>OLRE01002443.1_pt1 | contig 15151 bp, 10 predicted proteins | sample 1672461 | NCBI WGS metagenome assembly OLRE01 (sample SAMEA3136688, study PRJEB25190) | human gut metagenome | biome: human gut; feature: human-associated habitat; material: faeces | place: Austria | collected 2013
TTTCAAGTTTTATTTTGAAATTCTCCACAGCCTGTCGAGTAGACCTCACATAGGAGCGTTCCTTGATGGGATTGACCGGAATCAGATTTACATGGCAATTGATGCCTTTTATACGGCCTGCCAGCTGTCTCGCATCTTCTTCACTGTCGTTGACGCCGGCTACAAGACTGTACTCAAAGGTGATCCTTCGGCCTGTTTTATCAAAATAATTTCTGCAGGCATCCAGAACCTCATCCATGGAATACTTATTCGCGATCGGCATCAGTTCCTGCCGTTTTTCATCATTTGGAGCATGAAGGGAAAGTGCCAGAGTGATCTGAAGCTTTTCTTCAGCCAGATCATACATCTTCGGCACGATCCCACAGGTAGAAACCGTCACATTTCTCTGACTGATCCCAAGACCGTTTTCGTCGGTAAGGATCCGGACAAAACGGACAAGATTGTCATAATTATCCATCGGCTCACCGGTTCCCATCACAACTACATTGGCCACACGTTCACCGGTATCTGCCTGGATACGGTAAATCTGATCCAGCATCTCGGACGGTTTCAGGCATCTGGTCAGTCCTCCGATGGTAGATGCACAGAATCTGCATCCCATACGGCAACCCACCTGAGAAGAAATGCACACAGAATTTCCGTGGTGATACCGCATGAGAACACTCTCGATCACATTTCCATCTTCCAGCTGGAACAGATATTTTCTGGTTCCGTCAATTTTTGAGATCCTTACATCTGCCTGGGTCAGTGCTGTGATCGGATAAGCCGAAAGCTTTTCCCTGAGGCTTTTGGAAAGATTTGTCATTTCATCCCAGGAGGTAACCAGCTGCTGGTGAAGCCATGCATAGATCTGTTTCGCCCGGAAAGGCTTTTCACCGATCTTTGTCATGAATTCCTTCAATTCCTCCATAGTCATGGATTTTACATCTGTCATTTTCTGTTATTTCCTTCTGAATCTGGCAATAAAGAATCCATCTGTCTTATGTATTCCCGGCAGAAGCTGCAGATAGCCAAGCTTCGTGGATTTACAGTGCAGTTCCTCCGGAATATACGGATCCAGGCTTTCCAGCCGGTACGGATAATTCTTTAAAAACCATAATACATTTTCTTCGTTTTCTTCCCGGGCAATGGTACATGTGCTGAAGATCAGCGTTCCATCCGGTTTCACATACTTTGCAGCCTTATCCAGGATCATTCTCTGGAGCATTACGATCTCTTCCTGTTTCTGCGGAGTTGCCCGGTATTTGATTTCCGGTTTCTTGCCGATAACTCCATAACCGGAGCACGGTACATCCGCGATCACAATATCCGCAGCCTGTTCGGAATCCGGATCATATACCGTTGCATCCTGAACTCTGGCTTCCACATTGATCACTCCGGTCCTGTGGATGTTTTCTTTGATAAGATCTGCCTTATACTGACTTACATCTCTGGCATCCACATTTCCGTAATCCCCCATTTTGTCTGCCGCATGGATGCTTTTTCCACCTGGTGCCGCGCACATGTCGATGATATGGTCACCTTTTTTCGGACTTGCAGCTTCCGCTACAAGCATAGAGCTTACATCCTGCACCAGAATCTTTCCCTGAAGGAAGGTCTCAAGTGTCAAAATATGATTGTAATCGGAAATCTTCAGTGCATAGGGAAGATAAGGAGCCTGTTCTACTGTCACTCCCTGAGACTTCAAACTGGTGACGATCTCTCTCAGAGACGCCTTATGAGTACGGCACCGTACTGTGATCGGTCTTTCTGTCAGAAAATCCTCCAGGATCTTCTCCGTAGTCTTCACTCCGTAGGCTGCTTTCCATTTTTCTACCAGATATTCCGGCATGGAATATTTCACAGAAAGATAACGAACTTCGTTTTCTTCCCTGGAAGGAAGCTCCAGATCACCGATCTCTCTTGCGATCGTACGGAGCACCCCGTTGACAAAGGGCTTTAGATTATAAAAGCCTTTTCGCTGTGCCAGCTTTACCGCTTCATTGCATACTGCACTGTCCGGAACACTGTCCATAAATTTCAGCTGATATACCGCACTTCTCAGGATCTCACGGATCTGCGGTTTCATCTTGTTTACAGAAACCTTGGAAAAAGAATCGATGACATAATCAATATAGATCCTGTATTCCAGGGTTCCCTCACATACTCTTGTAATAAAGCTACGTTCCTGTTTCGGAAGAAACTGATATTTGGAAAGCGCATTCCGGATTGCAATATGGCTGTGCTCACCCTCCTCCTCAATCTGTAACAGGATCTCAAGGATCAGTTCTCTGGTATTTACTCCGCTGCTAATCACGATCTCTACCTCCTGCAAGGATAATCAGTCTCAGAAGCTGCAGAATAGATGCCGCCAGAGCTGCTACATAGGTAAGCGCTGCCGCTGTAAGTACTTTTCTTGCACCCTTTTTTTCATCTGCACCTAAGATACCTGTACTTTCCAGCATTTTAAGCGCTCTGGAAGACGCATTGATCTCAACCGGAAGTGTCACCAGCTGAAACAGTACTGCCAGTGAAAACAAAACAATTCCCAGAGTTACCAGCGGATCAATGGAAAAGATCAGTCCTGCGATAAACAGCGGCCATGAAAGCTGGGAACCAATATTTGCGGCAGGTACAATGGCTGAACGGATATTCAGTGGTGCATAATTGATCGCATCCTGGATCGCATGGCCACATTCATGTGCTGCCACCCCCACAGCCGCCAGAGAATTTCTTCCATAAATATCTTCTGAAAGGGAAACCGTTTTCGTTCTCGGATCATAATGATCCGTAAGACTTCCGCGGATCGGAACCACCTGTACGTCTGTGATCCCAGCCGCTCTCAGGATCCTCTGTGCAGCTTCCGCACCGGTGATACCTGAATGACTCCGGACCTTTTTATAGACTGCAAAGGTACTGCGCAGCTTCGCAGATGCCGCAAGAGAAAGAAGCATTCCGATCACGAGCAAAAGAATCGTGGGGTCCATTCCCCATCCGTAATAACCATATCCGTACATAACTCATCACTCCCTGGAATCTCTGAACATGTCTCCTGGTTTCAACTGATATCCCCGAAGGAACGCATCCGCTTCCATGCGTTTTTTGCCTTCCAGCTGCACTTCATGGAGCACGAGTACCTTCTGGCCGCATGCTACCTGGATTCCTCCTTTGTCAGCGGCTATCACAGTTCCCGGTGCTTCCTGTGCCTGTTTTTCCAGAACAGAGCTCTTCCAGACCTTCAATGTTTTTCCATTGATAAAGGTAAAAGCGCTTGGCCATGGATCAAGGCCTCTTACCAGACGCTCCAGTTCTTCCGCATTTTTGCTGAAATCCAGAAGCCCCATTTTTTTGGAGATCATGGCAGCATATGGTGTTGGACTCTCCTCCGGCTGTTTCTCGCGGGTTGCAGTTCCGTCAAAAATGGACGGTAAAGTCTGTACCAGAAGCTCTGCACCTGCCTGTGCGAGCTTATCAAACAAGCTTCCACCTGTCTCATCTTTGGCAAGCGGAACCACGATCCTGGAAATCATATCACCGGTATCCAGACCGGTTCCCATCTGCATAATGGTAACGCCGGATTCTTTTTCACCGTCGATCACCGCCTGCTGGATCGGTGCAGCTCCACGATATTTAGGAAGCAGAGACGCATGGATATTGATACATCCGAATCTCGGCATATCCAGGATGCTCTTTGGAATGATCTGCCCGAATGCCGCAACAATGATGATGTCCGGTGCAAGATTTTTCAGTTCTTCCACAAATTCAGGATCTCTTACCTTCACCGGCTGCAGTACCGGGATCCCGTGTTTCAGTGCTTCTTCTTTTACAGGAGTAGGCATCATAGTTTTGCCTCTGCCCTTCGGTTTGTCCGGCTGTGTGATCACAGCCTCCACTTCATATCCGTTCTCTGCCAGTGCTGCAAGAGGCGCCACCGCAAAGTCCGGAGTTCCCATATAAATAATCTTCATAGTATCCCGCCTTTAGTCTTCTTCATCATAAGTTACCTTGTGAAGTTCTCCCTCCACAAGTTCTGTATACATTTTTCCATCCAGATGGTCAATCTCATGACAGAACGCTCTTGCCAGAAGGCCCTCTCCCTCGTAGATCTGTTCGTTCATATTTACATCAAGTGCTTTTACCTTCACATAGTTCGGACGTGTTACCTGTCCTGCCATTCCCGGAACGCTCAGGCATCCCTCGTCACCGGTCTGCTCGCCGCTTGTCTCAAGGATCTCCGGATTGATCAGCACGATCGGGCCCTCACCTACATCGATGACAACGATACGTTTCAGAATTCCTACCTGTGGTGCAGCGAGGCCAACACCCATTGCATCATACATGGTATCCAGCATATCTGTGATCAGTTCCCCGATCCTCGGTGTCATTTTGTCTACTGTCCGGGATTTTTTTGTCAGTACAGAATCCCCCTGTACACGGATTGTTCTAAGTGCCATTTTTCTTCTCCTTTAATTCATATCAAATTGAATGTATATTTTCCGGAATCCGGAATTTATCTCTATATATTTCTCCAGCTTCTCTCTGACTGCTGTGAGAAAGCAGATATCCCTGTGCTTCAGATGGATCACCTGACGATAAACATCCTTTACCTTACCTACCGATGCAGCTGCAGGTCCGATCATGTGAAGCTCTTCCTTCGGACTTACCCTGCGGATAAAAACTTCTATATAATACATGGCATTTTTCAGAAGTTCTTCATCCTGGCAGGCGCCAAAAACAGTCATCATATGGGCTGCCGGCGGATAGTCCAGAAGCATCCGATACCCCATTTCTTCTTTATAAAATTTCTTATAATCCTGAATAGCTGCAGCCTGGATACTGTAATGCTCCGGCTGATATGTCTGGATCACCGCCTGCCCCGGCCGATTCCCTCTGCCGGAACGTCCAACTGCCTGAGTCAGAAGCTGGAATGTACGCTCCCCGCAGTGATAGTCATCCATATTCAGCGAAAGATCTGCTGCGATCACTCCTACCAGAGTCACATTCGGAAAATCATGTCCCTTGACGATCATCTGGGTTCCCACCAGAATATCTGCCTCATGCTTTGCAAAAGAAGCCAGGATCTTCTCATAGCTGTCCTTGGTCCTTGTGGTATCAAAATCCATTCGAAGTACCCTGGCTTTCGGGAATTCTTTTTCAATGACCTTCTCGATCTGCTGGGTTCCTGCCTTAAATCCACCAATGTGCGGTGAACCACAGGACGGACAGATTTCCGGTTTCACAGTCTCATAGCCGCAATAATGACAGATCAGACGATTGCCATTGTGTTCACTTAGAGATACATCACAGTGGGGACATTTCATAACGTGACCGCAGGCTCTGCAGGAAACAAAGCCCGCATATCCTCTCCGGTTCAGAAACAGCATGGCCTGTTCTCTTCTTTCAAGGACCTGCTCCAGATCCCTCTTCAGCTCCAGACTCAGTACCGAGCGGTTTCCTTTCTTTAATTCTTCCCGAAGATCCACGATTGATACCTGTGGAAGAGGCCTTTCCTCATAACGTGCGTTTAACTTTACCAGAAGATATTCTCCGTCACAGGCATGACTGTAGGCTTCCAATGACGGAGTGGCTGATCCCATGACCACACGGGCATGTTCCATTCGTGCCCTCTCAATGGCAGTCTCACGTGCATGGTACCTTGGCGTATTCTCACTTTTGTAGGTGGGTTCATGCTCTTCGTCGATAACGATCAGTCCCAGATCTGAAAACGGTGTGAACAGTGCGGATCTGGGTCCTACCATCACCTGGATCTCACCACGTTTTGCTCTTTTGAACTGATCATAACGTTCTCCCTGGGAAAGTCTGGAGTTCAGAACCGAAACCTTATCTCCGAACATGGCATAAAAGCGCCTGACTGTCTGATAAGTAAGCGCGATCTCAGGGATCAGCACGATTGCCTGTTTTCCCTCCTCCAGTACCTTCTGGATCAGGCGCATATAAACCTGGGTCTTTCCGCTTCCGGTCACTCCGAAAAGAAGTGCAGGCCTTGGGTCCGGCTCCTGCCATTCCCGAAAGATCTGCTCTGCCGCCAAAAGCTGTTCCTGGTTCAGACTCAGCTCCATGTTCTCCTTCACCAGGCCGAGCCCCTCGGGAATGCGATACATTTCCTGACTTTCAATAGTTATCAGACCTTTTTTTTCAAAAAAATCAAGGACGGAAATGCCGGCTCCAAGCTCTTTGGAGGCATAGGTATAATCCAGGCTCCCGGCCTCCAGGATTGCCCGAAGGAACCGCTCACGTGCTTTAAAGCGGCTGCCTTCCAGCTTGCCAAGAAGTGCCTGCCCCTCTTCCTTTTTCCCTGTAAAAAGGATCAGTCTTTTCTCTTTTGCACGGACCTTGTCTTTTACAGGCAGAACTGTTTTCAGTGCCTGGATCATGGTGGAGCCATAGGTCTCCTTCATCCAGGCCGCAAGTGCGATCAGCCGGGATTCTGTTGTCTCACTGTCTGTGGACACTCCCCGGATCTCCTTGAGCTTTGACGCATCATATTTTGCCGTTCCGGAGATCCCGGTCACATAGCCTTTCCGAAGGGTATTTCCCTTTCCGAAGGGCACTGTGACCACAACTCCGGGTTTTATTGCCTGCACCAGTTCCTCAGGTACACGATACTGAAAATCCCGGTCCAGCTTTTCATGAGAAATATCAATGATCACATCTGCATAGATCATCCATTTACGCTTTCTGATCTTCTTCCAGGATCTCCCGGATCAGTACACGCTCATCCATGGGATATTTCTTACCCTTGATCTCCTGATAATCCTCATGGCCCTTTCCGGCAAGGACGATGATATCTCCCGGCTCACCGTGATGAATCGCGTAGGCGATCGCCTCTTTACGATCCGGGATCTCTACATATTTTCCATCTGTTTTTGCCATTCCGATCTTGATATCATCGATGATAGCCTGTGGATCCTCATCTCGCGGATTATCTGAAGTAATGATGGTCAGATCTGCCATCTTTCCTGAAACCTCACCCATCTCATAACGGCGCAGCTTGGAACGGTTTCCTCCACAGCCAAACAGGCATACCAGTCTGTGCGGATCATATTCCTTCAGTGTTCCGAGAAGGCTCTCCAGCGCCATGGCATTATGTGCGTAATCGATCATCAGTGTAAATTCGTCAGATACCTTGATCATCTCAATACGGCCTTTGACCCTGGCCACCTTCAAAGCTTTGATGATATTCTCCTCGGATACCTTAAAATGGCGGCAGATGGCAATGGCAGTCAGAGAATTGTAAATGCTGAACTTACCTGGAATATCGATCTCCACAGGAAAATCCATAAGTCCCTTAACATGATAGGAAATTCCCAGATAGCCCTTTCTTCCAACGAGTCTGGCGTCCTCTGCACGGAGATCTGCTTTTTCGGAAAATCCATAGGTTTCAAGTTTACAGGTGTGGCCTTCGATAATGCGGTCAAAGTGTTCATCGTCACGATTTACGATACCAACCTTACACTGTCTGAGAAGCATGGATTTGCAGTGCAGATAATCATCAAAGTCCTTGTGCTCATTCGGTCCGATATGATCTGGTTCAATATTTGTGAAAATTCCAAAATCAAACACAAATCCCTGGGTTCTGTGAAGCATCAGTCCCTGTGAGGAAACCTCCATAACGACCGCATCGCAGCCTGCTTCTACCATATCATGAAAATATTTCTGTACCATATAGGATTCCGGTGTCGTGTTGGCTGCCGGGATATGCTTCTCCCCGATAACAGCCTCGATGGTTCCGATCAGACCAACCTTATATCCGGCATTCTCAAGGATCGATTTCACCATATAGGTTGTAGTTGTTTTTCCTTTGGTTCCGGTGATACCGATGGTTTTGAGCTTTTCTGCCGGATGTCCGAACCATGCTGCTGAAATAAAGGCCATGGCGTAACGGGTATCCTCTACCTGGATCACTGTCACATCCTCCGGTGCCTCCACCGCTTCTTCCACGATGAGTGTCTTCGCACCCTTTGCCACAACATCAGGTATAAATTTATGTCCATCCACGACCGCACCTCTGATGCAGATAAAAAGGCTCCCTTCTTCTACTTTGCGGGAATCATATACAACAGAAGAAACCTCCTGCTCTGTACTTCCCTGAAGGCATTTGTATTCAAGATGTTCCAATAAGGATAAAAGATTCATTTTTCTCCTCCATCTTCCCTTTTTCCGGTCTGACGGGCAGCACACCGGAGGCGGGAAATATACTGTTCTTATTTTCTGTACATACCATATAGAATAGCACACCTCCCCCCTGTTTTCAACGTTTCTTTGAGGTACGGCCGCCTTGTAAAATATCAGCTTGTTACTGTTCACTCCGTTCTCAGTAACATCAGCTTTTTCCATAAATATCCGCATATTTTTTCCGGAGCCAGATGCCGCCCAGCACAGTCACCAAAGCTGTCACTGCCAGAAGCGTCCACAAATCCCTCCTGGTATCATCTCCGGTCTTCGGATGTGTGGACGCAGTTCTTGCCATCTGTATCTGACCGGAAGCCGGACCCTGGTCATCTCCCTGCAAAGGCAGCCCTTCTTCCGGCGTAATAGCCACCTCTCCTTTTACCATGACAGAAGCGGAGGCCTCCATCAGTCGCTCTCCGGTTTCCTGGCTTGTGACCGTCACCTGGTTAAAAAGCTTCTGATCCGCTGTTTTTCCCGGAATCTTCACCACAGCCTGAAGAGAAACTGCCTCTCCCGGCGGGATCTGTTGGATCATTGCCTTTGTACGGCTGCTGTTGAGCGTTACACCTTCCTGCTCCAGAAACTGTGCATGGATCCCTGCTGCCTGAAAGCGCTCCGTTCCCACAACCGAATGAAGCGTTTTTTCACCGGTATTCACGATACAGATCTGATAGGTCACAGTCTCACCCGGTGCAGCGGTTTCTTTGTCTGCAGTTTTCTTTACAGAAAGATCCGCCTTCAGTGCCTCCAGACCATTTATAGTGGAAGCGTTCTTCCGGATCACCTCCTCCACTCTGTCCTTCACCCTGGCCTCTGCTTCCACCTGGTGCTCCAGATCTTTTTCCTGTTCATCCAGAAGCGGCGCCTGTACATAAAAGCTCCTGCTCTCTCCGGCTTTTAATTCTGCAAATTCCGCCACAGCCCCTTCTGTTAGAAGGCCTTCTGCATCTTCCCACAGCTGCCGGATCTTAGGGCATGAAAGGCTGCTGGTCAGACGGATATCTGCAAGATCCAGCTTTCCGGTATTGGCTATCTCTACCTGATAACGGATGGTCTGCCCTGCTTTCATTTTTTTATTCTGTGCAATTACCGACAATTCCATATCAGCCTCAGCAGCCTCCACGTCCAACATAGGCGAGATCCCCTCTGCGATCACCAGCTTTTCCCCGTTTTCTTCTGTCATGAGAAAGGTTCCCGCACCGGTACAGTCCTTCTGAAGCGGTTCCTCCTGAATCACAGGATAACTGCTTTTCTCTGCCGGAAAACGGTATTCCTGCCGCAGGATCAGCGGGATACGGAAAAAAATCTCATCCTGCCCGTTCTGCTCCACGTTCAGCACGCTTTCCAGCTTTGTGATCTCTGTAGCTTCACCGCTCTGGCTCCTTACAGAAATCTGCTGTGCAGCCATATTTTTCGGGACAGAATCCGTTTCCGGAACAAAATACTCCGAAATATACGTGACCAGCGTCAGCTTTTGCGTCTCCTCAAACTCACCTTCCTCTTCATTCCCTACATTTTCCCCTCCGGTCGACGTTCCTTCCGGTGTGAGCGGACCCGTTTTCTCCTGCTCTTCATCCTCCGGCTGTACTGTTTCCCCGGATGCCAGCTGCTCCACGTGCTCATATCCTTCCTCCATTTCTATTCTGATTCCTTCCACAACCTTATCCACCGGCAATTCCTGTTCTGCCTTCTCTTCCTGCTGCAAGTCATCCTCATCCTTTGAAAGTTCCTGTTCTGGCTCTTCTTCCTGCTGCCAATCATCCTCTGGCAGCTCCTGTTCTGACTCCTTTTCCTGCTGCAAGTCATTCTCTGGCAGCTCCTGTTCTATCTCTTCTTCCTGCTCCACCGATGGATCTTCAATCTTCTGAAGTTCATCGTCCCACTTCTCATTTTTCTCCTTATCCTCCGAAAACCTTCTCCCGGACAGCCATTCATTCAGGCCGCGAATCCGGATCCCAAGCTCCGCCTGTCCGGATTCTATGTCTTTCCAGAACACACTCTGATCGATAAACGGTGCCTGTCCCGGCAAAAAATCTGCTCCCAGAGTCAGCTCCGGTTCTATTGTTCCTCCCAGCATGGCTCCTGCCAGCACTGTCACAATTCCGGCTTTCTTCATCTGTTTCCATATTCTGTTTTTCATGGCTCTTCCTCATTTCTGCCTGATCTGGCATTTCTTATACACATGTTTTTTTTACAGAAACTTACTTTTCCACAGACAAAGGCATCCCTCCCCGGCAAATGGTGCATGATCAATATTTTTTTCGATAAAATAAAATGGATTTCTGCATCGAAACGATGCGTGAACAGATCCCGCAGAATGCAGGATCAAGACTTTTTCAATGTATCACATTTTCAGACCATGCGCAACCGGATATAAAAATTATAAAGTTTGTTTAAACTTTCTTTATAAATTTTCCATTTCTTTTAGATTAACGACATATTTTAAACATATTTTCTCTATATAATAGGTGTTGGATAGATGAAAAACCACTCTCTATCTCCCCCCTCAAAAAATAGTAGGAATCAAACCGTCTGACTGGATCAGGCGGTTTTTCCTGTCTCGGAAAACACTCGATTTTCTATTGCATTTCCCACATAGGTCTTTTATAATAAAATATAATATTCGTGCATCGTTTTCGATGTACTCGTTACTGAATACAGTAACTGATTTCATTCCAATTTTTAAGAGAAACGAGGTATTTCCTATGAGCGAAAAAACCGTAGTAGTTGCATTAGGCCACCGGGCACTTGGCACCACACTTCCAGAGCAAAAAACAGCTACAAAACTCGCAGCGAAGGTAATCGCAGATCTGGTAGAGGAGGGAACCCGCGTAGTGATCTCCCACAGCAACGGTCCGCAGGTAGGGATGATCCACACCGCAATGAATGAATTCGGTAAGGCACATCCTGATTATACATTTGCACCAATGTCCGTATGTTCCGCCATGAGCCAGGGTTATATCGGCTATGACCTTCAGAACGCCATCCGTGCTGAGCTTATCTCCAGAGGGATCTACAAACCGGTCAGCACAGTTCTGACACAGGTTGTCATCGATCCATACGATGAAGCATTTGCAGAGCCAGAGAAGATCATTGGACGTGTTCTTAACGCAGAAGAGGCCGAGGCTGAAGAAGAAAAAGGAAACTTTGTCACAAAGGTGGGCGAGGGCCAGTACAGACGTATCCTTGCAGCACCGAAGCCACAGAAGATCGTAGAGATTGAAACCGTAAAGGTCCTCTCTGCAGCAGAGCAGATCGTCATTGCCGCAGGCGGTGGCGGAATCCCGGTTCTTGAGCAGGGAACTCAGCTGAATGGTGCCAGCGCCATCATCGAGAAAGACCTGGCAGCAGGACTTCTTGCAGAAGAACTGAACGCTGACACTCTGATGATCCTTACAAGCGTCGAGAAAGTAAGCCTTGACCATAATACGGATCACGAATCTTATCTGGATACTATTTCCACAGAAGATGCCAAGAAATATATTGCCGGCAAACAGTTTGCGGCAGGCTCCATGCTTCCTAAGATCGAAGCAGGTGTTTCCTTCGTGGAGAAGGGAACCGGACGCCGTACCATCATCACAGACATGGCCCATGCAAAAGACGGCTACCGTGAGAAGACCGGAACTATCATTAAATGATCATTTTACGGACTCAGAATACAAAGTGAACTATAAAACTTCACTTTACATAAAAATATCCCGCAGACGGCTGCTGGTCTTACCGGCAGCTCTGCGGGATATTTTTATATTGTCTGGCTGTCCGATCACTGTTCCACAGTTGATCGGACAGCTAGCATTTACATAGATTTTCGCTCAGCGATCTCAGCCATCTTCGCCTCATTCAGGCGGGTATCTCCATGGACACGGCTGTAGGAAAGATATCCGTTCATACGGTCGATCTTGGTCAGGTTTCTGGAACCGCAGACAGGGCATACATCCATCTCCAGTTCCTCATGACCACAATCGTCACAGTATGCAAGAGAAAGGTTCACTCCCTCATAATATCCCAGATCCATGGCTCTGCGGATCAGTGTACGGATAGCTTCCTTATTGTAGCCGATCGGATAACGTACATACTGAATCTTACCGCCATTGCAGAGCTCCCAGAAACGTCCCTCCAGATCCTGTTTCTCGATCGGAGTCACATCCTCTGTTACATGGCAGTGGAAGCTGTTGCTCACATATGGTCTGTCAGAAACGCCCTCAATGATTCCATACATCTTACGGAACTGCTCTACCTGCAGGCCACAAAGACTCTCTGCCGGTGTTCCGTAGATCGCATAAAGATAACCATCTTCCTTCTTGTACTGATTTACCTTGTCATTGATATATTTCAAGACCTCCAGAGCAAACGCCCCATCCTCGGCAATGGATTTGCCATTGTAAAGTTCCTGAAGCTCATTTAACGCTGTGATACCGAAGGAAGCTGTCATAGGCTTCAGAATCTTGCCAATCTTTTCATTCGGTTTCAGATGTCCGCCGTAGAAACCGCCTTCACAGTATGCAAGCGGGTTGGTGGATGCACGCATCTGTCCCAGATATTCGTAAGTGCGGATGTGCAGGTTACGGATCATTTCCAGATAGAAATCCAGAACCTCATAGAAATCTCTGCTCTCCGCTCTGGCCTTTGCAAGGATCATCGGAAGATGAAGGCTTACCGCACCAATGTTAAAACGTCCCACAAAAACAGGCGTATCATTCTCATCCGCCGGCTCCATACCGCCACGCTCATACCACGGACTTAAGAAAGCACGGCATCCCATCGGGCTGATGACCTTCTTGTATTTCCTGTACATACTGGAAATATAGCCTGCGCCGGACATAGACAGCCAGTCCGGATACATGGTTTTGGAGGAACACTCCACACCAGCCTCAAAAATATCCTCACAGCACTTTCCGGGACCATGGATCTCTTTGTCATAAAGGAATACGATCTTCGGGAAAAGTACCGGTTTCTTGTGTCCGGCCTTACCCTGTCCTCCCTGATGGACCTCAAGAAGGGAAATCGTACACATCTTCTCAAACTGCTCGGTTCCGAGACCAAGTGTCACCGTAACAAACGGATAATCACCTCTGGAAGAACCGACGGTATTCAGCTTGTACTCAATTCCCTGCCAGCCCTGGTCATAATCCCTGCGGACCTTATCAAGAGCATACTCAATAGCTCTCTCCTCACGGCCACTCCAGCTCTCGTCCGAGTATTTCATAAATTCGGAAATATATTTATCATAGCTCTTCTTTGCATACGGTGCCAGGATCTTATCAACCTCCGGCACTGTAAAGCCACCATACTGCTGTGCTGCTGTACTGAGAATGATATCCCCCATAACATCAAAGGCTGTATCCAGAGTCTTCGGCTCGTTATACCAGACATTGCCCATCTCAAAACCGCCACTTAAAACAGCTGCCACATCGAACAGACAGCAATTCATGGTATCCAGACGTGCAGACTGGTCATGAATATAAATGTAGCCGTCCTTACATGCCTGAAGCTCATTACGGTTCATAAAAAACTTCCGATAGAGTTCCTTGTTCAGCTCATTAAAGATCAGGCTTCGTTTCGTGGCAACAAGGGCGCTGTCTGTATTGGCATTACTTTTATCACCGATATAACGGATCGCCTGACTCTTGGTATAGACATCATCCATCATATGGATAAAATCCAGCTTGTAATTCCGATAATCACGGTAGCTCTTGGCAACTGCCGGATTCACACGCTCCAGAGCCCCCTCCACGATGTTGTGCATCTCCTGGATCTCGATCTCATTCTTTCCAAGGGAATCCGCATGCTCCTGGGCAAAACGGCAGATAAAATCCTTCTCCTCGTCTGAAAAAGTATAAAGAATACGCTCTGCGGATTTGTTCACGGCAGCCACGATCTTCTGCGGATTAAACTCCTCTCTTGTCCCGTCTTTCTTGATCACATATAACATTGCTCATCCCTCCCTGTGCTATATATAAGTCGCTGTGCAAAATACTATATATAGTACTCATATCTTCTATATATTGTTTTTCATCTATATGTTGTGCTAGGCATGAGTATAACACAGCTGAGGAGAAAAGAAAAGGGATATTTCTGTATACACGAAAATACAGACACTTAGCACTGCCTGATCTCACTGCAGAAATATTCTCACAAATTTGTTCCGATCCAGTCTGCAAGAAAATCCCATAATTTTGGAAGCAGAATGGCCAGTGTCACTATAAACCATATGATCCAGCCTGCCCCGCTGCTTTTATGATCTTTTTTTTGCTGTTTTTTTCCCTGTTCTAAAACTTCTGCACGATTTCTGCCCACCGTTGTTTTATTCCTGGTATTAACTGCCGCTGCAGTCTTACGTCCGGCTGCTGCACCTGTATTCCGGCTTCTGGTTAGATTCCGATTCAAATCGGTATTGCGGCTTGCATTCGTATTCCGATTTATATTTGTATTCCGGTTTGCGTTCGTATTCCGGTTTACGTTTCCGTTATGTTGTGTTGTTTGATCAGCATCCTGTCCATACTGCCGCATCATATCCCGCACTTTGGCGGAAGCATGTTTATAATGTATCTCCCGGGGCTCATTCAAATGATATAACACCTCATCATTTCTGTAAGGCATCCCACATAATGAACACCTGCCATTTACAACCTTACCCCCACAAACCTGACACCTTTGACCTGCCATAAGCTCCCTCCATTCTATCCGTCAAAACGGATATTTATATTTCCGTCGTAAACATAAGCATTCTTTTTTCAGTATATCACACCAAGCATTTAATACCCAGCATTTTTCTACGATACCCCAAAAGACTTCCCCTCTCATTATATTGCCACTCCACCCATTTTCTGCTATAATACCCCACAGAGCAATAAGCCTAAAAATCATCAGGAGGAGCCGATAATGAATACAATCACAATCCCCGCAACCTATCATGCAGACCTGAACCTCCATGACACACAGATTGCGATCAAAACAGTAAAAGATTTCTTCCAGCAGA
>OLRE01002450.1_pt1 | contig 15118 bp, 10 predicted proteins | sample 1672461 | NCBI WGS metagenome assembly OLRE01 (sample SAMEA3136688, study PRJEB25190) | human gut metagenome | biome: human gut; feature: human-associated habitat; material: faeces | place: Austria | collected 2013
TAGAGCAGCTGACTACGGATCAGCAGGTCGCAGGTTCGAATCCTGTCTGGCGCACAGTAAGCCTCGAAAGCGAAATGCTTCCGAGGCTTTTCCAATTGTATTGGCCCGTTTGAGTCGGTTGAGTCGGCCACACAGGGTTGGGCTAAGGTTGCCCTTCGCGACTCAGCCCGGAGCGGAACGTCCTGAGATATTCCGTACTATTACATACGGTTCATCCAAGAGAGTGCAGCAAGGAGACGCGATGGCCACGACCGCCGGCGCGAAGAAGGGACTTTGGTCCACCATCAGGCGAATCGCCGCCTCAGACCGTATTTCCGGACTCATCATGCTTGGCTTCGCGCTCACCGGCCTGGTGCTCGCGAATCTGCCCGCCACCGCGCATGCGTTCGAGACCGTAGCGGAAACGCATCTGTTCATCCCCTACACCAATCTCGACCTGCCTATTGGCCACTGGGCCCAGGATGGTCTGCTTACCATCTTCTTCCTGACCGTGGGCCTCGAACTGAAGCAGGAACTCACCACCGGCTCGCTTGCCAATCCGAAAGCGGCCGCCGTGCCGATGCTGTGCGCGGTGGGCGGCATGATCGCCCCGCCCATCCTGTTCCTGGCCGTCACGGCATTGTTCTCTCAGATCGGGCCTGGTGAACCCGGCACGCTGATTCTGACCACCACCGGCAGCAGCATCCCGTTCTCGGAGATGTCGCACGGCTGGGCAGTGCCCACCGCCACGGATATCGCGTTCTCGCTGGCCGTGCTCGCCCTGTTCGCCAAGGCCCTGCCCGGTTCGATCCGCGCGTTCCTGATGACGCTTGCCACCGTCGACGACCTGCTGGCCATTATTCTGATCGCCGTATTCTTCTCCTCGATTAACGCCTGGTATTGGTTCATCGGCATCGCCGTATGCGCCGCCATCTGGGCATACCTCGTGCGACTGAAAAAAGTGCCGTGGATCGCGGTTGGCATCGTCGGTATCCTCGCTTGGATCATGATGTTCGAGGCAGGCGTGCACCCCACACTGGCCGGCGTGCTGGTTGGCCTGCTGACCCCCTCTCGTGAAATGCACGGCGAACTCTCGCCGCGTGCCGAACGCTATGCCAACAAGCTCCAGCCATTCTCCGCACTGCTGGCCCTGCCCATCTTCGCCTTGTTCGCCACCGGCGTACACTTCGAGTCGATGAGCCCGCTATTGTTGGCCTCGCCGCTGGTCATCGCACTGATTGTGGCTTTGGTGGTCGGCAAACCTCTGGGTATCATCACCACCGCATGGCTGTCCACGCATGTGGGCGGGCTCAAGATGGCCAAGGGGCTGCGTGTGCGCGACATGATTCCCGCTGCCGTCGCCTGCGGCATTGGCTTCACTGTGTCCTTCCTCATCGCTTCGCTGGCGTACAAGAACGCGGAACTTTCCGCTGAGGCGCGCTTCGGCGTGCTGGTGGCCTCCCTGATCGCCGCCGCGATTTCCGGTGTGCTGCTGAGCCGTCAGTCCAAGCGATTCGAGAAGACCGCAGCCGCAGCAGCGGCTGATGCGGAGGATGACGAATCGATTGATGGTGATGGCATCGGGCAGCCAAGCCACACCACAGAGCCCACCACGCCCACGGAACACCCCGGCACCCTCGCCGACGGCACCGCCAGTGTGGAAATCGACTTCCGCCACTGATGGCTTAGATGGTCCCTACTCCATTGTTGGCCTTGTTTCGTGAAAACCGTACGCTGAGACGCGCTCAGTGTACGTTCTTCACGAGATGAGGCCTTATTTCGCGGAAAACGTACGCTCAGTGTCACTCACCGTACGTTCTTCACGAAGTCAAGGATGATTTCGCGGAAAACGTACGCAGAGCTTCAGGCGCTAGAATGCGAAGAGTCGATAGCGCCGTACAGGAGGACATTGGATGGCAAAGAAGCAGAAGAAATCCAAGAAGAACGACGGCAAAAAGGCCGCTGAAGCAAAGAATCTAGCCGAGGCCGCATCCAAGTCCGCAGTCGTGGACGATATGGAACCATTGGAAGCCACAGCCGCGAATGATGCGGCGGCGTTGGAGGCTGAGACGGCAACTGAGGCTGTGGCCACACCGGTGAACCCGGTCGATCTGGAGGACGCCTCGCCGCTGGGCGACACCTATCATCGCGGCCCGGTGATTCTACGCGGCCAGATGATTCCCTCGGACAACACCACCGCCAACCTGCTGAAATCCGATCAGGACACCGACTGGCTGCACATGGACCCATGGCGTGTGCTGCGCATCCAATCGGAATTCGTGGACGGTTTCGGGGCGCTCGCCGAGCTCGGACCTGCGGTCTCTATTTTCGGCTCCGCACGCACCCAGCGCACCGAATCGATCTACAAGGCAGCACGGCGCATGGGTAGCCAGATAGCCAAGCGCAACATCGCCGTCATCACCGGCGGTGGTCCCGGCATCATGGAAGCCGCGAATAGGGGAGCGGCACTGGCCGGCGGCAAATCGGTGGGACTTGGCATCGAATTGCCGCACGAGCAGGGGTTGAACCAGTGGGTGAACCTCGGCATGAGCTTCCGGTACTTCTTTGTGCGAAAAACCATGTTCATCAAGTATTCCTCCGGCGTGATCGTATGCCCGGGAGGCTTCGGCACACTGGATGAGATGTTCGAATTATTGACCTTGGTCCAGACCCACAAGGTGGCGAATATTCCGGTGGTGCTCTACGGCAAGGAATACTGGCAGGGGCTCTTTGACTGGCTCAACGGTCCGGTGGCCGAGCATGGCATGATCTCGACGATCGACCCGAAACTGGTCACCGTAACCGATGACGCCGACGAAGCCGTGGACGTGGCCGTCAGCGCAATTGTGAGGTAAGCGAGATAGAGTGGCTCCCCTCTCCGAGGGGAGCCAAGGACAGAGTTACTTTTTGTAGGCGATGAGCAGGCCGGTGCCGTCAGGGGTGAGCGTGGACTCGAAACCTTCGTCATCTTCGACGGTGGTGAGCAGCTCACGCATGGCGATGGCCTTGTCGCTGCGGTCGGCCGGATTGATCACGCCGCCCTGACCGTCCTCCAACGCCAGCACATCGGTGAACACGATCACGCCGTGCACGCGCAGCAGACGGGAGGCCTGGGCGAACGTGGCGGCATAGTTCTCGGCGTCGCCCGCCACCACGATCAGATCGTAATCATTGGCGTTGAGGCGCGGCAGAAACACGCTGGCCGGGGCGTTCACCGCACGCAACGTGGTGTCGGTCTCGTCCTGCAGCTCGGCGAACGCCTTGCGAATCAGCGCGATGCCCTGGGCGGTGGAATCGACCGCAGTCAGCAGGCCCTTGTTATCCAGTGCATGGGCGAGCTGCAAGGTCTCCACCAGCGAGCCGGTGCCCACGGCAATCACCGAAGCGGCGCCGGTGATGCGCACCAGCATGCCCAGCAGACGGGCCTGCGCCGCCGAACCCTGCAACTGGCCGGACTCGTCGGCGGCCGTACGGGTGTCGGTCAACGCATCGGATTCACGTTCGCGCGCGTGTTCCTCGGTGAATTCCCATGCCTTGGCGAGGTTGGTGTACTGCGTTCTGTCCATAATTCGTTCTTTCATGTCTTCTCTCGTGCGGGCACCCAGCGGATGCATCGACGCATGTGCTTAGGCGATCGCCGCAGCCAGCCGCGGCGCGGCTTAGCGCTCGCGGACCTTAGCCACGATCTGCCACATCTCCTCGCCCACATCGATGCCGCGCGGGCAGTGGCGGGAGCAGGCGCGCACGGACTGACAGGCGGCCACGCCGTCGGCGGTGTCGATGGCATCCATACGCTCCATGGCCTTGGTGTCGCGCGAATCGTTGACGAAACGGGAGGCCCAAATCAGCGCGGCCGGGCCGATGAAGGCGTCGCCGCCGGCGTACACCGGGCAGGCGCCTTCGCACACGCCGCAGGCGATGCAGTTGCTCAGCAGCTCGTATTTGGCGAGTTGTTCGGGGTTCTGCAGGTATTCGAACACGTCCACCTTGCCTTCGGCGGTGGTGGCGAGCACGCCGTCCGCCTGAAGATACGGGGTGAGCTTCCTGATCTGGTTGAGCATAGGGTCGATGTCGGCGATGAGGTCGCGCTGCGGCGGGAAGCCGGGCAGGGACGCCAGTTCGATGACTCCCAGCGAACCGTTTGCGGCTGAGTTCTGGGCGGCCGCCGCGTTTGCGACGTTTTCCGCGGAATCGTCGGATTCCTCAGCCTCGGTGCCGGTGTGTCGGAACCTTTCGTCATCGACTTCGGGCATGGCGCCGGGTTGCTTGGCCCAATCGCGGATGGTGGCTGTGCACAGCAGGGTGGGGGTGCCGTTGATGGCCACGGCGTCCGAACCGCACATGCCATGACCGCACGAATAACGGAAGGCCAGCGTCGGGTCGACGGTGCGTTTGATGGTCAGCAGACAATCCAACACAGTATCCGAAGGGCGCGCGGGAATCGTGTACTCCTGCACCCACTGCTTGCCGCGCGGACGACGGCGCGCCGCCGAATCCGAGCCGCCGCCGAACGGGGAGCCTTTCTTGGCAAACGGGCTGCCACCGCGTGCACGTTCGGCACGCTCGGGTCGCGGCGTGAAACGATGCACTTGCAGGGTAACCGTCGTGTTGCTCGCCTCAGCCATGTTCTGCCTCCATGAAACAGTGGGATGTCAAGTCCAATATTAGCCAACCTATTGTGCCACAAGCCCTAGGCGGCTTGGGTATTACCACCAGCGGATCAGTACTCGCGCTTCTTGGGCGGATAGTCGGTGATGTGCACCGGCTTGAAACTTACCGAACCATCATCGGCGACCATCGAGTGAGCAAGGAAATGCTCATCGTCGCGTTCGGGGAAATCAAGGCGTTGCATGGATCCGCGAGATTCCTGACGGGATTCGGAAGCGTGCAGCATGACCTCGGCCAGTTCGATCAGATGACGGACTTCCCAGATGGCGGTGACCTCCTGATTGAAAGCGGCGGTCTTGTCATGGGCCCGCAAGGTATCGGCAACCGGTGTGATGTCACCGTTGATCTGGGTCAACGCCGTATCGATGGTCTGAGCGGTGCAACGTACGGCCAGAGCCTGCTCCATCACTGATCCGAGTTGGGCCATGAGCTGATAAGGATTGGCGGTGGGCACTCCATCGTCTGAATCATCTATTGGCCCGGCGAGCAGTTCGTCAAGCTCCGCTTTGCGAGAATCGGCAGCCTGATCGGCGGCATCGGTCAGCATGTCATCGGCCGAATCATCGGCCATGGGGGAGTCAACCGGGTTCTCGGCGATGCGTGCGGCCATCGTCTGACCAGCGCGTGTGCCGAACAGGCAGGCGTCGAGCAGAGAATTGCCGCCCAGACGATTCGCACCATGTACGGAGACACAAGAGCATTCGCCAGCGGCGAACAGTCCATCGACTACCTGCACGGCACCGTCGGCCCAACGGTACACCTCGCCGTCGGTGGTGATGGGGATGCCGCCCATCGTGTAGTGTGCAGTGGGCTTGATGGGTACTAGGTCCTTGGCCGGATCGAGGTTCGCGTACTGCTCGATGGTTTCGACCACCTGCGGCAGCACTTCCTTCATACGTTCGGGGTCGATGCCGGTCATATCCAGCCAGACGCAGTCCTTCGGACCATCCGGGTCCTTCGGGTCGGCGACGCCGCGACCGGCGTCGATCTCCGCCATGATGGAGCGGGAGACCACGTCTCGTGCGGCCAGATCCTTATGCTCCGGAGCGTAGCGTTCCATAAACGGCTCACCGTCGGCGTTCCTCAGAATGCCGCCCTCGGCGCGGGCCGCCTCGGACAGCAGGATGCCGGTGTGCGCGAGCCCGGTGGGGTGGAACTGCACAAATTCGATGTCCTCCAGCTGCAGACCGGCGGCCAAGGTCAAGGCCATGCCGTCGCCGGTCAGATCCCAGGAATTTGACGTGGTGTGGAACAGTCGGCCCGCGCCACCGGTGGCAAGCAGCACGTTGCGCGCGTGGATGGCCTGAATCTTGCCCGAATGCGTGTCAAAGGCCACGATGCCGGCCGCCTGCTTGCCGTCGTCGGCGAGCACCAGGTCGGTCACATACCATTCCTCGGCGAACTCGACGCCGGCGGCCACGCACTGCTGCCACAAGGCGTGCAGAATCTGGTGGCCGATGCGGTCGGCCGCATAGGCGGCGCGCTTGACCGGGGCGCCGCCGAACTCGCGCGTGTGGCCGCCGAACCGGCGCTGGGCGATATGCCCGTCCTCGGTACGGGAGAAGGCCACGCCCTGACGCTCCAGGTTGATCACGGTCTGCGGCGCGTATTCGGCGAGCAGTTTGGCCGCATCCTGGTCCACCAGCCAGTCGCCGCCCTTGATGGTGTCGTAGTAATGCCAGTGCCAGTCATCGGACTCCACATTGCCCAGGCTCGCGGCGATGCCGCCCTCGGCTGAACCGGTGTGCGAACGCAGCGGCTGCAGTTTGGAGACCACGAGGATCTTCGGGTCCACGCCTTGTTCCTTGAGCTCGGTGATCTCGGGGGAGCGCAGCAGTCCCAACGCCGCCGACAGGCCGGCCGCTCCGGCGCCGACGATCACCGCATCATACATATCTTCCAAACGTTTCGGACTCATGGGTTCGATTCTCGCACACCCGCCGAACAGCCTTCGAGCCGTGTCATGGAAGCCGATTAGCCGACACGGCTGCTCAGCTTGAGTATGCCGGCATCCCGCTCGATCACTCCCTTCAGCTCCAATGCGCCGAGTAGCTCAAGTATGGTGCCGATATTGGGAATCTCGTCGGGTACCGTCTCTCGCGCCACACGCAATAGTGCGTCCGGGGTGACGATGAGATGTCGTTTACGGCATTCACGAATCAATGCCACTAATGTGCGTTCCATTTCCGGCAGCTTGGCGATAATGATACGTTGTTGGGCTTCCTTCTCGGGATCGGGCTTCGGCTTGACACGAAGATCCGGCATCTGATGCGACGAGGGAAGCTCTTCACCCTTGCTTTTGTCGTTACCGGAATCGGCAGTTGCGCTCGCCGGCCCATCCTTGGATTGAGTGCGCGTAGGCTGAGTATGCTTGGTCTTCGAACGTTTCGAATGACCTGAATCTTGTGACGACTCCTGTGACGCCGATGATTCCGAGGATGCTGGCGATAACGGAGTCGTTGCCGGCACTTCCATGGCCTCCTCGTTTTCGGACGAGTCCTGACCTGTGGATTTCGATATGCCTGGGCATGCTGCCATAACGGGCTTATGCCGTTCATGGCATATATCCTCGGTGGATGTGGCGGCACACAGAATCATCGCTCGGTGGTCGCCGATCATCTTATTGCACCCGGCGTTGCAAGGCTGATTGATGTCACCGGGAACCGCATACACTTCGCGCAGCAATTCGCATGCCCATCCCGCGGTGTTGAGCGCTCCGGAACGCAACCGGGCTTGCGTCACAATCAATGTGGAAGACATGGCCGCGATAATGCGGTTGCGAAGCAGAAAACGACGGGCTTCGGGAATCGTCCCGGGGCACAGTTCACTGATCAGTGCACCACCCTGCGTCTCGATGCGTTCGAACAGCGTGCGGTTACGCATCGGTCCGATATGGTTGAGCCCGCCGGCGAATACGGCAACGGTTTTGCCCACATTGGCGGGCATTCTGCCGTGCAGCGCATTCAACGCTCCCCAATGTGCCGCCGCATCCGTGCCCATCGCGCCTCCGGACACGACCAGATGCCCGGCAACGGCTGCCTGTTCGGCTACGGTGTGTGCCACATACCGGCCATATTCGGTCACGTCCCGTGAACCGACGATGCCGACCGGTTTGGCGCAACTGGTCAATGCGCGTGGATCGCCTTTGATCCACAAACACAGCGGTGGCGCCCAATCGGAGCGAATGGACAGGTCGGCCAACTGCGAGGGCCAACATGGATGGCCAGGGCCGATAATCCATTGCGTGCCATCCATAGTGAACCAGTCGGCCAGTTGGATGATGTCTTGCGAGGGCAGGTCCATCATGCGGTTATGCCAGCAGGCCAGTGCATTGCGGAAGGAGCGCATCGCGTTCGCCGACGCCTTGCGGCCCCATCGAGTGAGGCCGTCCACGAACATGCGGTCAATACGTGACAGCGCCGGGCCGCAGATTTCAGATGGCTGGCTTGGATGGGATTGCGCCAACGCATGCCAGAGGGATTCGGCGTTTTCCGCGCCTTTGAGCGTGGCGTACATCATCACATCCGCGCCATCAAGACAGAACGTGAGCGCGGCACGATACAACGTATCCGTGGGAGGTACGGGAATAGTGCGCGAAACGGCGAGACTCGTATCGGTGTGATCCACACTTCCTGCGGTGCCGCCAGATTGCCGGATATCAGTAGCGTTACTCATGTCATCCTCGTTCTCATTTCGATGCCCTGATGGACGTCCTGTTCAGTGGGGGATACGCGGCCGGCCAGATCGGCGAGCGTCCAAGACAGACGCATGGCGCGATCAGCCCCGCGCAATGTGAGTTGATGATTGGACAGGGCCCGATTGACCAATTCCATCGCTTTCAGCGATGTATTGGCGTGCAGCCATTTGCCCGAAGCTTGCGCGTTGCACACCCATCCATACTGTCTGAACCGGTCTTTGGCCACTTGACGGGCACGAATCACACGAGCTTGTATCCCGGCACTGGACTCGCCGATTGGCTCGCTTTGCGCGGCAATGCGCGAGACTGGTGGCACCGCCATCTGAATATCCACACGATCCAGTATCGGTCCGGACAATCGCGAGAAATAACGTATACGGTCTTTTTCCCGGCAAGCGCAACGTTCGCCGGTGCCGTAATAGTATCCGCACGGACAGGGGTTGGCCGCCATGATGAGTTGGAATGAGGCCGGGTAGTAGGTGCTGCCTTTTGAACGGGAAAGCGCCACATACCCGGATTCCAATGGTTCGCGCAACGTCTGCAGGGCGCGTGCGCTGAATTCCGGTGCCTCGTCCAGAAACAGAATGCCTCGATGCGCGCGTGTGATTGCGCCGGGAACGGCGATGCCGCTGCCACCACCCACCAAGGCCGCCGTGCTGGCGGTGTGGTGCGGTGCCTCGAACGGCGGCATGTCGGTGATGCCGTACTGAGGCAGTATGCCGCACAGCGATCGAATCGATGCCACCTCCAGCTGTTCCGCCTCGTTCAACGGGCACATGATGCCGGGCATACGTGAGGCCAACATGGTTTTGCCGCTGCCTGGCGGGCCGGTCATGATGAGATTATGCCCGCCTGCCGCCGCCACTTGCAGTGCCCATTTGGCATGCTCCTGACCCAGAACCTCGTTCATATCGCCACAATCGTTGGGATGACTTGTGGGCGATTGATCCGTGGTGGTCTCGTCGGTAACCGGTGTATCGGGAATCGTATAGGTGGCATCGCCGCCCATCAGTTCGATGAGCTCACCCACATGCCTCACGCCCACTACATCCAGTCCATCCACCATCGAAGCCTCGTCAAGATTGCGATGGGGAACAATCATTTTGCGCACGCCACGTTCCTCGGCATGCAGCATGATCGGGAGCAGCCCATGAATCGGCAGCACCGAGCCGTCAAGATTCACTTCGCCGAGCACAATGGTATCTTCTAGGCAATCATGCCCTATGGCACCCGCCGCACATAGGACGCTGGCCGCGATGGCCAGATCATGCGACGAACCGCGTTTGGGCATGGCCGCAGGGCTCATGTTCACGGTCACACGGGTTTGCGGCCAACCGAATCCAGTGGCTTGACACGCTGATTTCACGCGCTCGCGGGCTTCGGACAACGATGCATCCGGCAATCCGATGATGCTGAAGTATGGCAAGCCAGGGCTGATGAAAGCCTGCACTTGGACGATGAAGGCCTTAAGGCCGATCAGTCCGACTGAGAGGGTGCTGCCGATAGCCATGTCTACTCCTTTCACAATGTGTTTCGCAACGTGGCTGTTTTTTGGGGGGGGGCTTCAGAAGGCATTTTCAATGTGATGCACGAGCGGCCTGCCCACCCGAAGCACGATGGTGACGACATCGAAACGGACCGCCGAATGCGGCACCCGATTACGCCGGTCAAGTAGCCAATCGCAGGCGGCTTTCCTGAGATTGTGCTGTTTCGCCGGCGTAATGGCCTCTTGCGGATATCCGTAATGCATGGACCGGCGTGATTTCACTTCGACGAACACCACCGTGTACTCGGGATTGAGCATCACGATGTCCAATTCGCCGTAACGGGTATGCCAATTGCGGCTCAAGGTCGTCCAACCGTGTTCCTCCAGCCACGCGGCGGCATACTGCTCGCCGAGCGCGCCGAACTGTTTGGGCGTCAGATTGCGGTCGCCCATCGTGGCCGCAATCCGTTCCGAAGGCAGCATTGCCTGCGGATCAGGTGAAGCCAGCATGGGCTGGTGAAAGGCAAGACCGGCGTCGATGCCGGACTTCGTCGTCGGCTGAGTAGGTGGTAAAGCGTTCATGATTCCACTGTGCGGGTTACTTATGTAAGAGCACAAGCGCAACCGGCAAATGTGGATACTATGACGCGGTTTGGCGTGTTGTGGATAACGTGTGGATGAAAACTCGGTTATCCACCATTAGTTCAGAAGGTTTACCAAGGCTCACCAGTCGACTTCCCTGTGACGAAAAAACAACCCATCGGATTGTTCGCTGAATACGTCAGACCCAGTGAGCGGAGAGGGGAGCCAAGGTGCGGTCACTTCACCAAATCGGTGAGTTCGCCAAGGTTCAGTTCGAAACTGACGCCACGATCCTCGAAATGCGGCTGGTTACGGGTGCTGACCATGGCGTGACGCACGAACTCACCGGCGATTTCGGCCGACTCGGCCAGGCCGCGGCCGGCCATCACCGCGCCGCACAGGGCAGAGGCGAAGGCGTCACCCGTGCCATGAATCATGTATGGCAACTTCTCATGAGCCAGCTCGATCTTGCCGGCAACACCGGTGGAAGCGCTGGCCACATAGTTGACGATTTTGCCATCGCCATGGTCAATGCCCTTCAGCACCACGTTCTTGGCACCCAACTCCAGCAGAGCACCAAGCAGCTCGTTAACCGTGGCCTCATCAATATCCTGGCCAGGATAGTCACGCTTGGTGAGAATGCTCGCTTCGGTGAGGTTCGGCATCAACACGTCGGCACCATCGGCCAGCGCGCCCATTGCCTCGCACAGCTCCGGTGTGTACGTGGGGTACATTTCGCCGGCGTCTCCCATCACCGGGTCAACCAGACGCAGCGCGTTCGGATATTCGCGGTAGAGACGCTGAATGATCGCCACCTGATCGGGGGAGCCGAGGAAGCCTGAATACACGCCATCCAGCTCCACGTCTTCCTTCTGCCAGGCATCCAAGTAACCGGAGAGAATATCCGTGGTGTCATGGAACGTGAACACTGCATAGCGTGTGTGCGCCGAGAACAGGGCGGTCGGCACCGGGCACACATCGCAGCCGGCGGCCGAGAGAATCGGAATCGCGGCGGTCAGCGAGCACTTGCCGTAGCCGCACATGTCGTGCACGGCGGCCACGCGCGGAATATAGTTCGGATCACGGTCATACAGAGTTACATCGGTCATGTCTGTTCGAATCCCTTCACCATGTTGGCGGAATAATTCATTGGCGATGTTTGACTGTAGTCGTTCGTCATGTAAACCATGTAACCGGGCGGCAGAAAAATGAAACAGACGTCATCACCGAGCGGGCAAACCGTCTTGGTGACGGGTGGAACAAGCAATCATCACGGACACTTGAGCCATGCGCGAAAGGCATGGCAGCGATATCACCGTGACCGCAGTCGACCTTGAAAGCGCATGCGTGCGGCCCGGCGTGTCGCGATAATTTCAACGACTTTTTCGTGACTTCTGACAGTCGCTCACGTCAATGATTCCAAGGCTTTATAAGCCCTTATAGGCAAGTCCGATAACGTTCAGCTTGCGCCGCGCGGCCCAAGCGTCGTAACTTCATAACCAACACCTCGCCAACCGCCCGAACACGGCAGGCGGGTGGCAAGGAAAAATCCTCGCGACCTAGCACAACCAAGGAGAATACCATGGCCGAGAACAACAAGAAGTACCGTTTTGAAACCCTGCAGCTGCACGTCGGCCAGGAGCAGGCCGACCCGGCCACCGACTCCCGCGCGGTGCCGATCTACCAGACCACCTCCTACGTCTTCCACAACTTCGACCACGCCGAGGCCCGCTTCGGACTGGCGGACCCGGGCAACATCTACGGCCGTCTGACCAACTCCACCCAGGGCGTGTTCGAAGACCGCATCGCGGCCCTCGAAGGCGGCACCGCGGGCCTGGCCGTCGCGTCCGGCGCGGCCGATTTCCTGCGTGTACGCGTCAATGCCGATGGGCAGTCCGGCGTGCACGACCAGACGCACGTCGGGACGGTCAATGCCCAGACCGAAGGCGTTCGTAGCTACGATGATCGGGTGCTTTTTCGTCAGAAAGTAGTCCTGCACGTGGGCGCGTTTGCAGCGTTTCATTTTGCCGTAATAAGCCTTCACTGGATAGTCACGAGAACGCAGCCATTTGGTGGTGCGCTTGACATCCTTGACGCGTGGGCAGTAGATGATCGTGGCACCGTGCTTGCGGTACTTACGCAGTACATTGTCCAGCATGATGAGCCGCGCGTTCTGCAGTTTGCGGGTCTTTCCGGTCTTATCGCGGATGGTAATCTTCTTGACATAGATTTTGATATTTTTCCGACGAATCGGAAACAGCAGGCGCTTGGGGTCGTGCATGCACAGCCGCTCGGCGATGTAGTTGAGGTCGGAGCACGTGGCGGTCGCGGTGAACGCCAGCACCTGCGGGTGCTTGGGCAGCGACTCGATGAACGGCCCGATACGGCGGTAATCCTTGCGAAAGGCGTGCTCGACCTGCGGCAGAATATGCGCCTCGTCAACGACCACGCGGCGCACATGCGCGGCGGCAAGTGTGGTGCACACATCCTCGCGGCGGAGCTGCTCCGGCGCAAGGTAGAGGAGACCGCCGTTCGCGGTAAAGTCGCGCAGAATGGCGGCGTGAGCGAACGTACTGAGATCGGAGTTGAGCAGAGCGGAGCGCACGCCTCTGCGCTCGAGCGCCTGCACCTGATCGCGCTGCAGCGCGCGCAAGGGCGAGAAAACAAGCGTGAGCGAACCCGGCTCATCGAGCAGTGCAGGCAGCTGGTACAGTAATGACTTTCCGCCGCCGGTTCGCAGCCGAACGAGGACATCACGTCCGGCAAGAATCGGCGTCAGTGCACGTTCCTGTTCATCGCGCAGATGTTCGATACCGAATGTCTGCAGTGCAGGATATATATCCTTATTATACATTATTGTCCTCCTCGTTTCCCGCCGGAATGGATGGAATGCTGGAATTTATGAACTTTTTCGTTGGGATTGCAAGATAGCGTCTGCCAGCCCCTTCAGTGTTAATTTTGACCTTTTCAGACGTGCAGAGCGAACGGTCCTTCAATGCCTGTACAACATCTTCGACAAGCTCGGGACCGACTCCGGCACGCTGCAGCAGACCAGCGAAGCGGTCGGGATGATAGACTAGCAGCGGCTCGTTCTGATACGTGTATTCGAACGCCGTTGTCTCAGCAAGTTCCTCGAGTGACTGCGGCCGCGGATGGATCGCGTCCTTGTAACGCTCCGGCTCGAGCAGGAAGGCAACACCCTTATCGATTGTTTCTGCGCGGGAAAGCTGTGCCTCTTTTGCGACGCGCTCAGCCTCGCCGGAGATGCGGTCGAATGCAGCACGGCTGTTTTCATTGGTCAGCAGAGCGTGGCGGATAAACTGCCGTGCAATGGTAATCCAGCGCTTCGGAAGATTCAGCCGGTAGGCGTGTGGATTGCCGGCAAGATCATCAATGGCCTCGTTGAGCGTGCCTGCTGCTCCAGAAATGCAGCACAGCAGCTTGGCAGCCGCCAGGCGAAGGCAGTCTGCGTCGGACTCGCGCAGAGCGTTTACCTGTTTGGGCACAGTGACGGTGTACGCATACGCCGCCGGAAAGGTACGCGTGGAGATGACGATGGGGAACGCGGCAAACGGGCGTGCCTCGGCGTTGCTGGTAAGCAGCTGAATGCGCGAATGCTGTTCGATCGTGTCGATCAGCAGCTTGCGCGGTGCGTCTCCGATCGGCTCGAGCAGGACAAGACGCCCGCTTGCAGCGGGGCTGTACACCGGCGGCTGGCTGTTTTCGAGGCGCAGCGTAAGTGGGCGCTCGAACGGTGCAGATGGAGAGCGGAGCAGGTCGACCGTATGGAAGTGTTCCTCGAGGTTTTCGCGAACCGAAAGGGCCTGCGCGTTCGGCAGTGCGAAAACCATCAGAAAATTCGGTACGTGCTCAAGCGTTGAGTTACTCCACACGCCTGCAAGCAGCGCGGCCTCGAGAACCGGCAGGGCAAGCGGGTCATTCTGCAGCAGTTCGATGAATCGGGATTCGTCGAAAGCACCGAGCGACTTGGCAGCATGTGCGTTGCTGAGAATATCGCGGAAAAGTGCTGTTTCCGTCGAAAAACTTTCTTCGACGTACGCACGATTGCGGGATAAGGTGTCGCACATTTCGTACACAAGGTCAACCTCACGGTCGCTGAGGTCAAGGCCGGGAAAGCGCGGGTGTTTGTCCCAAGCGGTCGTGCGGACGGCATAGGTGGGGCGAAAGTCCGGCTGGTAAATTACTACGATTTTCCAACGGGTATGCACATCGGCGGACGAAATGCCGACCGCACCGACCTGCTCAGCGAGAAAGGGCACGCGCATGTCGTTGGCGATCACAGCACCGCGGTTCGTGATGAAGTAATCGCTCGCATCGACACGATCGCAGAGCTTGGCGGGAAATGCGTCGTCGGGCCAGATTTTTTCAAGCAGGACGACAGCGTCAGCCGCATGCGCGGCAAGGGTACGGATAAGCTCTTCTTCGTTCATAATTTTGCTCCTTTTTGTGGGGTTGATGATTTGAAAAACGTTTTTCGCTGTTTGTGATTTTATTATACATAATGAAAGAACTCCAATCGAGTTAACGTGCTCACAGCAGGGGAAATATAACAGCTAGTTTTGAAAAAAAGTAAAAATAGATATAATACGATTTTAAATAGAAATATTGTTCGGGAAATGTAATGTGTAATGATATGAGCAGGGAGAAAAGAAGATGTGTGCTCACAGCAGGTAAATTTATGTTAT
>OLRE01002454.1_pt1 | contig 15106 bp, 10 predicted proteins | sample 1672461 | NCBI WGS metagenome assembly OLRE01 (sample SAMEA3136688, study PRJEB25190) | human gut metagenome | biome: human gut; feature: human-associated habitat; material: faeces | place: Austria | collected 2013
TCAGACACAATCGCTTGCGTCCTGTATGAATTACTTGTAAATTTGGAATTGATTAACGTGGGTTTCCAAACCCACGATCAAGGTTCCACAAGTTTCAGTTTTGTTCAATTTTCAAGGTCCTGCTGCGCTGTCGCGTTTCCGTGACAGCTTGTATATTATATATCAGATTCTCTCGTTTGTCAAGAGGTTTTCTGAAAGTTTTTTGAAGAAGTTTTCTTCAAAAAACGGCGTACAAGCTGTAGGTAAAGGCTCCAGCGGCTGCCGCCGCGGGCTGGGCTCGCGAGACAGCTTGATTATTATAGCAAGTAGTATGACCTTTGTCAACAGGTTTTTGCAAGTTTTTTTGATTTTTTCGACAAAGTTTGAGGGTGAAGTTTGGGCAAGGTGCATATTGGGGTGATGGCGGTTGGCGGGCACAAATTATGGGGGGGGGTGGAAGGGTGAGCGGGTGCGTGTCGGGGGTATCATTGGGCCTCTAACAGCTGTTCGCGCATCCATTTCAGGATGCGGCGCTCGCGACGGGAGATCTGGACCTGGGTCGTGCCGAGGACGCGGGCGGTCTCGCTCTGGGTGCGGCCCGCGAAGAAGCGCAGACGGATGAGCTGGCGGTCACCGCTGTCCAGCCTGTCCATCACCTCGGCCAGACCGATGCGGTCCGAGAGTGCTTCCTCCGGGGACTCCACCGGCACGTCAAACTCCCGCAGGCCGTCCTCGTCGTCCACGGGCGTCAGACTCAGGGTCGGCAGGGCCGCGCGGATGGCCAGCGCAATCTGCTCCGGGGTCGTGCCCAGCGTCTCGGCCAGCTCGGTCACGCCGGGCTCCTGGCCGGTGCGTTTGAGGCAGCGCTCACGCTCGGCATTGATTTTAAGGCTCAGCTCCTTTAACGAACGGCTGACCTTGACCGTGCCGCCATCTCGGAACAGCTTTTTGATCTCGCCCAGGATGACCGGCACGGCATAGGTGGAAAAGCAGACGCCGCGCCCGGTATCGAACCCGTCGCAGGCCTTCACAAGACCCAGGCAGCCCGCAGCGTAGAGTTCCTCATACTCGATGCCCCGCCCCTTGAACCGCCCGGCGCAGGCGTGGACAAGGCCGAGGTTTTTCTCAATAAATTCTTCGCGCGGCAGCTGGTGCATATCCGTGGGCATGACTGTCCCCTCCTTCTATATATGTAGGGGATCACGCGCGGGCATCCAGCCGCTTGGTCAGGGTCACGCGGGTGCCGCGGCCCGGCGTGGAGGAGACCTTGACCTTGTCCATGAAGCTCTGCATGACGGCAAAGCCCAGACCCGCGCGCTCCTCGGCGTCGCCGGTGGTGAACATTGGCTCCATCGCCTTCGCAATATCCGGGATGCCGACGCCGCGGTCCGTGATGGTAATACGCACAATGCCGCCCTCATAGATGGCCGCCGTCATTGTGATGGGGCCGATCTTGTCCGGGTAGGCGTGGACGATGCAGTTGGTCACGGCCTCGGAGACAGCGGTTTTCATATCGGCGAGCTGGGGCACGGTGGGATCAAGCTGCACAAGAAACGCGGCCAGCGCCGCGCGGGCGAAGCCCTCGTTGACGGAGCGGCCCGCAAACGTAATTTTAACCTGATTGAGCATCTTCATCGGTGTTCACCTCCGTTCAGGCGTAGGTTATGTGGGCCAGGTCGAGCATCCGCCGCACGGCGCGCGGCGGGTTCTGGACGGTCAGCCGCCCGCCCAGTGCGCTTACGTGGCGTCCGCGGCCCAAAATCAGGCCGACGCCCGAGGAATCCATGAAGGTGACGCCCGAGAAGTCGAGCGTCAGCAGCTCGGGCAGGCGGTCATCGACCTGGGCATCGATCTCCCGCCGCAGTGTCTGGGCGGCGTGGTGGTCGATCTCGCCGCTCAAATAGGCGGCCAGTGTGCCGCTGCCGGGCACGAAGGTTACTTTGGCCATAGGGTTGTCCTCTTTTTTCATTTATAAGGGTATACAGGGTAGTGTTGGGAAGGTTGCGGGCCGGACATACCCGGCCCCTACGGGGAGAGTTAAAAATCAACGGGTAATTTCCGGGAGGGGGTGTTGAGACAAAATAAAAAGCCCGTATCGTTATGATACAGGCTTACGGGTGCGTATTTTGTTGAAATGGCGATGGCCGGTTATTTTTCTGCTTCTTTGAGAAGCAGCGGGCGGGCCTCGGCGGCAAGGTAGAGCGAACCGCAGACAACAACGCCCGCGAGGTTGTTCTCGTCCGCGTAGTCCACGGCCTTGCGGATGGCATCGGCCACACTGTCGGCGGCCTCGGCGTCGGTGTGGAAGCGTGCCTCCTTCTGCAATTCCTCGGCGCTCAATGCGCGGGGACAGTTGGGCGTGACGGTGTAGACCTTGGCAAAGCAGGGGGCCAGATCGGACAGCATATCCTTATAGTCCTTGTCGGCCAGCACGCCCAGCACACCGACGAGGTTTTCCTCAAAGTCGGCGCGGGTCAGGGTCGCGGCCAGCATTTTAGCGCCGTCCGGGTTGTGGCAGCCGTCGAGCAGCAGCAGCGGATGGCGGCGCAGCACCTCGATGCGGGCGGGCATCCGGGCATCGGCAAGGCCCTGCAGAATGGCATCGTCCGAAATATCATAGCCGAACTCGCGCCAGAGAGCCAGCGCGATCTCGACAGCCATGGCGGCGTGGTTAGCCTGGTGCGTGCCGGGCAGGCCCAGTGCGGCGCGATAGCCGCCGTAATCGATGCGGTTTTCCAGCCGCTTGCCGCGCAGCAGCGTCAAATCGTCCTTGTCGGGCGTGATGATGCTTGTGTGCGCCTCGGCAGCGGCGGTCAGGATCGGCCCCATAGCCTCCGCAGGCTGGTCGGGATAGTTGACGACGACGGTTCCTTCTTTTATAATACCGGCCTTCTCGGCGGCAATTTTATCAAGGGTATCTCCCAGGACTTCCATGTGGTCATAGCCGATCTTTGTGATGGCTGCCACGAGCTTGTGGGGCACGACGTTCGTTGCGTCGCAGCGCCCGCCAAGGCCGGTCTCCAGCACGACCAGATCACACTTTTCGCGGGCAAACCAGAGGAACGCCAGCGCAGTGACGGCCTCAAACTCCACAGGCTTCTCGCCGCCCTCGGCCTCGATGGCGTCAATCGCGTCGAGCACCTTCTCCGTCAGGTTTGCCAGCGTGCGGGGCGGGATCATCTCGCCGTCGATCTGAAACCGCTCACGGAAGTCCACCACATACGGGCTGATGGTCAGACCGGTCTTGTAGCCCGCTGCCGTCAGGATGGAGGACGTCATGGCCGCAAGACTGCCCTTGCCGTTCGTGCCCGCAATGTGGATGCACTGCAGCTCCTTTTCAGGGTTTCCCAGATGGTCGCACAGGTTCTGCATCCGGGCCAGACCGGGTGCGCCCTGCCCCATGCGCGGCAGGGCGTGCAGGGCTTCAATTGCCTGTTGGGTCGTCATTCTTCGTCCTCCTCATAGTTATCCTCGTCGGGTTCGGGGCGGTTCAGCTGTGCCTCGTGGGCACGGTGGGCGGCGCGGCGGGCCAGCCGCTCATGCTCGCGGCGGCGCAGCTCCGCGCTCTCGGCGCGCAGAGCGCGGTTCTCCTGCTTGACGCGGATGAATGCGGTAACGCCGCGCACGATCAGCAGGATGATGAGTGCAAACAGCAGTCCCGCCACGACGCCGGACATATCGATCCAGACATCCACCACCGACGAGGTGCGGTTGAGGCTGTGCAGCTGGATGGTCTCATCCATCAGCGCCGTTGTCATGCCGCCCAGCAGCGGCCAGCTCATGTGGCGCACAAAATGCTTTGTGTACACGCGGATGCAGAGCATCAGCAGAAAGCCCTCCAGCGCAAACTCCGAAAAGTGCGCGAGCTTACGGATCAGATGCTCCGACAATGGGCCGAGATGCACCTTGGCCAGCGCACTGTTGACCAACTGCATGACGGCCTGGCTGCGTGCGGACGACTGGGCACCGTTTTCCAGTGAGTTGCGAAAGATAAACATAATGCAGGCGATCAGTGCCGCCGTAAATATCACGCGGAACAAGATCAGCCACGGACTGGTTCTTTCTTTTTCCATAATACTCCTTTATAGATACTCCTCTATAAACCTGTATTATAGCACGCAGCCCGCATAAGAGCAAGCGCCCTGCCGCAGTTTCCCTCATACTATAGGCCTGGCCTTATAAGTTGTCAAGGTGCGGTTTTTGTGGTATTCTAATGAAAAGAATGTATTTTGCGGGGGAATGGCCATGAACATCCAGATTTTCGGCACGAACAAGAGCTTTGACACCAAAAAGTCGCAGCGATGGTTCAAGGAGCGCGGCATCCGATTCCAGATGATCGACATGAAGGAAAAGGGCATGAGCCGCGGCGAGTTCGACAACGTCTGCCGCGCCGTGGGCGGCTGGGCAAAGCTCGTCGACGAGAGCGCAAAGGACAAGGACACACTGGCGCTTTTGAAGTGGCTCGACGAGAGCCAGCAGGCCGACAAGCTGTTCGAGAACCAGCAGCTCTTCCGCCAGCCCATTGTGCGCAACGGCAGACAGGCCACCGTAGGCTACTGCCCCGAAGTGTGGGAGAAGTGGGAGTAAGACAGACAGCTCACCTCTCTCTGCAGGAGCCCAGGGGCCCGACAGATTTGCGCACCCGCCCTTGACAAATCCGCCGCATTGCGGTACATTATAAGGTACAAATGCAGTGCGAAAGAGTGTGCCCGCGTCGTACCTTTGCAGCAAGCCGGGGAGGATGCAAGCCCGGTACGGTGCGGCGGGTGCTGTCACTTTCAAGCAGGCGCGGTGAGAGGGGCTTCTCCCCTGCCAGCCGCGCACGGGGTTGCCGCCGTTATCAGGGCAGGCGGGCTTGTCGGCCTGCCGCAAAGCGGCCCGATCGGGCAACTTGGGTGGTACCGCGACTTGAGCTTTTCAGGCCGTCCCATGATAAACTCATGGGGCGGCCTTTTTTATTTTGTCCAAATGTAAAAATCACGCCCCGCACATTCACGAGGAGGTTTACACTATGCCGAAGGAACTCGCCAAACAGTATGCCCCGCAGGGCACCGAGGACCGCATCTATCAGAACTGGTGCGACAAGGGGTATTTCCATACCCAGATTGACCGCAGCAAAAAGCCGTTTACCATCGTCATGCCGCCGCCGAACGTCACCGGCCAGCTGCACATGGGCCACGCCATGGATGAGACCTGGCAGGACATCCTGACCCGCTACAAGCGGATGCAGGGCTATGCCGCGCTGTGGGTGCCCGGCACCGACCATGCGTCCATTGCCACCGAGGCCAAGGTCGTCGCCAAGATGCGCGAGGAGGGCCTGACCAAGGAGATGGTGGGCCGCGACGGCTTTCTGGAGCGTGCCTGGGACTGGAAGAACACCTATGGCAACCGCATTGTCAGCCAGCTGAAGAAGCTGGGCTGCTCCTGCGACTGGCAGCGCGAGCGCTTCACGATGGACGAGGGCTGCTCCGACGCCGTCAAGGAGGTCTTTGTCCGCCTGTACAACGAGGGGCTGATCTACCGCGGCAACCGCATGGTCAACTGGTGTCCCCACTGCAACACCTCGATTTCCGACGCCGAGGTCGAGTATGAGGCCAAGGAGGGCAGCTTCTGGCATCTGCTCTACCCCGTCAAGGAGACCGGCGAAATGCTGGAGCTGGCCACGACCCGCCCCGAGACGATGCTGGGTGATACCGCTGTTGCCATCAACGCCGAGGACCCGCGCTACAAGCACCTGCACGGCTGCCATGTCGTGCTGCCGCTGCTGGGCCGCGAAATTCCCATCGTCTGCGACGAGCACGCCGACATGGAGAAGGGCACCGGTGTTGTGAAGATCACCCCCGCCCACGACCCCAACGACTTTGAGGTCGGGAAGCGCCACGACCTGCCGATGATCCGTGTGCTGACCTACGACGGCCACATGACCGGCGCCGCCGACAAGGCCGCCGTCGATGCCGAGAAGGCCGCGGGCCGCGCTGCCGCCGACGAGCCGGACGTGCTGGACTGCGGCAAGTATGCCGGCATGACCGCGCTGGAGGCCCGCAAGGCCATTCTGGCCGATTTGGAGGCCTGCGGTGCGCTGAAGGAGACCGAGCCGCTGACCCACGACGTGGGCACCTGCTACCGCTGCCACTCGGTCATTGAGCCGATGGTCTCCAAGCAGTGGTTCGTCAAGATGGAGCCGCTGGCCAAGCCCGCCATCGAGAGCGTCGAGAAGGGCGAGATCAAGTTCGTGCCCGAGCGCTTCACCAAGAACTATATCAACTGGATGAAGGGCGGCCGTGACTGGTGCATCAGCCGCCAGCTGTGGTGGGGCCACCAGATCCCCGCCTGGTACTGCGACGACTGCGGCGAGACCGTCGTGGCCAAGGAAGCCCCCTGCACCTGCCCCAAGTGCGGCAGCTCCAACATGACCCAGGACCCCGACACGCTGGACACCTGGTTCAGCTCTGCCCTGTGGCCGTTCTCCACGCTGGGCTGGCCCAACGAGAACGCCGAGGATTACAACTACTTCTACCCCACGAACACGCTGGTCACCGGCTATGACATCATCGGCTTCTGGGTGTCCCGCATGATCTTCTCGGGTCTGGCCTACACCGGCAAGGCACCGTTTGACACGGTACTGATCCACGGCATTGTCCGCGACAGCCAGGGCCGCAAAATGTCCAAATCCCTGGGCAACGGCATTGACCCGCTGGAGGTCATTGAGCAGTACGGCGCGGATGCGCTGCGCATGATGCTGATCATCGGCTCCACCGCAGGCAACGATATGCGCTACAGCGATGAAAAAGTCCTTGCCTGCCGCAACTTTGCCAACAAACTATGGAACGCCTCCCGCTTTGTGCAGATGAACCTGCCCGAGGACTTTGAGCCGGGTCTGCCCGAGGAAAGCCTGCTCGACATGAGCGACAAGTGGATTTTGTCCGAGCTTGCCAAGGTCGCCGCCGAGGCTACCGCCAACCTCGACAAGTACGAGCTGGGTCTGGCCGCCGAGAAGGTCGAGAACTTCATCTGGGAGGTCTACTGCGACTGGTATATCGAGATCTGCAAGACCCGCCTGAACGGCGAGGACGCGGCAGCCGCCGACGCGGCCCGCAAGGTGCTGGTCTACGTGCTGGACAAGGCGCTCAAGCTGCTGCACCCCTTCATGCCGTTCATCACAGAGGAGATCTATCAGGCTCTGCCCGGCAGCGCCGAGACCATCATGAACGAGAAGTGGCCCGGCGACGAAAACATGAAGGTCTGGGCCGAGGACTGCGCCGACTTTGAGAAGCTGATGGACTACATCAAGGCTGTCCGCGCCATGCGTGCCGAGATGAACGTCCACCCCGCCAAAAAGACGAGCATGGTCATTGAGACTGCCTCCCCCGCCGCGTTTGAGAAGGGCGGCGCGTATCTGGCCCGCTTTGCCTTTGCCACCGACGTGACGGTCACGGCAAAGTACGAGGGCAGCACCGACGGCATGGTCAACGTGGCGACCCCCGACGCGAAGGGCTTTATCCCGATGATGGAGCTGATTGACCGCGACAAGGAGCTGGCCCGCCTGAACAAGGAGCTGACCAAGGCCGAGAAGGAGCTGGGCATGTTCACGAACCAGCTGAACAACCCGAAGTTCGTCGAGAAGGCCCCGGCGAAGCTCGTCGAGGAGACCCGCGCCAAGCTGGCTGCCGCCCAGGACAAGGCCGCCAAGATCAAGGAGAGCATTGCGGCGCTGGGGTAAGTCTGAAGGCTTCCCCCGTGGGGGAAGCTGTCACCGCAGGTGACTGATGAGGGCAGCGTTTCCGCCGCAGCTCGTTCACGGGCAATACTGGCACACTCGCCCCTCATCCGGCCCTTCGGGCCACCTTCCCCCGTAGGGGAAGGCTTTTCAGCCACAAACAAAAAATAACCCCGCCCCGTCAGGAACTGCATCCTGACGGGGCGGGGTTTTCTCGTTACAGCACAAAAATTGCAGGGAAAAAGTTCAAAGCAAATTACTTGCGGCGCTTGCCCTTGCCGCCCTTGCGGGTGTTGGTCTTAGCAGCGGCGGTCTTGACGGCCTCGACGGCCTTCTCGGCTGCGGGCTTGGCAGCCTCAACAGCCTTCTCAACGACAGGCTCGGCAGCCTTGACGGCCTTCTCGACGACGGGCTTTGCAGCCTCGACGGTTTTCTCAACGACGGGCTCGGCAGCCTTGACAGCCTTCTCGACGACGGGCTTCGCAGCCTTGACAGCCTTCTCAGCGGCAGGCTTGGCAGCCTTGACGGCCTTCTCAGCGGCAGGCTTGGCAGCCTTGACAGCCTTCTCGACGACAGGCTCAGCAGCCTTGACGACCTCGGTGGCGGCCTTCTCGGCAGCGGCCTTGGCCTTAACGGTGGTGGCCTTCACGCTGGTCTTGGGCTTGCGGGTGACTTCGTTGATGGTCCAGAACTGGTTGTCACCGTTGACGTCAGCCCAGATCTGCAGCACGGTGCCGTTCTCGGTAGCCATGCCGGGGTCCAGCAGCTTGCCGGCCAGGTTGGACTTGATCTTGACGCGGCCATCGTTGGTAGGCTCCACGACCCACAGCTGGCTGGATGCCTGGGCACCCTCCCACTGGTGGACGCGGGTGCCGTCGCTGACGCCGCCCATGTCCAGATCCATCATCTTGCCGGTGAAGCGGTTCTGAATGCGGTAAACGCCGTCGCCTGCTGCGACGAAGTTCCACTGCTGCCACTCAAAGTTGGCGTTGTCCATCAGCTGGATCTTCGCGCCATTGTCAATGTTATAGTCAGCGACCTCAACGACCTTGCCGTTGGCGGCGCTGATGGTATAGAACTTACCCTCGGTAAGTACGGTCTGTGCAATCTTCTTCGATGCCATATTTGTTCCTCCTATAGGTATATCATGTATATTATGCGGCAAATCTTGTTTGTAGTTTCCCTCATGCCGCGTGGTCAAACACCGCTTTTTGCGTGTCTACGTATCCTATTATAACCACTTTTTACCTTCCCGTCAACTTTTTGGCGCTGTTGCGGCATTTTGCACAAAAACCGCCGGGACGGCAGATGCTATCCCGGCAGTTTTGATTGATTTTATGCCGTTTTGCGGCTTTTTTCGACATCTCTGCGCTTAAGAGTTCTCGGCAAAGTTGCCGGTGTACAGGCGGTAATAGCGGCCCTTCTGGGCGATCAGCTCGTCGTGGGTGCCGCGCTCAATGATACGGCCCTGTTCCAGCACCATGATGCAGTCCGAGTTGCGCACGGTGGACAGACGGTGGGCAATGACGAAGGTCGTGCGGCCATACATCAGGCCGTCCATGCCGTCCTGCACAAGCTTCTCGGTGCGGGTGTCGATGGAGGACGTTGCCTCGTCCAGGATCAGCACCGGCGGGTCTGCGACAGCCGCGCGGGCAATCGCCAGCAGCTGGCGCTGGCCCTGGCTCAGGTTCGTGCCGTCGCCGGTCAGCATCGTGTTGTAGCCTTCGGGCAGATGCTTGATGAAGGTATCCGCATTCGCGAGCTTCGCGGCGGCCATGCACTCCTCATCGGTGGCGGTCAGGCGGCCATAGCGGATGTTCTCCATGACCGTGCCGGTGAACAGGTGGGTATCCTGCAGGACGATGCCCAGAGAGGAGCGCAGCGCGTCCTTCTCAATGGACTTGATGTCGTGGCCGTCGTACAGGATCCGGCCCTTCTGGATGTCGTAGAAGCGGTTGATAAGGTTCGTGATCGTCGTCTTGCCCGCGCCGGTGGAGCCGACAAAGGCGATCTTCTGCCCCGGACGGCCATACAGGTTGATGTCATGCAGGACGATCTTCTTCTCGTCGTAGCCGAAGTCCACATCCTTAAAGACGATGTCGCCCTCCAGCTTGGTGTACCGGGGCTTGCCGTCGGCATCCATGCGTTTCCACGCCCACATGCCGGTGGACTCGTTCGCCTCGGTGACAGTATCGTCCGCTTCGTACTTGGCGTGGACCAGGGTGATGTCGCCCTCGTTGACCTCGGGCTTTTCATCCAGCAGCGCAAAGATACGCGCACCGCCGGCCAGCGCCATAACGACGGAGTTCAGCTGCATGGAGATCTGGCTGATGGGCTGGTTGAACTGGCGGGTCAGCACAAGGAAGCTGGCGAGGCCGCCCAGCGTAAAGCCGCCGAAGCCGTTGATAGCCAGCGCACCGCCGAGGATGGCGCAGAACACGTAGGACAGGTTGCCCAGCTGGCCGTTGACGGGCATTGCTACCAGCGAATAGGAGTTTGCCTTGTCGGCGCTGTGGAACAGCTCATCGTTGAGCCTGTCGAACTCCTCAATGGCAATTTCCTCATGGCAAAAGACCTTGATGACCTTCTGGCCGTTCATCATTTCCTCAATGTAACCGTTGACCTTGCCCAGCTCCTGCTGCTGCTTGATGAAGTATTTGCCGGAGTTGCCGGTCAGGTACTTCGTCGCCAGCAGCATGACGCCGACCATCGCGAGGGCCAGCACCGTCAGGGGGACGCTCAGATAGAGCATCGAGGCCAGCACGCCGACGAGGGTCACAACCGTGTTGACGAGCTGCGGCAGGCTCTGGCTGATCATCTGGCGCAGCGTGTCAATGTCGTTCGTGTAGACCGACATAATGTCGCCGTGGGCGTGGGTGTCAAAGTATTTGATGGGCAGCGTCTGCATGTGGGTGAACATCTCGTCACGCAGATCCTTCAGCGTGCCCTGGGTGATCCTTGCCATCAGGCGGTTCTGCACAAAGACAGCCGCGATGCCGACGCAGTAGATGACTGCCACGCGCAGGATAGCCGCGGCCAGGCCGCTGAAGTCCGTGCTGCCCGCCTTGAGCAGCGGCAGAATGTAGCTGTCGATCAGCGTCTGGGAGAACATGACGCCCTGCAGCTGGGCGAACACGGCCAGCAGAATGCAGCAGAGCACCACAATGACCTGTGCCTGATAGCGGCTCATGACATAGGCGAGGATGCGCTTGAACACCTTGCCGGGGTTTTCGACCTTGGGGCGGGGGCCATTGCTGCGCCCGCCGGGGCCGACCTTTACGACTTTAGGCTGCTGTGCCATTATGCCTCCCCTCCCTTCTCATCAAAGTCGCCGGAGCCTTTGGTCTGGCTGTTGTAGACATCCTGGTAGATGGCATTTGTTTTCAGCAGGTTGGCCGGGGTGTCAAAGCCGCTGACCCTGCCGTTGTCGAGCACGAGGACCTTGTCCGCATTTTCCACGGAGGAAATGCGCTGGGCGATGATGAACACCGTCGTACCGGGGATTTTTTCCGCAAACGAATGGCGGATCTTTGCGTCCGTCGCGGTATCGACGGCGGAGGTGGAGTCGTCCAGGATCAGGATGCGGGGCTTTTTCAGCAGTGCGCGGGCAATGCAGAGGCGCTGCTTCTGGCCGCCGGAGACGTTGTTGCCGCCCTGCTCGATGTGAGTCTGGTACTTGTCGGGGAAGCGCTCGATAAATTCATCGGCGCAGGCCTGCTTGCAGGCGTCCTCGATCTCGGCGTCGGTGGCGTCGGGGTTGCCCCAGCGCAGGTTCTCGGCAATCGTGCCGCTGAACAGCTCGTTCTTCTGCAGCACCATGGCGACGTTGTTGCGCAGGGTGTCGAGGTCATATCTGCGCACATCAACGCCGCCGATGGTCACGCTGCCCTCGGTCACGTCGTACAGACGCGGCAGCAGCTGCACAAGGCTGGACTTAGCCGAACCGGTGCCGCCAATGATGCCGATGGTCTCGCCGGACTTGATGTCGAGGTCAATGTCCTCGAGGGCCTTCTCGCCATCCTTTTTATAGGCAAAGCTGACGTGGTCGAACTTGACGGAGCCGTCCCTGACCTCCATAACGGGATTCTCACCGTTCGTCAGGTCGGACTGCTCGTCCAGCACCTCGGCCACGCGCTTGGCGGAGGCTGCAGACATCGTGATCATGACGAACACCGTGGACAGCATCATCAGGCTCATAAGGATGTTCATGCAGTAGCTCAGCATGCTCATCAGGTCGCCGGTGGTGAAGGTCGTTGCGCCGGAGCTGACGATGAGCTGGGCACCGATCCAGGAGATGAGCAGGATGCAGCTGTAGACGGTCAGTTGCATGAGCGGGGCGTTCCAGGCCAGGATCAGCTCGGCACGCATCAGCAGATTGCGCACATTCTCGCTGGCCTTGCGGAACTTCTCGCCCTCAAACTTCTCGCGCACATAGGCCTTGACAACGCGGATGGCGGAGACATTCTCCTGCACGCTCTCGTTCAGGTCGTCGTACTTGCGGAATGCCTCGCCGAAGTACTTGGTGGCGCGGCTCATAATAAAGGCGAGCGCGCAGCCCAGCAGGATGACGGCGATCAAATAGATGTTTGCCAGCCGACGGTTGATCGTGTAGGACATGATCAGCGCCACGATCATGCTGGCGGGCGCACGCACCGACATGCGCAGAATCATCTGGTAGGCGTTCTGGATGTTGGTGACGTCGGTGGTCATGCGGGTGACCAGGCCCGCGGTGGAGTACTTGTCAATGTTGGCAAAGCTGAAGGTCTGGATGTTGCGGAACATGCCGCGGCGCAGGTTGCGGGCAAAGCCCGTGGCTGCGTGGGAGCCGGCTACCGCGCCCAGAATGCCGAACAGCAGGCCGAACAGCGCCGCGACGACCATCTGTGCGCCGACGGTGTAGATGACCTGCATATTGCCCGGCGTGACGCCGTTGTCAATGATGGAGGCCATCATCTTCGGGATGATCATTTCCATGATGACCTCCGCGATCATAAAGATCGGCGTCAGCACGGAGACCAGGCGGAAGCCCTTGGTTTCACGTCCGAGTGTTTTTAACAATTGGTATTTCCCCTCTCTTGTTTGGTATTTTCCTCTTGCAGGAAGTGCTGTGCGTTGCGCAGGGTCTGCTCCAGCACAGCGCGGGCCGCGGCGACCTGCTGCGGGTCAATGCCGCTTTGCAGGTCATCCTCAAACCGCGCAATGCTTGCCTCGATCTGCTTGTGACAGGCGCGGCCCTTCTCTGTGGCGATAAGGCGCTTTAAGCGGGCGTCTTTCGCCACGGCGCTGCGGGTGATGAAGCCATCCTGCTCCATGCCCTGCAGCATGGCGGTGACGCTGGAGCGGCGAATGTTGAACCACTGCTCAATGTCGCGCTGGTAGACGTCGCGGCCCTGGCGCTCGGCACGGACGATGTCGCCCAGCACCATGCCGCGCACGCCCGACAGCTCCGAGCTGACCTCGGCGTTGATGCGGGCATCCAGCGCACGGCGGATGAGCCGCGAGGTCTGGTTCAGCAGTGCGCCGAAGTGGACATCCGCGCAGCAGCCGCAGTCATCATACGATGATTCGTGCATTTCTTCCCTCCTTTACGGTTTTTGGGTCCAAGAAGTTAGATTCCGAATTGTTCGTTGTCTAACTGTTCGTTTGCGTACTTTACCAGTATAACACCGGATCGGGGAATGTCAAGAGGGACGGCGCAGAGTTTTTTATATAGTGCAACGGCAAACGGGCAGAGCCCCGTCACCCTGCGCTTTCCCGATTCAACGTAGGGGCGGATTCCATATCCGCCCGTGCCCGGCTGCCTTTATTCGCCGCTTTCCCGCTCCACCCCCAGATACGGCAGCACCTTTCCCAGTACCTCGGCGCACACCGGCCCGGAGAGAGCGCCGCCGCTCGTCGTCCAGCTGTGGGGTTCATCCAGGCAGACCAGCACAGCGACCTTGGGGTCGTCGATGGGCGCAACGGAGACAAAGCTCGCAATGCGCGCTCCCTCGTTGGCGCTGTCCAGCTTTTGGCTCGTGCCGCTCTTGCCGCCGATGCGGTAGCCCGCCAGCGCGGCCTGCTTTCCCGTGCCGCCTGTAACGACACCCTCCATCAGGCGGCACATCGTGGCTGAGGTTTCCGCGCTGATGACGCGGCGCTTCACCGTCGGCTGCACTTTCTTCACAACAGTGCCGTCAGGCGCCGTGATTTTCGCCACAACGTAGGGCTGCATCAGCTCGCCGCCGTTTACCACCGCACAGACTGCCGTGAGCATCTGCAGGTAGCTGACCTTGCTGCTCTGCCCGAACGAGCAGCTCGCCAGCTCCACCGGGCCCATCCGGTCCGCCGTGTAGTATTCGCTGCGCTTGACCTCGCCCGGCAGGTCGATGCCCGTGGCCTCCCGCAGGCCGAAGGCCGCAAAGTAATCGCAGAAGCGTTCTTTTCCAAGTCGCGCACCGATCTGGATAAAGCAGGGGTTGCAGCTGACAGCCAGCCCCCGGGCGAAGGTCTCGGTGCCGTGGATATGCCCGTTTGCGCAGCGGAACCGCGTGCCTGCGACGGTTATTTTACCCGCGCAGGTGAAATAGTCCGTGGCCTTACACGCCCCGGAGTCCAGCGCCGCCGACGCCGTGATGAGCTTGAACACGCTGCCCGGCTCATACAGGTCACTGATGGCCTTGTTGCGCCACTGTGCCTGCTGGGCCTTTTGCAGCGCGGCGCTGCGCTCCTCGCCGGTCAGGGCATTCACAGCGTCACGGACTTCCTTATTTATAAGGGTCCGCGGCGCGTTCGGGTCGTAGTCGGGCTGGCAGGACATCGCCAGCACGGCCCCGGTGTGGACGTCCATCACGATGCCGACGCCGCGCTCGGCCACATGATGCTCCGTCACAGCGGCGGACAGTGCGCTTTCGAGCCAGTGCTGAATGTTCGCGTCGATGGTCAGCGTCAGCGTGCTGCCGGGCACGGCGTCCACCAGCGTCTGGTAGTGCGTCGGCATATCGTAGCCCCAGGCGTTCTTGGCGGTCAGGATGCGCCCGTTCTGCCCGGTCAATTCGTCGTTGTAACGCAGCTCCAGCCCCCACAGGCCCGCGTTGTCCACGTCGGTAAAGCCTAAAATGCCGCCCATAAAATTTCCCTGCGGGTAGACGCGGCGGGTATCCTGCCGAATTTGTATGCCGTCCACACCGTTCGCCCGGCACCAGTCCCGCACAGCGTCGGCCATCGTCCTATCCACGCGGCGGCGCAGCAGGCAGTCGTTGGAGGTTCGCTGGCTGAATTTGGCCAGCGTATCGGCGTAGTCCAGCTCTAAAATTTTGCTCAACGCCCGCGCAGCCGGTTCTACGGCGTCGTCGGCCATCTCCCGCGGGGCGGCGCGGATGGTCCAGCAGGTCTCGCTGGCAGCCAACAGTGTGCCATCAGCCGAGGTAA
>OLRE01002456.1_pt1 | contig 15099 bp, 13 predicted proteins | sample 1672461 | NCBI WGS metagenome assembly OLRE01 (sample SAMEA3136688, study PRJEB25190) | human gut metagenome | biome: human gut; feature: human-associated habitat; material: faeces | place: Austria | collected 2013
TTCATGGCAAAGTTTTGTCCGGGCAGCCTGTATAAAATTTTGAAGCCGGCAGTAGAACTTCTGGCGGGTATCCCATCGATTGTTTATGGTTTCTTTGGTATGGAAGTTTTGGTGCCACTACTCCGAAATACATTTGCGGCATTTAACTGCAAAGGTAATTCTATGCTGGCAGCATCCATTCTGTTAGGCATTATGATACTTCCCACCATTATCGGTGTTTCTGAATCCGCGATTCGTGCAGTGCCGAACAGTTATTATGAAGGATCTCTGGCATTGGGAGCAGATCATGAAAGAAGTGTATTCTTTGCGGTGCTTCCGGCTGCTAAATCCGGCATTCTGGCCGGCGTTGTCCTTGGTATTGGACGTGCGATCGGTGAAACAATGGCGGTTATCATGGTAGCAGGTAATCAGCCGGCGATGGCGCACAGTATATTTAAGGGTGTACGAACCATGACAGCCAATGTTGTCATTGAAATGGGGTATGCAACAGGTATTCACAGAGAAGCATTGATTGCGACAGGTGTTGTATTATTTGTATTTATTCTTCTGATCAATCTGTTGTTCTCAGTTATTAAAAGGAGGGAGAAATAATGAGTGAAGTAGACGGCGTTAAAGCAATTAATAAAGTCACTTTTGGACAGCGCCTGAAAGCTTATAAAAGAAGCAAATTATCTTTCCTTCTGGCAGTACTTGTTTTACTTTCAGCGATTATTACGGTTGGCGTGCTGGGTTACCTGATATTTTATATTTTGATTAAGGGCGTCCCAAATCTCAGTCCAGACCTGTTCTCATTGACTTACACATCAGAAAATGTGTCCATGATTCCGGCGATCATTAATACGCTCATTATGACGATTCTGGCTCTTCTGATCGCAGTACCGCTTGGTATTTTCTCAGCTATTTATATGGTTGAATATGCTAAAAAAGGAAATAAGCTGGTAGGTGTTGTCAGTGTGACAACGGAAACACTGGCAGGTATTCCTTCTATTGTATATGGCCTTTTTGGTATGTTGTTTTTTGTTACGTATCTTCATTGGAAATATTCCATACTGGCCGGTGCATTTACTCTCTCCATTATGATTCTGCCTTCTATTATGCGTACGACGCAGGAAGCCCTTTTGTCAGTGCCGGATTCATTCCGTGAAGGCAGTTATGGACTGGGAGCCGGTAAATTGAGAACCGTTTTTAGAATTGTTCTGCCGTCAGCAATTCCGGGTATACTGGCAGGTATTATTCTGGCTATTGGTCGTATTGTAGGTGAGACAGCAGCTTTAATCTTTACAGCCGGAACTGTACCGGATATTGCAAAAAACCTGATGTCATCAGGACGAACACTGGCGGTTCATATGTATGTGTTATCCGGTGAAGGACTGCATACGGATCAGGCTTATGCAACGGCGGTTGTGCTACTGGTTGTTGTTATCATTATCAATGGATTATCCACACTGATTGCCAAGAAATTTACGAAGGCCTAGAAGAAAGAGAAAGGAATAGATATGGATAAATTTAATGTAGAACATCTTGATTTATATTATGGTGATTTCAAGGCGCTCAAGGATATCAACCTAAAGCTTCCGGCCAACGAGATCACCGCATTTATCGGACCGTCCGGCTGCGGTAAATCAACATTTTTAAAATCACTGAATCGTATGAATGATCTGGTGGAGGGATGCAAGATTACCGGTAAAGTGACGTTGGACGGTGAGGACATTTACGGATCGAATATGGACGTCAATGTGCTGAGAAAAAAAGTAGGTATGGTTTTTCAGAAACCGAATCCTTTTCCGATGAGTGTTTATGACAATATTACATATGGACCGAGAACCCATGGTATCCACAAAAAATCCCAATTGGACGAAATTGTAGAACGCTCACTGAGAGGAGCCGCAATCTGGGATGAATTAAAGGACAGATTAAATAAGAGTGCCCTTGGACTTTCAGGTGGTCAGCAGCAGAGACTTTGCATTGCAAGAGCATTGGCTGTGCAGCCGGATGTCATTCTGATGGATGAGCCGACGTCTGCTTTGGACCCAATCTCAACTTCAAAGATTGAAGATCTGGTTTTGGAATTGAAAAAAGATTATACCATCATCATGGTCACTCATAATATGCAGCAGGCGACCCGTGTTTCAGACAGAACCGTCTTTTTCCTGTTGGGTGAAGTGATTGAAGACGGCAAAACAGAAGAACTCTTCTCTATGCCGAGAGATAAGAGAACAGAAGATTATATCACAGGGAGGTTTGGCTAATGCGCAATCGTTTCGATTTACAGTTAAAGCAGCTTAATGACGACATTATTGAGATGGGCAATATGATTGAGAGAGCCATCGAAATGGGTGTTTATGCCCTGATTGGTCACGATACGGATAAAGCAAAGCAGACCATTGATTATGATATGGATATTGATCACATGGAACGCGATATTGAAGCACTGTGTATGAAACTTCTGCTTCAGCAGCAGCCGGTGGCAAGAGATCTGAGACAGATTTCCTCAGCATTGAAGATGATCACAGATATGGAGCGAATCGGGGATCAGGCCTCGGATATTGCGGAGTTATCGCTGCAGCTGGGAGATGTATCTGATATTGATGAAATATCACTGATTCAGAAAATGGCCAATGAAACAATGATGATGGTTGTCCGTGGTACAGAGGCGTATGTAACAAAAGACCTGGATGTAGCTCACAATGTTATTGATAATGATGATGTGGTAGATGATCTCTTTGATCAGATTAAAATGGCACTGGTTAAACGCATCCAGGATAATCATGTGAAGAGTTTTGAGGCGGCGGATCTGTTGATGGTGGCTAAATACTTTGAACGTATCGGTGATCATGCCACCAATATTGCTGAATGGGTGATTTATTCTATTACAGGCAAGCATGTAGATGAGGCAGATAATTAAGCTGTGCAATGAGATTGCAGGAGAGATAAAAGAAAGGCGGGAGAGAATGATGATGAAGCGTATGTGGTATGAACTGAATATTCTGGCACTGAGAAAACATGTGCGTCCTGTCAGCTTGTTCCTGCTGGTGCATACACTGCTCTGGTGTGATCTGACATGGCTGATTTGTCAGATTGGATGCGATATCCTGGAGATACCAAAGGCATTATATCAGATGAATATCCTTCTGATCACAGCTTATGCAGGTGTCTTTGGCGGACTGATCGGCGGAATGATCTATCTGATGCATGAAAATCTGACCTGAATACAGGAAGGATGTCTGTAAGCAGAAACGAATTCCGTATTAGGATATGCGAGCGAGTCTTGAAATAAAAGTGACCCGTATGCTGTGGAAATCACGGTATACGGGTCATTTTCAGATTGTTTGTAAAACACGGAAATCTGCGGAGCCTGCCATAAACCGGCCTATGATCATTCATTATATCCGTCCGGCAGAATGTACAGAGAATCAATGGAATGTTGTATGTAAGTGGTAGGAATAAAAGCATTCCTGGTTCCCGTGATATTCTGCACACAGCCGACAGCATCTGCCGTATCGCAGACAGGTACCGTAGATTTAAGCGTTAGTATGATTATAACATTTTGCATAGTAAATAGCAACGATTAAAATCATGAAGAATTATGAAAAATAGCCATATATCTGTGAAAATAGGTTGCATTTAGATGGAGCAACTGGTAAGCTAGAATAGGAAATGATAATGACAGATATAGAGACAACAAAGGAGTAGAGGAAAATGAAAAAGTTTATATCTGCAATATGTGTCATAGCGTTGATGATGCCGTCGACATTATCAGCTTTTGCAGATGCGGGAACAGCGGACAATCTGAGCGGACAGCAGGCTGTTGTGGTAGATGTCGCTGACAGTACGGAGGATGCCGCAGAAACGGAGACAGAAACAGTTGTTGAGACAGAAAGTGCTTCTGTTGTATCAACAGAGAAGGCTTCCGACACAAAAGCGACGTCAGATACATCAAAGGCATCTGAGACAGAGACTATGGATGAGACGGAGGATGAACCGGAAGTAGACCCGCAGTATGCAGATGATCCTCAGTATTGGAAGGAAATGAAGAAACAGTATGGTGTTGCAACAATGAGTGCAGTACCGGATGAGTATATACATAATTCCAGATTCTCAGACTGTGTTGTAAGATATGGAGTGGATGTATCCAGTTATCAGGAAGATATTGACTGGGCGAAGGCAAAGGACGATGGGGTTGAATTTGCTATTATCCGTGCCGGATACAGAGGATGGGGAAGTGCCGGCAATCCGGGCAAGGATCCGTACTTGATTAAGAATATTGAGGGAGCACAGGCCCAGGGCATCAGAGTTGGTGTGTACATTTATTCCCAGGCCATTACACCGGATGAGGCAAGGCAGGAAGTGGACTGGGTGATCGGATGGCTGCAGGGGCATCAGATCGATCTGCCGATGGTTTTGGATTATGAATATGCTGAAAGCTATGGCGCTTTAACAGGACGACTTTACAATGCGAATTTATCCCGTCAGGCAGCTACGAATGTGTGTCTTGCGTTCTGTGATTATGCAAGTCAGAAAGGCTATATACCGATGGTCTATGCGAACAAAGGGATGCTGGAGAATAATCTGAATGCATCTGCTATCAGCGAGAAGTATCCGATTTGGCTGGCACATTATACATATCAGACCGGATATACGGGGGATTATGACTTCTGGCAGTATAGTTCACAGACGACTGTAGATGGCATCCCTGGATCCGTAGATGGCGATTTCTGGTATGAAGATGCTGACAACTATGAAGTGACTTTAGACAACTATACAGCTCCTCAGTGCATGGAAGCCGGAGAGGGATTTTTTGTTGAGGGAAGAGTTTCCTCTGGATTGAAGTTGGATGCGGTTACAGTCGGTGTTTATGATAGAAATAATCATCAGGTAACAGGCGGAACTGCTTATCCGGGAACTTATACATACGATCTTTCAGCATTAGACGCATCGGTGAAGATCAGCGGCCTTTCTGGTGGTATGTACCATTATAAAGTAATTGTGCAGGATTCAGAGGGAGAGCATCAGATGCTGGATAAGATTTTCTCTGTACGCAGTAATACACCAACGATTCAGGACGGTACTTATCTGATAGCATCAGCACAGAATCAGAATAAAGCAATTTCTGTTGATGGTAATAAGAATACATCAGGTGCAAATATTTTGCTCTGGAATCGTGCGGAAATTCCATATCGCCAGTTCCAGTTTACTTATCAGGGAAATGGTTATTATAAGATTAAGAATATGGGCTCTGGGTTATATCTCTCAGCAGCAGGACAGGGATCTTCATCGGGAACCAATGTAGAATTGTCTTCATCAGCAACTTTATGGCAAGTATTGCCTGATGGTGCAGGCGGCTATTATATTGTTCCAAGCTGCTCATATACAAGCTGTCTGGATTTGTACACAGGTATACCTGATAATGGCAAGAATATAGAGATTTGGAATTATAATATGCGAGGTTCACAGCGATGGTATTTGATTAGTTCATCGACAAAGCCGTCCATTAGCGGTCAGACTATACCGGGCAATATGCGGCAGGGATCGTCATTCAGCATTCGGGGCACAGTTTCATCAAGCGAGAAGATCACATCTGTGACAGTTGGTGCTTACGATACGAATGGCAGAATGAAGATTGGAAAGACAGCGCAGACAAATGCAAATGCCTATAATCTGAAGAATCTTGATACAAGCATTAAGTTCGGCTCATTGTCGGCAGGTGCCTATCGTTATAAGGTAACTGTAACGACAGCATCCGGTACCTATACGCTGCTTAACCGGATTTTTATGGTAATGAGCAATGGCAGAACTGTTTCTAATGGCACCTATCGACTGGTTCTGGCTCAGAATAAGAAGTATGCCATTTCTGTTGATCATAACGGGAAGACACCAGGTACGAATCTTCTTTTATGGTCAAACAGCAATATTGCTTTCAGAAGATTCCAGTTCACTTATCAGAACAATGGTTACTACACAATTAAGAACGAAGGTTCCGGTCTGTATCTTTCTGTAAAAGGACAGGGTTCGGCATCCGGTTCTAATGTAGAATTGTCTTCATCAGCAACGCAGTGGCAGGTACTTCCGGATGGTACAGGAAGCTATTACCTGGTTCCGAAATGCTCATCAACAAGCTGCCTGGATTTATACAGCGGTGTTCCGGCGAATGGCAAGAATATCGAAATTTGGAATTATAATATGGGTAAAGCTCAGCGTTGGAGCCTTGTTAAATAACTGTTCAAAACTCACTTCCGAAATGCTATACATTTTGGAAGTGAGATACTTTGTCAGAGAATCAAAAGGATGGTGGGCAGATGATTACATCTGATGATATTTTATCCCTGAATTTTTATAACTATGGCAACCCTTTTACGGGAAGTTATCAGGGAATGCGATACCGTATCATCAAACAAAAAGAAGCAAAAGACGAAGAGGGCAATATCCTGAAGGAGGAAGGGCTTTTGGCAGTAATCTGGCCAGAACCCTTTGCTTATGAAAAGACACAGGATGCCCTTAAGACAACACAGCTTTTTCCTTTTAGTGAAGAGGGAAAAGCGCAAGTAATTGAATGGTTGAATGCGTCATGGGAAGAAGGAATTTATAAGAATGAAACAATATGATGTGATTATTATCGGCGCAGGTCCTGGCGGTATTTATTCAGCCTGGGAAATGGCCATGAAGAAACCGGAATTGAAGATTGCCGTTTTTGAGAAGGGCAGAGAACTTGAGAAGAGAAAATGTCCGATTAATGGGGATACTGTCAAGAACTGTGTAGGATGTCCTTCCTGTGCCATTATGAGCGGTTTTGGCGGAGCCGGTGCATTTTCCGATGGTAAATACAACATTACCAATGAATTCGGCGGAACACTGCATGAATACATTGGCAAGAAGAAAGCCATGGAACTGATGAGGTATGTAGATGATATCAATATGAGCCATGGCGGCGAAGGCACCCGGATGTACTCAACCGGCGATACAAAGTTTAAGAAGATTTGCATCCAGAATAACCTGCATCTGCTGGATGCTTCGGTCAGACACCTTGGCACGGATGTGAATTATATTGTGTTGGAGCAGCTTTTTGCGGAGCTGAAAGACAGAGTGGATTTCTTTTTCAACTGTGCTGTGGAGCATGTAACAAAAGAAGGCGAGGGCTATGGCGTTCATACTTCGGATGAGAGCTATTTTTGCAAACAGTGCATTATTTCCGTTGGACGAAGCGGCAGTAAGTGGATGGAGACCGTTTGTCAGGAGATGGATATTCCAACGAAATCCAATCGTGTGGATATTGGTGTCCGTGTTGAATTGCCTGCCGTTGTATTTTCGGATTTGACGGATGAACTCTATGAGAGTAAGATTGTATACAGAACAGAGAAATTCGAAGACCTGGTACGTACCTTCTGTATGAATCCGAAGGGCGCAGTTGTAGCGGAAAATACCAACGGTATTGTCACAGTGAATGGTCACAGCTATGAAAATCCGGAACTTCAAACAGAGAATACGAATTTTGCGCTTCTTGTGGCCAAACATTTCTCAGAGCCATTTAAAGACAGCAACGGTTACGGTGAAAGTATTGCCCGCCTCTCCAATATGTTGGGCGGCGGTGTGATTGTACAGCGTTTCGGTGATTTGATTCGGGGAAGAAGAAGTACAGAAAAACGTATCAGAGAGAGTCTTGTGGTACCGACATTGTCGGCTACACCGGGAGATTTGAGCCTTGTCCTTCCGAAGCGAATCCTTGATGGTATCATTGAGATGATCTATGCACTGGACAAGATCGCTCCGGGTACAGCTAATGCAGATACGCTGCTTTATGGCGTGGAAGTTAAGTTCTACAACATGGAAGTTTCTATTGATGAGAATCTTGAGACACGGCATAAAGGGCTGTATATCATTGGCGATGGCAGCGGTGTGACACACTCACTGTCTCATGCATCAGCCAGCGGCGTATTTGTGGCAAGACGCATTATGGAAGGCATCGAATAAAAATCATATACAGAACAGTTCCGGCGGCCACGCTTAACAGCGTATTGCGTTTCCAGAGATGGAGGATGACAACACCTGCAATGGCGATGGCGGCTGCAATGGTTTCGGTGCCGAGGACAGTCAGTGGACCCTTCAGGCAGTAGATAACCAGAACAGCAATAATAGCAGGCGGCAGTTTGTCGGCGATTTCTTTAAGGAAAGCCGGCATCTGCCGCTTTTATCAATACCGGTAAAGTCAAATGGCAGTACCTGACCAAGCAGAGCGCCGATGACAGAACCGATGATCCAGTAGCTTTGGTCAAACAGGTTGATGAGAAACCAGGCTGGTCGGTTCTTTTCCTCCGGATCTTCGTTTTTGCAGCTGCAGAGGACGGAATAAGTTTCATCCGACAGAGAAAAAATCATGTAGAGCTGCGTCTTCATTTTTTTGAAGGATTCAATAAACGACAGACCGTAAAAAACATGGCGGCTGTTGACGAAAAGTGTCGTGATGGCGACGGTCAGGGGCGAAGCGGCTGAAGCCAGCAGCGGCACAAGGACAAACTGCATGGAGCCGGCATAAAGAAAAAGACTGATGCAAAAAGCCCATATAAAATTAAAACCGGCCTGCTGAAGCACAATACCGAAAGCGATACCGAGAAAAATATAGCCGAATAGGACGGGAAGGGCCCTGGAAAAAGCGTATTTTATATATTTCTTCATTTCTCTATTTCCTTTTATGATGAAGTAAAGTTTGACATACTCCATTTATAATATCAAGTTAATAAGAAAAAAGCAAATAAGTACAGCCTATTAATGGGGATAGAAATATTTTATGAGGCATAGATTGTAGACACTTTTACCAAATTACTCTATAATTTATAGAAATATGCAATTTTTGTATCTTGAAATTGCATATTTATCTTGCATTTAAAATGATAGTGTGGTAAACTGCTAACAAAGCGCAGGGTATGTGTTCAATCAATAGTTACCTAGGCACATATCTTTTAAGGAGGAGATTTTTATGAAAAAAGCAAAGAAAGCAGTTGCTTTTGCACTTGCCGCAGCAATGGTTGTTGGTCTTGTCGGATGCGGCGGCAGTGGCAGTACATCTACAACAGCAGCTGCAGGCGAATCTTCAGCAGAATCGACAGCAGCAGAATCAGGCAGTGCAGCTGCAAGCGGTGATGACCTGAACGTTATGTTGGAGACACCTGTTCAGTCATTAGACCCACAGCAGGCGACAGATGGTACTTCTTTTGAAGTTATTGCAGACTACACAGATGGTCTGATGCAGATGGATTCTGATGGACAGGCTGTGCCTGCAATTGCAGAATCTTATGAATTATCAGATGATGGATTGACTTATACTTTCCATCTTCGTACAGATGCAAAGTGGAGTAATGGCACCCCTGTAACAGCAGCAGATTTTGTATTTGCATGGCAGAGAGCTGTTGATCCGGCTGTCGCTTCTGAGTATGCTTATATGCTCAGCGATATCGGCCAGGTTAAGAATGCAGCTGAGATTATTGCAGGTGAGAAGGATAAGAGCGAATTAGGTGTTACAGCAGTGGATGACAATACACTGAAGGTTGAACTGAATGTTCCTGTCAGCTACTTCCTGTCACTGATGTACTTCCCTACATTCTATCCTGTAAATGAAGAGTTCTTCAATTCATGTGGGGATACATTCGGTACAAGCCCTGAAACAGTTCTTTCTAACGGTGCTTATGTTCTGGATGATTATCAGCCGGCAGCAACAGCATTCCATTTAACAAAGAATGCAGATTACTATGATGCAGACAGAGTCAAACTTGCAGGTCTGAATTATCAGGTTATCCAGGATTCACAGCAGGCACTGATGAGCTATCAGAATGGTGACCTTGATATCACATTGGTTAACGGCGAACAGGTTGACCAGGTAAAGGATGATCCTGAATTCAAGACAATTGGTGCCGGTTACCTCTGGTATGTCAGCCCGAATATGTCAGCTGTTCCGGAACTGAATAACCAGAATATCCGTATGGCTCTGACAATGGCAATTGACCGTGAAGCAATTACAAATGATGTATTAAAGGATGGTTCACTTCCTACATATACAGCAGTACCTATGCAGTTCGCAGCAGGTCCTGACGGTTCCGATTTCTCTGAAGACCAGACAAAGTTCTCAGATGTATGCGCATTTGATGCTGAAAAGGCAGCTGATTACTGGAAGAAGGGTCTTGAGGAACTCGGCGAAACTGAAATGACACTTGAGATGATTGTTGATGCAGATGATGCACCTCAGAAGGTTGCTCAGGTTCTTCAGGAGCAGTGGCAGCAGACACTTCCTGGTCTGACAGTTTCTATCAAGGTTGAGCCTAAGAAACAGAGAGTACAGGATATGCAGGACGGCAACTTCCAGATTGTCCTTACAAGATGGGGTCCGGACTATGCTGATCCAATGACATATCTTGGTATGTGGATCACAGGCAACTCCAACAACTACGGTCTGTGGAGCGATGCAGATTACGATGCAATTATTGCTGAGTGTACAACCGGTGACCTTTGTACAGATGCAGAAGGACGTTGGGCTAAGATGTATGATGCTGAGAAGATTGTCATGGATCAGGCTGTTATCTTCCCACTTTATACACAGAGCAATGCACAGATGCAGTCTTCAAAAGTTACAGGTATTGATTTCCATCCTGTAGCCCTGAACCGTGTATACAAAGACACAGTTAAATCTGAATAATCAGATTTGGCTGGCATGATTTGACTGAAATTTTGCGGCCGCACTGAAGATGATTTTAGTGCGGCCCTTTGGTTTACACGAATAATGCGTGAAACTCGCGAAGCGTGTTTCATTGAGTTTTGAAGCAAGGAGACACTAAAGATGAAGAAATATACTTTAAAAAGAGTTCTTACAGCCATCTTCACGCTTTTGGTAATTTTACTTGTATTGTTTATCCTGATGCAGCTAATGCCGGGTTCTCCTTTTAATGATGAGAAACTGAATGCGGATCAAAGAGCTGCCCTTTATACTAAGTACGGATTGGACCAGCCGGTTGTGGTACAGTTTTTCAGGTATGTAGGCAATATGTTGCGTGGTGATATGGGCGTAAGTTATAATATTTCCAAAAACACACCGATTTCACAGCTGATTCAGACAAGACTTCCAATTTCGATTGGAATCGGCGGACTGGCAGTTACAATTGGTGCAGTGGCAGGACTTTTGCTGGGATTGCTGGCAGCGTTGAAGCATGATACAATCTGGGATTCTCTGGCAACGGTTCTGTCGGTTATCGGTGTATCGGTCCCGTCGTACGTATTTGCGCTGGCACTCAGTTATACCTTTGGTTTTCGCTTAAGTTGGTTCCCAATGCTGTTCTCAGCAAAGGATGTTTTCGGATCCAGTGTTTTGCCGAGTATATCATTGTCCATGTTTACGATGGCATCGATAGCCAGATTTACCAGAAGTGAGATGTTGGAGGTTATGGGAAGTGAATATATGCTTCTGGCGGAGAGCAAAGGTCTTTCAGGACCGACACTGATCATCCGTCATGCACTGAGAAATGCTTTAATCCCTATTATCACGGTATTAGCGCCGCTGATTGTTGACCTGATGACCGGTTCACTGGTTGTAGAGAAGATTTTCGCTATTCCTGGTGTCGGAAGTCTTCTGGTCAGCGCGATCCAATCCAATGACTATAATGTTGTTATCGCACTGAGCTTTATTTATTCGGCACTGTATATTGTGATTATGCTGGTGGTAGATATTCTGTATGGTATTATTGATCCGAGAATCAGACTGGCAAAGAATGGAGACTGATAAATATGAGAAAAGTAAAAGAATCAGCAGCAGTTCAGCCGGCAGCAGCATATATACCGGTCGATTCCGATTTTGTATTAAAGGATAATGCGGCGGCTATCCAGATTGATGAGAACTTTGCTGCACAGAGCTTCTGGAAAGATGTTTTTATCCGCTTTTTCAGAAAAATCAGTGCAGTTGTGGGTCTTGCTCTGATTATTGTGATTGCTGCGCTGGCCATTGTCGGACCGAATATGAATGACTATAACTATTCTGATCAGAATCTGAGTCAGAAGAATTTTGCGCCAAGAGTAAAGGCTCTGGAAAAATACGGTATTTTTGACGGCAGCGAAGCCATGAAGAGTACGACTGGCACAAAGAAGATTAACTATTATATTGATAAAGGTCTGGAGGACGTCTATTACTGGTTCGGCAGTGATAATTTCGGGCGTGATATCTGGACACGTACCTGGGAAGGTGCAAGGGTTTCATTATTGATCGCCGTTGCAGCGGCAATTATTGATATGATCATCGGTATGTGCTATGGTTTGATCTCAGGCTATTTCGGCGGTAAGACGGATATGGTGATGCAGCGAATATTGGAGGTGGCCAATAGTATTCCGAGACTGGTTATCTGTACGCTGCTGCTGCTTGTATTAAAGCCGGGTATGGTGACCATTATTTTTGCCCTGATGCTGACAGAGTGGGTCGGCATGAGCCGTATTGCACGTGCAGAGATGCTCAAGCTCAAGGAGCAGGAATTTGTTCTTGCATCAAGAACATTGGGTGCCGGCAGCTTCTTCATTATTTTCAAAGAAGTGTTGCCGAATATTATTGGACCGATTATTACACAGGTTATGTTCTCCATACCGACAGCTATTTTTACAGAGGCATTCTTAAGCTTTGTAGGCCTTGGTATTCCTGTACCGCAATGTTCACTTGGTTCACTGATTTCTGATGGTTTCAACAGTTTTACGACGCATCCGTATCAGATTATTCCTCCGATTGTAGTGATGGCACTGCTGATGCTCAGTTTTAATCTGGTAGCGGACGGCCTGCGTGAAGCACTGGATCCGAAGATGAAAGAAATGTAATTGGCGAAAGGAGAAGAGAAGTATGCCAGAAGCAAAAGAAAAAATTCTTCAGATACGGGATCTTGATATTACCTTTCGTACAACGGCAGGCCCTGTTCATGCGATTCGTGGTGTCAATATTGACCTGTATAAAGGAGAAACAGTAGCCATTGTCGGTGAATCCGGTTCAGGTAAATCTGTCACAATGAAAGCGGCCATGGGTATCCTGGCCTCAAATGCGACAGTAACAAACGGTTCCATCGAATATACATACCGCAATGATGGCGGCAACATGGAAACCGTCGATATCCTTAAGAAGGATAAAAAGTGGATTCGACGTAATGTCAACGGCAAACGTATTGCCATGGTTTTTCAGGACCCGATGACCAGTCTGGACCCAACCATGTCCATCGGCAAACAGATTATGGAAGGCATGATCTGGCATTATAAGACACCGAAAGCAGAGGCCTGGAAACGTTCTGTGGAACTGCTGAAGGAAGTTGGTATTGAAGATGCCGAGAAACGTATGAAAAACTATCCGCATCAGCTGTCAGGGGGTATGCGTCAGCGTGTGGTTATCGCTATTGCCCTGTCCTGTAATCCGGAACTGTTGATCTGTGATGAACCGACAACAGCGCTGGATGTAACGATTCAGGCGAAGATTATTGAATTAATCCGTAAAGTACAGAAAGAAAGAGGAATTTCCGTTATTTATATTACCCATGATTTAGGCGTTGTGGCAAAGGTCGCAGACTATGTCAATGTTATGTATGCCGGAAAGATTGTAGAAAAAGGATTAATTAATGATATTTTCTATGACCCGAGGCATCCGTATACCTGGGGTCTGCTGTCAGCCATGCCTGATCTGGAAACAGATGATGAACGTTTGTATACCATTCCGGGTTCGCCGCCAAATCTGCTGCATGAGAAGCCGGGAGATGCCTTTGCACCACGTAATAAATATGCACTTGTGCTGGATGACAAGGCGGACCCGCCGATGTTCAGGATCTCAGATACCCATTATGCAGCAACATGGCTGCTTGACCCGCGTGCACCGAAGGTAGAGATGCCGGAAGAGTTGAAGACACGTCTTGAAAGAATGAAGAAGGAGGCTGAGAAGTATGGCAGTGAATTATGATGCAGCCCCAATTCTTAAAGTTGAAGGCCTCAAGCAGTATTTTAAAGTCAGTAAGAAATTTACAGTCAAAGCTGTGGATGATGTTTCTTTTGAGATTTATCCGGGAGAAACTTATGGCCTTGTAGGAGAATCCGGTTCTGGTAAGTCAACGATTGGACGAAGTGTTATTCGTCTGTATGATCCGACTGCCGGTAAGATTACTTTTGACGGAACTGATATCAGCGGCAGATTGAGCAGCAAGGACAACGAGATGCTTCGCACACAGATGCAGATGATTTTCCAGGATCCGATGGCTTCACTGAATCCGAGAAAGAGAATTGGCGATATCATCGGCGAGGGGTTGGATATTCATCATACATGCAGCAGTCATGCAGAACGTGACAAAAAGGTCAAAGCCATTCTTGAAAAGGTCGGCCTTTCACCGGAACATGCGACACGTTATCCGCACCAGTTTTCAGGTGGTCAGAGACAGCGAGTCGGCATTGCCCGTGCGCTGATTATGGACCCGAAGCTGATTATCGCAGATGAATGTATTTCAGCCCTGGATGTATCCATTCAGGCCCAGGTTGTCAACCTGATGAAGGATATCCAGCAAGAAACCGGGGCCGCTTATCTGTTTATTGCTCATGACCTTTCCATGGTCAAATATATCTCCGACAGGATTGGCGTTCTGCATTTGGGACACCTTCTTGAAACAGGAACAACAGAAGAGATATTCAGTCATCCGATACATCCTTATACACGAAGTTTGCTGTCAGCGATACCGGCGCCAAACCCTGTTGTGGAAAAACAGCGTAAGGCTGAAACCTATGACTATAAGACATCAGGCATTGATTATAACAAAGGTACATCACACCATGTAGGCGGTAAGCACTATGTGAAATGTACGGATGAAGAATTTGCACGATGGCAGTAAGCTGTGCATAAAAAATTAGAAAAGTCCTTTCTATGTAACTGCTGAACGTCTACCAAAAGTCAGACCTAAAATCTGACGATTGGGAGGATGCTTCAGTTCATTTACAGAAGAAAGGGCTTTTTTTTATGCCCGGGGACTGGTACAATAGATACAAAACGGTATAAATGAAAATGATATGGAGAGATAAAGAATGAGCGAAGCAGCAGAGATAACGATTAAAGGGCTTTCTGATCTGGCG
>OLRE01002458.1_pt1 | contig 15095 bp, 15 predicted proteins | sample 1672461 | NCBI WGS metagenome assembly OLRE01 (sample SAMEA3136688, study PRJEB25190) | human gut metagenome | biome: human gut; feature: human-associated habitat; material: faeces | place: Austria | collected 2013
AGTAATAGTTTCCGCCTTCGTGGGTATAGACCTGCAAGGTCTTTTCCCCATCGTGCACGGCCTGGCACTTCGTGTTTACGCCTATGCTCAATCCGCCGGAACTGAAAAAGGCGCTCGTCTTGGAGGCTTCCTCAAATTCCAGCGCTTCGGTTGCACTGCTGGGCTTGATTGTTTTCAACGCCCGCGCCCAGGTCCCTTGCGTCAGCTTTCCGCTCACCTCGTAGACCTCGGCGCCGTCAATGTTCATCCGCCGGGCGCGAAGGACAAGGCCCTCCACGCTGCCGCGGTCGGAAGCAATGGGGATTCCTTCCTGTGTGGTGGGCACCTTGGACAGGTCGGAGAAGATTTCTCCGGCACCCTTAACGCCCTTCGGGATTGTTGCCTGCGGGGCTGTGTACTGGGCTTTTGCCTTTCTGGCGGCTGCATTTGCGGCGGCCTTTGCCTTTACCTCCTGGGAAAGCTCTGCGGCTTTCACGGGGTCCGTCACAGCCTGCACCAGCTGGGCCTTACTCATTTTGCTGTAGTAGGCAACGCCCTGGCTCTTTGCAATCTGTTTCAGGTCTTGGACGGTCATGCCTTTAGCCGCCTGCGGGGTGATCTGCACGGCCGCAAGGGGCTGCTTCGCAACGGCCGCGGCCTCGTCCGCCCAAACAAAAGAAGCCTTCGTGCCGGTGCGTTCCGTCAGAAGGCTTTCGTAAAACGTGCGGTAAGTTTCGCGGAGGGTGCTTTTGCGCTCCACGATCTCGTCCAGCAGCTTTTCGGCTTCCTTTCCCTGGCCGTGCAAGGCCTCAGCATAGGGGCGGAAGATCTCGCGGTATTCTTTATCTGGGATGCTCTCAACCCGCTTTATATACGGCAAAGTGTCTTGGAGGTTCAGGTCTATATCTTCCTCCGCAAACCGGCGGAAAAGGGTGTTGTAGACCGGCTCCGTTTCGCCGTATGCGCTGTTCGGGTGGTATGTGTAGCTCATTACATGGCTTTTGGCGTCGCCCATGTAGCGGAAGGCCTGCTCTTTGTCAATGCCAACGATTCGGCCCTCCTGGTCTGTCAGGAAGTTTTCGCCGTGGGCGTCAAAGTTGCCCAGAAGCCAGTCCGTGACGTGCTCGCGCTGGATCTGCGCCGTCACCTCCGGCGGAAGGTCGGAAGCCGCGCCAAGCTGCCAGGCTTCAAGGTCGATTCCTCCGGCGGAGGTCTTTACCTTCTCCTGGAAAGCTCCAAACTTTCCGTCAATAGTGCCAACGCCCACCGGGACGGCCGTGTCCGGGTCCACGATGGACTGCACCTTGTAGCCCGCCTCCTGCGCATAGGCCCGGAACGGCTCATACTGCCCGCCCTTGCTCTGGGCAGGCTTAAAATACCACTCCCAGCCGTTGGCGTCGGTGTAATCGTACATCTTGCCAGTGTTGCCCAGGTGGACGGGGCCGTTTGAGGTCATGCCATCCGGCACTTTCAAGCTACCCGCCACAAAGGCCTGGCCTTCGTCCTCTGCCCTTTCGCTCGGGTCTGGCAAATTACCCGGCCATGGCTGGATAACGTCCTGTGCAGGCTGCTGGGGCAGAAAGACGGGCGGTTCCTTCTCCTCGAAGTATTCGGCGCACCGGCAGCGCGGATGCACCGGCGGGTGTGGGCCCATCTTGAAGGCCATTTTTGTTGTGCCGATGTGGTAACTTCCCTCGGCGTCGGTTTCGGTGCCGTTCAGGGCGCTGCATACCGGGCAGACGTCTTCATCGTCGGCGGTCGCAAAAACATACACACCCTTCCCAAGGTAGCCTTGCGCCTGGGCTTGGGCCGCGCCCTCACGATACCCGGCGCAGTACGCTGCGGCGTTCTCGGTGATGGCAATGGTATAGGCTCTCTGCCGGAGCTGTTTATCGGCGTACTTATAGGCCTGCTCCCTGGCCTTCTTGGTGGCCGCATCCGCTTTCACGCCGTTGTCAAGGAGGCTTTTCTTAACGCTGGCGTAATATTTCAGGTTTGCGGCCGCCTGGGGCTCTGTCAGGCCGATAAGCGGCCGGATCGCCCGGGAAAGCTCGTCCACCGTGAACTGGCCCTTTGTGCTGGCCTCGATCATGGCGCGCATGGCATCCCGGGTTTCATCGTTTATTTTCGTTACCCACTCGGCGCCGTGGTCTTTGATCCAGGCCGTCATGGCGTCGCTCATGGGGTCAAAAACCCATCCGCCGGAAGCCGACGCCGCCAGGGCATCGGCTCCGGCTTTGGCTGCCTGCTGCCAGATGGGTTCAAGGTGGCTTTTCACAAAGAGGGAGTAATCTTGCTGCCACGCTTGGAGGGTCGCTTCGTCAAGGTAGCCGTTCATAATGGCTTCACGAAGTTCTTTGTAGGTGATGGCGTTGCTCTGGGCCTTCCAAAAGTTGTGAAGGAAGTACATCGGCTCACTGGAAGCCGAGTTCAGGTAGTCGTTCAGCTTTTTAAGGGCGTCTTTCCCTGCTTTCGACTTCTTGGGCTTGGATTTTGCCACGAAGTCGTGGGGCGTCGGCGCCCGCGCCTTGCGAATACTAAACATTTTAGTCCCTCCCCAGGTCCTTTCTCGCCTTTTCTACCGCCTCCGGGTCTTCTTCCGGCTCCTCGTCGTCAAGGCCGCCCATCTTGTCGCCGGTGTCTTTCTTCGGCTTCTGGGTGGTTCTCACCTTGCCCGGCTCCCGGTCCTCGCCCGGCATCGGCACATAGTCGTCAAGCCGCTTCGGCAGCCCGGCGGCTTCCCGGATGTAGTCTTCCACGCCCTCGTCGGGCACCAGGAGGCCGGAGGTCGTGACGTTCTTCAAGTAGTTGCCCAGCTTGTCCAGGTCCACGTCCTCCACGTCGCCGTGGGTAAGGTGCGGGTAGTCAGTAAGACCCGCGAAGTGCTCACCGTTCATTTTCATAAGATCGGGAATCGCCTTGTTGTTGAACTGCTCGCAGATCACGTCCAGGAAAGCTTCGATTGCCATAGAAAAAATATGCGTTTTGTTGTCGCTCAACGCAAAGGAGCCGGTCTGCTGGTGGCCCAGCAGAACAAAATCCGCCATAACTGTCATGGCGATTCGGGTGTCGTAGCGGTCAATAACCTTGTTCGTGTCAAACTGCCGGTCGCCGCCGCTGCTTAAAAGTTCCAGCTTCCAGCCGGACGGAAGCACCAGGCCTTCCAGGTGGTCCCGGCGGATGTTCTGGACGATGGCCTGGGCATTGTTCAGGATTGCGACCATTTCCGGGTCGTTCTGGTCCCAAATGTCCGTGCCTTCCGGCGCGGTAAGCACAGGAAAGCCCGCAAGGTCGCGTTCAATGCCGATGCCTTCAATTTCCTGGATTCTGCGCTTGAAATACCAGGAGCGGTAAGCGTTGCGCAGAATGCTGCGCCCCTCCGGGTTGCCCTTGCTGCTCTCCGTGCGGAAGAAAAGCAGCTTTTCCGCCGGAATCGTGATAAGCTCAAAATTCGGCGGGGGCATCTGGGTCAGTGCGACAAGGTTGTCGTTCTCGTCGTACTCCCATTGGTAGAGGCTTTCTTGGGAGCGGATAGGAAGTTTCATCCAGCCCACCAGGCTGTCGTCGTACTTGCTGTTCAGGCGCGGGTCCCGGCTGCTGCCGCACCGGCGCTTATACACGATCTCGTGGGCAGACCAGCCGAAAGTCAGGAAGGACAAGATTTCGCTGATCGTGTCCGTCCAGGTGTCTTGCATATCGGCCATACATTCCAGAACGAAATCTGCGGCCTCCTGGTCCTTCTCGGAAGCACCGCCGGGCGCCACGTTCCAGTCTACTTGCCGGATCAGCATTTTTATTGCGTACAGAATGGCGCCCACAAGGTCGTCATTTGCTGCCATTTCACTGTAAGCCGCCATGCCTCGGCGGCCGCGCAGCTCCGGCAAAAATTCTTCATAGAAGACGCCGCCATAGCGTTTCTGGCCTATGCGGCCGACTTCTCCTTTTCGGGTTGTCACGCGTTTTCCTCCTTCTGTTTATCTCCTCCAATAGCTGCTCTTGGAAAGCATCGCTTCTGCCTTTGGCGGGCTCTTTGCGGGCTTGTCCATCAAGTACAAGATAGCCTGCACAAGTGCGTCTATATCGTCCTTGTATTCGCCCTTGGGAAACATCAAAAGATCCTGGATGGTGTCGTGCACCCAGGGCGCCGTTTCCGGCTTTGGGAAATGAATATTCCCGGCTTCAAAGTAGGGCGTAACGGAAAGGGCACGTTCTTGCTTGCTGCCCTTTGGGTTGAACTCTACCATGCCGGGAATTTGTTTTTTCAACAGGTCAACGATTGCGGGACCGTTGGCCTTGTTCTCTATAACCTTCGCCCTGGCTTTCGGCCATTTGCCCGTCAGGGTGCGCACGGCCGCCACGCTCTCGGTAAAGGTCATTTTTTCGTTTACCAGGTCCCAAATGTAAATGTCTGCACCACTCCGGCCCACAATGTAGCCCGCAACCTTGGCGCTGCCTTCGCTCTTTGTGAAAGCCATATCCCAGGACTGGATAAGCATACTTTGGTGGGGCGCTGCTTTGGGGTCGAAGAAGTTTTGCAGCCATTCGCGCTTAAAGATCAGGCCGTCCGCCGGGGCGGGGGTCTGTTCGTACTGGCCCGCATATTGCAAGGAGCCCATGGACTTTTTAAGGCTCGCCAGGGTTTCTTTGTCGAAACGCTGCGGGTTCAGGATGTCGCCTTCCTCGCGGATCACCTCGCGGCCGCTCACCGGGAAGGTGATTATTGTGCGCTGCGGCGCCTCCGCCGGGAGGCAAAGGTGTGTATAGCCCAGGTCCTCGGCCAAAATATGGCCGGTCAGGTCCTTTTCGTGAAGGCGCTGCATCACAATAATAAAAACGCCCGTCTTCGGGTCGTTCAAACGGGATTGCAAGGTGTTCTTGAAGAAGGCTATGGTTGCTTCTCTCTCGGTTTCGCTGTTGGCCTGTAATGGGTTCTGCGGGTCGTCCAGTATGATGCAGTCGCCACCTTCGCCGGTCAGCGCGCCGCCGACAGAGGTTGAAAACATAAGGCCTTGGTGGTTGTTCTTAAACTCGTTTTGCCGGTTCACGTCGTCTTTTAGGCTGAATCGGTCTCCCCAGTTGGCTGCATACCATGGGGATTGTATAATGTCACGGGTCAAAACGTTGTGCTTGCGGCTCAGGCTGTCGGAATACGAAACTTTTATGAATCGCCGTTCCGGGTGCTTTACCCACGTCCAGGCCGGATAGCACACGGTTATTTCCAGGGATTTCATGTGGCGAGGTGGCATATTTACGATCAGGCGGGTGATCTGGCCGCGGTTTACCGCTTCCAGGTACTCGCCGATGCAATCTATGTGCCAGTTGTCAATGAACGTCGTGCCGGGCTCAATGACGGGCCATGCCTGGCGGATGAACTCGGGGAGGTTCCGTTCCGCCTGCTCCCGGCGGACCTGTCGGAGAAGCGCCGCAGGGTCAACCTGGGCTAGATTTTTCCAGTAGTCCGGCAAGCTGGTTTAGCTCCTCGTCGGAAAGGGCGGAAAGGTCCGCGCGCTGCGTGTTTTCTACTTCCAGCGCGCCGCCATGGGTCACGGTGCGGTTTTCCGTGGGCTCTCCTCGGCTCAACCGCTCCACCTTTACGCCTATATCCACCATGCGAACAACGGCGTTTGCATCTATATCGGTGTCCGGGATGGTCAGCAGGCGGCCAGTGGCCTTGCGCAGCATCTGCTCCGCAATAGCTGCGTGCTTCTCGTGCATCTTCACGATCTGGGCCGTGTTCTGGGCCGCTACGCAATCCAGAATATAGCTGTCGTACTCCTCTGCCCTGGCAACCCAGTCAAACTTTGCGCTCATGGGTTCCAGGCTCTTGCGGGTAACGCCCATCTGCTCGGCAAGGCCGCGAATGCTACGGCGGACGGTGAAGTCCGGCCGAACAACGCCGCCCGGTTTCTTCGGCTTCTCCAAGTATCGCATATCGCGGTAAGCGCAGAAGCACTCATACTGCCGCGCCGTCTCTCCTGGCAGGCGCTCCCACGGGTCGCGCTGCCCTGTGTGTGCCATGGTCTTTCCTCCTTCCTGGCAAAAAGTAAGGCCCGGGATTGCTCCCGAGCCTCCTACGCTGTTATTCGTCCCCGGTGTCTTCTCCGAGAATTTCTTTCAATAGGGCCGTGTTGTCGTACCGGTCGGCTTCCTCTGCGGTTTCCGGCGTTCCGATGGTCTCCGCAGCCTTTTCCGGGTCGCCCTTGGCAAAAACCAGGACTTTTTCGTGGTTCACGCCAAGTTTGCCCGCTCCGGCTTTCAGATAGCTGTTTATGTCCTCTGCGTATCCCTGCGGGTCTTCCGTGCGGAAGGCTGCGCTTTGGGCAGGATCTCCGTTGCAGAACACAAGGACGTTCTGGTGGTCTTTGCCCATTTTCCGGCTGTGCTCAAACTGCTTTCCCACGCGAATTGCCAGGCCTCCGGCCGTATTTACAAGAATCGCTTCGTTGTAAAATTTCAGGCCGACGTCCTGGAAGGCGTCGATGGTGTCAGAAACGAAATTGCGGTAAAAGCCCTTCTTGTCCCGAAGGTCGCTCACCACAATAACGGCAAAGCTGTCAGGTTTCAGCATAGCGGTTGCCCGGCGGATCACGTTGCGGTAAAGCTGCAAGAACTCGGGGTATTCCTTGTTTGAAAGGTCCTCGGGCTTGTCGCTGTACACTTCAAGATCTGCATAGGGCGGGCAAGTGAAAAACAGGTCATATTTTCCTGGTGCCAGCTCGTCGATGTGGGAGCTGTCGCCGTTTATCCATGTGGGCGGTGTCACCTCGGGCGCATCGTCCAGGACGCTAATGTGGGAGATCTCTTCCCAGTTGTTCACGTTGGCCTCGATCTGGCGGCTGCTCAAATCGCAGCCGGTGTATTTACGGCCGGTAAGGGCCGCCACCACGCCGCGAACGCTGCCGCCTGCGAAGGGGTCAATGATCGTGCCGCCCTGCGGGCAAAACCAGCGGTATGCCAGCTCACACAAAACCGGGTCAAAAATGGACGTGGCGCTGTACGCCATAGCATCCGGGAAAAGTTCTGCGAACTCCTCCCAGCTTATTTTCTGCCCGATTTTTTCTTCATAGGCGTTCTTGGCCTTGTAGGCACCCGGCGGCTGGCTGCTTATGTTATAAGTCAAGCCCGCCTTCGTGTTGTCGTCGTCAGCACCGCGGCCAACCTCGGAACGGATACCGAGGCGCTTCCAGGCCTTCTTTCTTTCGGCCCATACGCCGCCTCTGGAATCCAGGACAGTAAAGGGCGGAATGAGGAATCTTTCGCCCAAGGTCAGGCGCGCGGCCTGCTCCTCGGCTTCCCTGTCGGTCTTGTTTTCCGCGATCATGTCCTCGATCTGTTCCGCCGTAAAGCCGGACAACTCCGGGTCTAGGTCGTCGGTGTTCTCTCTCAGCTCGGCCAGAATCCCGGCTATTGCATCCTGGTCCAGGACAGCAAGCTCCGCGATTCGGTTGTCTGCGACAAGGTCCGCCATTTCGGCGCTGTCGTTGTCGTAGTCTTGCCACTCGATGGGGGCGTACCGGCTGCCTGCCTCATAGCTTGCAAGGCGTCTGGCGTGGCCGCGTACAATGTAGCCGCTGCGCCTGCTCACGGTGATAGGGGCTCGCCACCCCTGTTCCGCAATTATGTGGGCCAGCATCTTCACTTGTGCCTCCGGGTGCCTGTTCGGGTTCCGGGGGTTCGGTTTCAGGCTGTCAGTTTCCACGATCTCGTCATACGCACAGTATACTTTGAAGCCGTCAGGCGTTACCTCTCGGGGGGGGTGCCGTTATAGGGTTTTTCATTCATCCTCAAGCCTCCATGCTAGTATTATATATCTTTCAAAGTGCCCTGTCAGTGCCCAATTTGTGCACCCTGGCGCACGTTAGGCAGCCTTTACGGCGTCAATGCCAAAAAACAAGGCGGTAAGCGGCTGAATTGCTGCATTGAGGTCCTTGTACACGGTGCGCCGCTCGATGCCAAAAGTGCCCGCGATTTCCTGTACACTTTTTTTGGGCTCCCGGATGTACGTTTCCATGACCACCTCGTAGCGCCTCGCGTCCTCCTCCGTGCCGTTCTGCTGGCACCATACGCGGTACAGGTCAAGCATCTTTTCGATGTGGGCCAGAATAATGAGGGTGCGTTCCTGGCTGCGCTTGATGCTCTCAATATAGAGGCTGTCGTCCCGTGTGTAGCTTTCCAGCCCGTCCAGGATGCTGGCTGCGCTCTCTTTCTCCTTGGCCTGCTTGGCGTTGTAGATGGCGCCTGCGGTGTGCCGCTTCAAAAGGCGGTAGTTTTTCAGGAGAAGCCGGGTGTTATGGAGGCGCCGGTCCGTGCGCTCCTTTGCCTCCTTCTGGCGTTCCTCCTCAATGTGTGCGGCCGCTGCGCTCACGCCTGCTGCTACGCCGGTACGGATTGCGGCCCGCATAAGGGTCTGGCCCATGTTGGCAATACGGGAGCCCAGGGCGCCCATGTTCTCGCGGCTGTTCATTCTGCATCGTCCTTTCTTCTCGGGCACCAGTCGGGTGACTGGCGGTTTCCTCTGGTCGGAATGTGGCGGGCGCCTCCGTCCTCGTAGCCCTCGGCTGTCCATCCAATGGCGCATTCTTTCCGGGTGCCTCGCTTACCCTCCTGTGTCTTAACGCAGTGCTCACACTCGGCGCAGTGCGGCGTGGGGCGGTCCTTGGGGCGTTTAAGCGCATCCGGCAAGGCCTGGGCCGGTTCTCCGCCTATCACAGCGCGGATCTCCTCGCTGTCTTTGATCCAAAGCGGAACGCCTGCCCTTCGCGCCGCGGCTGCCAGTTCTTCCAGCCATCCTTCTTCCGGGGTGATCTTCCCTGCCCTGTGGCCGGTTTCGGCTCCGGCGATAATCCAGTCAACCTTTGCGGCGGAATCCTCGTCGGCAATGCCCAGGGGTTTAAGCATGGGTTCGTAGCTCACGAAGGTGTGGTGGTATTCGCTCCACCAAAAGCTGTTTTCCGGGCCTGTTATGCTGCTGCCATACCAGAAGTTCGGAAGCTCTGGCAGCTTTCCCGCTGCTGCAAGGGCCTGGTAGCGGCCTGGGTTCTTGGTCAGAAATAAGTAATTGTGCTGGGGCGCCGCCTTGCAGGCTTCAAAAACCGCCTCGATCCATTCTTCGGGAATCCAGTTTCCGAAAAGGTCCGCCATACTGCAAACGAAAATGTTCGCGGGCTTCTTTTTCTTCGCCGGGTCTCCCAGGCGGTATTTGTGGAAGGTCGGGGCAAATCCGGCCGGGAACGGAAGAACGGCACCGTTGTAGTTCTTGAAGGGTTGTTCCAAGACGTAAAGCCCGGCGGTTTCCGTTTTAAGCTGCTCGTTCGTCATGTTCAGGCGGGTGTTCCCGGAAAATCGGGTGGCCTGGCGGCGGGCGTAGCAGTATTCACAGCCAAAATTGCAGCCGGTGACGGGGTTCCATGAAAAATCGCACCAGTCGATGGCGCTTTTATTCATCATTGCGGATTACTCCTTTCATGACGCCATAGGAAATAAGCTCGGTCAAAAGTTCCTCTGTCTTTTTGGCCTTCTCCGCTTCCTCTGTGTGTTCTATCAACCAAGCCTTATATGCAAAATTAGCAAGCTGTGCCTTTGTGTGTATGTTGTCGGCGTGGGCGTCTGCGGCATCTGCGGCCATTTTCAATGCGTCTGCCAGGTCTTCGGCGTTGCAGTATTCCCGGTAGTATCTCTGTGTGCCGGTCTCCTGGTATCGCTCCAGTGCGCTTTCTGATTTATTTCGCCAGCGTTCTGAAAGCGTCTCAAGCTCTGCTTTCGTCATGCTTACGCCCTCCTTTGGCAAGGTCCGGGTTGTCGTAAACGTTGCCCACAACTTCGTCCAGGCCTGTGATCTGGACAGAATACCATGGGCGTTCTACCGAAAAGGCCCGGAAAGCAGCCCACTTTTTGTCGTATCTCACCACGGCCAAACCGACGGGCTGGGTCGTTCTGTGGCAAATCTTCAAAACATCGCCCTCGAAAATGTCCTGGATGCGCTTGTCCCGGATGCCGGTAGCCTGTCCCACAGTTTCAGGGTTTACGCGGCCGTATTTGCCCACAACGTGCTCGCCCGGCCGAATAATACAGATTCCTCTGCTGTCAATGTTCAGGTTTCCGAAGGCCCACGCGCCGCTTTTCAGCTTTCCGCGGAAAAGAATGCGGTGCGGCAGCTTCCTGGTTTCGGGCTCGCGGCCTTCCTTTGCTGCAAGGCCGAAAAAATCAAATCCTTCCATTTAACGGTACTCCTTCCCGGTCGCCTTGTCGCGCAGCGGTATGCGTCCGATAATCTCAAAGCCCGCAAGCTCTGCTGTCTGGCGCAGAATCGGCACCAAGGCCGAAACCACAACAAGGCGGGCGGCATCCAGCCGCTTTTCCTCCCTGCGCATATTCTCCCAGGCCGTGCCGGGTGTGGGGTCGCTGTAATGTTCGCTGTTTCTGCCCATGTCCATGCGTGGGTCCTCCTTTGGTAAAATAAACAGTTCTTTGTCTACAACTCGCAACGGCTGTGCAAACCATTCAAAAAACGGAATCTCCTTTGAATTGTAACTCACCGGCGGATATAAAAACTCCCAGATCAGCGGAGGGCGTTCGGCTTTTTCATCACTCATTCATCAATCACCGCTTCATTTCAACCGGTCGAACTTGCTCCACGCAATCGGCGGCCAGAAACGGCCGTTGTTGTAGGTGATGCAGAACGGGATCTCCGGGTTGTCAATGTATTCTGTGTTGGTGTGGTAGTCGCCGTAGGCGTCCACGGTTAAAACCGGTTGTTCCAGGGGCGGCAGGGTCTTTTTGACGTCCATCCATATATGAGGGGGCAGGGCTTCAAATTCTTCCACTGTCATGCGGTGGAAGTCGGGCGCGGGTCCATCCAGAAGCCGGAAGCCCTCATGGCCCGGCTTTGGCTTCTTATACGGCCAGTGCGGGAAGCGCTCGCGGAGGTCGATTGCCCAGGCAATTAGGTCGTTTTTCTCGGTCATTGGTGTGTCTCCTCTCAAATGTTCAGGTGCAGCGGCCGCCCTGTTGCAAGCTGCCTGTGAATAAATTCCCTTTCAAGGCAGTTGCTCACCGTACCCAGGGCTTGCAGCTCACCAGGTAAAATCTTGCCGTCAAGGTAAAGCCGTTCCATTTCCTGTTGCCGCGCGTGGAGTTCCCGGATGGCTGCTTCCATGTCCTCCCATTCGATCAGGTCGTGCAGTTCTCCGAGCGCCTTGTCAAAAGCGCTTTTCTCCGTCATTGTTTCCGCCTCCTTCAAGAGCCCCTCATTGTGCATTTTTCTTCCTCCACTCCCTGTTCCAGGCAATCACCGTGGGCTTGTAGTGGCCGCACGCGGTACATACAACGCCGTGCAGGCTGCCAAGCCAGGCAACAAGCCAGGGCGTTGCACAGCCATAGGGTTTCCCATGGGCCAGGTAAGTGCTGCCGCACTTCGGGCAGGTGCATACATCGGTCTTGGAGACGGTCATCTCGCCGCAGTCGTCGCAGTAGAACGCCGGAATGCGGTGACCCCACCACAGCTGACGGGAGATGCACCAGTCGTGTACGTTTTCCATCCAGCGCAGGTAGGTCTTGGAGAAACGGTCGGGCACGAACTTGGTCTTGCCCTCGTTTACAACGTCCATAGCGGGCTTGGCGAGCGGCGCCATCTTGACGAACCACTGCGCCGAGGTCATCGGCTCAACGGTCGTACCGCAGCGGTAGCAGGTGCCGACATTGTGCTCGTGGTCCTCGATCTTGACCAGCCAGCCGCCTTCCTCGAGGTCCTTTACAACCGCCTTGCGGCACTCGTAGCGGTCCATACCCTCGTACTTGCCGCCGTTTGCGTTGACGGTCGCGTCCTCGTTGAACACGAGAATCTGCTCGAGGTTGTGGCGCTGACCCATCTCGAAGTCGTTCGGGTCGTGGCACGGCGTAACCTTGACGCAGCCGGTGCCGAACTCCATGTCAACGTACTCGTCGCCGAAGATCGGGATCTCGCGGTTCATGATTGGGAGGATGCAGGTCTTGCCGATCAGGTGCTTGTAGCGCTCGTCATTCGGGTTGACGGCAACGCCGGTATCGCCCATGAAGGTCTCCGGACGGGTGGTCGCAACCACCAGCTCACCCGAGCCGTCCGCCAGCGGATAGCGGATGTGCCACAGCTTGCCCGGCTGGGTCTCGTACTCAACCTCAGCGTCGGACAGGGCGGTCGCGCAGTGCGGGCACCAGTTGATGATGCGGTGGCCCTTATAGATGAGGCCCTTGTTGTACAGGTTTACGAATACCTCGCGGACCGCCTTGGAGCAGCCCTCGTCCATGGTGAAGCGCTCGCGGTCCCAGTCGCAGGAGGTGCCGAGCTTTTTGAGCTGGCTGATAATGCGGTTGCCGAACTTGTCCTTCCACGCCCATACGCGCTTCAGGAACTCCTCACGGCCGAGGTCGTAACGGGTCAGGCCCTCCTCCTTGCGGAGGTTCTCCTCTACCTTGATCTGGGTTGCAATACCGGCGTGATCGGTGCCCGGCATCCACAGCGCCTCGTAGCCCTGCATGCGCTTAGTGCGGATGAGGATATCCTGCAGGGTCTCGTCGAATGCGTGGCCCATGTGCAGCTGGCCGGTAACATTCGGAGGCGGGATAACGATGGTGTACGGTTTCTTGTCCGGATTGACCTCGGCGTGGAAGAAGCCGGAATCGACCCAGAACTTGTACAGCTTGTCCTCGACCGATTTCGGGTCGTAGGTCTTAGGCAGTTCGCTCATTGATCTATCTCCTTCAATTTGATTTACGATATACATGCGGGATACCTCTGTGCAAACAAAAAAGAGCATACTCCTCCCGACAACAGGACGAAGTATGCTCCGTGGTACCACCTGAATTCGCGTAAAGACGCGCACTCGTTGCCCCGTAACGCGGGTTAGACGGAACAGCTTAACGAACATTCGGCTGTTCTGCTCCAAAGCGACCTTCTTCTTCCCCGCCGAGGTGCTTGCACCGGCCGCACCCTCTCTAAACGCGCAAAGGAAAAATACTCCTCTTTTTCACTGCATTTGTGTATTAACTTTAATAGTATAGCTGTTAAATTCGGGTTTGTCAAGGGATATGACGCAGTTGACAGCAACTTGCCTATACGATACATGCCAGCGAATATACTAACAGATAAATACAAGCTCACGCTATCCCGTAGGGTGCGCCGACTCGGCGCACCGTTTGTAAACCGCAGGGCAAATTTCACAGCAACGGAATACATTAACGACAGCGTATGCCACGGACTATAATCCGGTGATATTCGCTGGAATGCGGTGCGCCGAGGTCGGCGCACCCTACGGTCAGGCGATTTACAACTTATTACCTGTTGCTGTAATATTCGTCCTCTGCCCATCTGCGTGGATTATCCAAAATATAATTGTATTTCACGGCGTAATCCGTATCATCCCGAATAATATGGTCATAAAACGACCGCTGCCACAAATTGCGTCCGGCATCCTGATTGGAAAACCGTTTCAATACCGCAATTATGCGTGGCACCAATTCCGTAGGGCGCGACGACCTCGGCGCGCCATCATCACGCAAAACCGAAATCAACATATGAACATGGTTTGGCATGATAACATAGGAATCAATCGACACATATGGATATGCCCCAGGAATCGTTCGGATATAATGTTCAACAATTTTACCGATGACCGATAACCGCAGGGACGGCGCGCCGAGGTCGTCGCGCCCTACGGTTGACAGCGTGCATTGCCGTTGATAGGTGCAGAGCGTCACAAAATAGACGCCCTGCTTTCCGTAATCATACTTTGGCAGCCGAGCCGATCTCCTCGTCTCCATCAGGAAAGTCTCCGCTTAAACTCCTCATACCCAAACATACGCACAACCTCATCTGTGCCGTCGGCGCGCCGGATGGCGATCAGCGGCAGCGGCATACCGTTAAACGTATTGGTCTTGACCATGGTGTAGAGCGCCATGTCCTCGAACACGACCTGCTCACCGGCGCCGAGCGCCACATCGAACGAATACTCGCCGATGACATCGCCTGCGAGGCAGGAGCGGCCGGTCAGCAGATAGGTGAACGCCTTTTTGCCCGGCTCGCCGCCGCGGTACACCGGCGGACGGTACGGCACCTCGAGCACGTCCGGCATGTGGCACGCCGCCGAGGTATCCAGGATCGCAATGTCCTTATGGTTGTGCATCACCTCGAGCACGGTGGAGACCAGATAGCCCGCATTCAGCACAACGGCCTCGCCCGGCTCCAGATAAACCTGCACCTTGTATTTTTTCTGCAGATAATCAATGCAGTGCACCAGTGTTTCCACATCGTAATCCGCGCGGGTGATGTGGTGGCCGCCGCCGAGGTTGATCCATTTCAGGCCGTCCATATACTGACCGAAATTCTGCTCAAATGCAGCGACAGTCCGCACCAGATCGTCCGAATTCTGCTCGCAGAGCGTGTGGAAGTGGAAGCCTTCAATGCCGTCGAGCAGCTCCGGCTGAAAATTCTCTATCGTAATGCCGAGGCGCGAATCCGGACCGCACGGGTCATACATCGCGTGGTCGCTCGGCTGCGTGGAGCACTCCGGATTGAGCCGCAGGCCGCAGCTCTTCCCTGCCGCACGGGCAAGGCTGCCGTAGGCCTTCCACTGCGTGAACGAGTTGAACACAATGTGGTCGGCGTACTCCAAAATCTCGCGGAACTCGCCCTCCGCATAGGCCGGCGCGTAGACATGGGTCTCGCCGCCGAATTCCTCATGACCGAGCCGTGCCTCGTACAGACCGGAGGCCGTTGTGCCCGCCAGATACTCCCGGATCAGCGGGTACACGGAAAACATCGAGAACGCCTTCTGCGCCAGCAGGATCTTCGCGCCGGTGCGTCTGGCAACGTCCCGCAGGACGGCCAGATTCTGCACCAGACGGTTTTCATCGAGCAGGTAGCAGGGCGTAGGAAGCTCAGTAAATTTCATATCAGTCCACCAGCACCGGCTTGTCGTTAATCTGCCACGGCAGACCCCACTTGTTCAGCGCCTCCATGTACGGATCGGGATCAAACTCCTCGACCGTGTACACGCCCGGCTTGTTCCACTTGCCGGTCAACAGCATCGCCGCGCCGATCATCGCCGGAACGCCGGTGGTGTAGCTAATGGCCTGCGAGCCGA
>OLRE01002459.1_pt1 | contig 15084 bp, 14 predicted proteins | sample 1672461 | NCBI WGS metagenome assembly OLRE01 (sample SAMEA3136688, study PRJEB25190) | human gut metagenome | biome: human gut; feature: human-associated habitat; material: faeces | place: Austria | collected 2013
GTAATGTTCTTTGGAATATAATCCAGAATATTCTCTTCTTTACGAGTATTGACACGACGAAGTGCCAGTGTAATAATCTCTGCGCCGGCATCTTCTACAGCTGCACGGATCAGATTCAGGTTGTATTTGCCTGAACCGAGAATAAATCTTGACGTAAATGTATGACCTCCCAATGTCCATGTATCTTTATTCTGCATAGTTGTTCCCTACTTTCATTTTTGTTTTTGCTTCTGCTTTTATTTTCGCTTCTGCATTTACTTTTGTTCTTACTTTTACTTCTGCTTTTACTTTCACTTTTGCTTTCGCTTTTCTAAAGCTCAGCTGTTCTCTGTCACTATTTCCATTGACAATTGATTGCAATTGTTTTTTATTTTTTCAGTTGTTAGGTACCTAACTAATTTTCTAATTATATAAGGTACCTAACAATTGGATTTTTATATTTCTATATCTTATCTTCATTCGACTGTACCGGCCGTATCCTTCTATATCTCATCGGCATCCAGACCAAGGACGCAGCGCAAAACCATATTGGCTTCGTGTGCCGCACAGATGGTCACTCTCGGCGCCATCAGTCCTCTGCCCGGCATGGCGCCGCTGACGCCATCCCCGCAAATATAAAAATGATCATTGATCTTGCGCGTCTTGATTGTGTTAGATGAGCCATAGCCTGCCATTCCGGAACCGCAGATCAATGTCTTCTCCGGATAATAACATAGAAGCTGTTCTGTCAGCATTGCTTTCACATCTGGCTTATCAAAGGCCTCACAAATGATGTCGTCATCTTTAAAAAGATCCCGGCAATTTTCTTCCGTAATATGCACTGTGTCAATCTTTACCTCGATATACGGATTCATTCGCTGCAATTCATCCTTTAAAGCTTCTGTCTTGTACATGCCCAGATGTTCCACCATATACTGCTGCCGGTTCAGATTGCTCGGCTCCACAATGTCAAAATCAATCAGATGCAGATGACCGATACCGGTTCTTGCCAGCATGATTGCAATATTCGACCCCAGGCCACCAAGACCTGCGATTGCCACCCTTGCCTTCTTCGCCTTTTCATAGACATGGGGCGTATGTCTTGCACAGAGCATACTCTCCATCTCTTCACGATCCGGCATCTTGCCTTTCTGTATCCAATTGATGGTCATTCCGTCCTTCAAAGACAGATTCTCATCCGTCTGAAAGCCTTCAACAATCCATACACAATGTCTCTGAATATCCTCTGACAGGCCTTCCGAAGCATACGTCTGTCGCTTCAAATCTTCCATATCTGCCGCTTCTGTCTTCACAGATTGCCCGTTTAAAATAATCTCTGCCACATCAACCGCCTCCTACAAATCGGACAACCTCAACTGTATCGCCATCCTTCAAAATGGCTTCTTCCCATATACTTCTCGGAATAATTGCGCCATTGCACTCAACCGCAATCATCTTGTCCGGATACCCGTGTTCCTTTAAAAAAGCTGCAACCGTTGTACCCTCTGCAATTTCCAGCATTTCACCATTGACCTTAATCACTACGAACCCCTCCCCTCGTCACAAACGTGCACCAATTTTGACGTTCTCAGTATTTGCTAAGGTTCCATGCAAGCATGAACTTTGGCTCATTACCCGCATAAAAAAAGCCGCACAAAGAACTACACCCGTGGTGGTGTACCCCTTCATGCGGCTAAACATCAAAATTCATAACCATTCACATAACAGTCATAAACCAAATGAACTTTTGCACTCTGACTTAATTATAACGTTTTTTAACCATCTGTCAACCCCATATTCCGCCTGCATCCCATCTAAAACATACTTTGTCCGCCATAAAACTCTCACTTTTCCAAAGCAAAAACCATATCAAACATTTCCTGTCAATCCCCCAATTTACTATACAAAATCCCGAAACTGTAGCCTATTTTCTCATTTCATTTTGATAAAAATATTGCTTCGCGTTATAATACTCTCTGAATAAATAACTTTTTTATATTTGATGAAAATAAATTACATGCGAAATTCTCACCTTATGTACCGCTGCCAAGAAGTGACAACGCGAGTGTGCCTGCTTATGAACGAATAATTTTATATATTTCATAAAGCCTAAATGGATTTCGCAAGATTTTAGGAGTTTTTTTATGTACCAGATTATTACAGACGGTTCATGGGATATGGGCAGTGAACGTGCCACCAGATTCGGCGTGGATTATGTGACCATGGACGGCGAACATTATTTAAAAGAGATCGAAGAACTGAATGTCCGTGATTTTTATCAGTTTATGGTGGACAATCCAAAGATTTTCCCAAAGACCTCGCTGCCGACAGTTCAGGATTATTATGATGTTTTTGAAAAATATGCCAAACAGGGCATTGATATCATCTGCTTTACCTTAAGTGCCAAATTCAGTGGTTCCTATAATTCCGCCCGCAATGCAGGCAACATGATTCAGGAAAATTATCCGGGTATCCGTATAACAATCATGGATACAACCCTTGCCACCCTGATGCAGGGTCTGATGATTCAGGAAATCGTACGTTTCCAACGCTCCGGTGCCGATTATGATGCCCTGATCAAACGCGCCGATGAAATCAAAGACACATGCCGTATTTTCTTTACTGTTGAAAATATGGATTACCTTGTTCACGGCGGACGTGTCGGCAAGTTGGCAGGCATCTCCGCCAATATTCTGAATCTACGTCCAATGATCCTTATGACCCAGGGCGAACTCTTTCCATCCGGCCTTGCCAGAGGCCGTGTTCAGTCCCGCAAAAAGGCCATGGAGAAGTTATTTGCTCACATCGAAGAAAACGGTAATGATCCGGACCGTTATATCTATATGGTCGGTTACGGCTACAACATCAAAGAAGGCGAAGATCTCCGCAAAGATGTGATTGAACACATGAAGAAGAAATGGCCGGGCTTTGAACCAACGGTCGAAATCGGACAGATTGGTGCCACCATCGGCGTGCATACAGGCCCTCATCCGATTGGTTTTGGACTGTGCGAGAAGTCCTGCTAGCCAAACGCCTCTCACTTCAAGTTCCATCAACAAACTTTTAAATAGTTTTAAAAGTACTGAAATAGATACGCTTTATCCATTGAGAAATCGTTGGATTTATGCTAAACTTTTTATAACTAACGTTTTAAATTGATAAAAATCATTTAGGAGGTCCGGATATGGCACACGTTAAAATTCAGTATGATGTAATGGATGCATTCTGTATGGATGTTTTCCAGAGATTCGGTTTCACAAAAGAAGAAAGCCGTATTATTTCCGATGTTTTATTACTCTCAGATGTTTACGGGATTGAATCCCATGGTGCGCAGCGACTTGTCCGCTACCACAAAGGTATTGCCAGCGGCATGATCAAAGTTCACGCCAAACCTGAAATCGTTTTTGAAACACCTGTTTCAGCCGTCGTAGACGGTCATGATGGTATGGGACAGTTGATTGGTCATTTTGCCATGAATCTGGCTATTAAGAAAGCCAAAGAGATCGGTATGGCTATTGTCACCGTCAGAGATTCCAACCACTTCGGTATCGCCGGTTATTATGCCAAGATGGCCTGCGATCAGGGGCTCATTGGTATGGCCTTTACAAACTCAGAAGCCATCGTTGTTCCGACATTCGGCAAGAAAGCCATGCTGGGCACAAACCCAATTGCTATTTCCATGCCGGCTGAACCATATCCTTTCTTCTTCGATGCATCTACAAGTGTCGTCACCCGCGGCAAGTTCGAGATGTACCGAAAAGCCGAGAAGCCAATTCCTGACTGCTGGGGTCTGGATGCCAACGGCCATCCTTGCACAAACGCTGCAGAAGTTCTGACCAACATCGACAAGAAAGCCGGCGGCGGTATTATGCCTCTGGGCGGCGCAGAAGAACTGACAGGCAGCCACAAAGGTTATGGTTATGCCATGCTCTGCGAAATCTTCTGCTCCATCCTTTCTATGGGTCTGACATCCAACCACAGTATCCAGAACGGCAAGGGCGGCACATGCCATGGTTTTATTGCCATTGATCCTGCTGCATTCGGAGATGCCGAAGCCATCAAACAGCACCTGTCCGATTTCCTGACAGAACTGCGCGAATCTCCAAAGGCAGACGGCAAGGAACGCATCTATACCCATGGTGAAAAGGAAATCCTTGCGACAGCAGACCGTATGAAGAATGGTCTGGATGTTGACGTCAAGACACTGGCTGAGATGAAAGATCTGAGTGAATATGTCGGTGCCGATTTTAACAGCTACTTCGGAGATATTTATAACGGATAAGCCTCTTCTCATCCGTTTTATCCGATCAGAAGACTGAACCAAACAGATGACTGTATAAAAGCAAGATAGTATCAAAAATCTTTTAGTTGTACTAAATATTTTTTAGATATCATCTTGCTTTTTGTCTGTTTTATGGTATGATGAATATATAAATTTTAGTAATTGTTCAAAGCTATTTTATCAATGTGCTGCAATCAGCGTTATGAACATATGAGCAATTACGTGAGATACTATTTTTACATGATTTCAAGGAGGCTTTTTATTATGAAAGAAGTAATTCACACATCTAATGCACCAGCAGCGATCGGACCATATTCACAGGCTATCAAGGCAGGCGGCGCTATCTACGTTTCCGGTCAGCTCCCGGTTGATCCTGCTACAGGCGCTTTCGCAGGCGATACAATCCAGGAACAGACACGTCAGTCTCTGACAAACATCAAGAACATCCTTGCTGAAGCAGGTACAGATCTTGATCATGTTGTTCGTGTTGATGTTTTCATGAAAGATATGAACATGTTTGCTGACATGAACGCTGTATACGCAGAATTCTTCACAGAGAAATGCCCTGCAAGAGCTGCTGTAGAAGTTGCAAGACTTCCTAAGGATGCCCTTGTTGAAATCGGCGCAATTGCTGTTGTTGACTAATTGACGAGACCAACTATAAAAGAAATACCTCTGGAAACGGGCTCAGCGCCCACTGTTTCCGGAGGTATTTCTTTTATAGTTGGTCTGTGCCATGGCTGTACTAAAAACAATAACAGCAATTGCACTAATTTCAGGATTTACTTTCATATACATTCCCGATTATCGATGCGTGCATCATTTACGGAAAGATATATTAGCTGAGCAGTGCTCTGTCGTTGGCGAATTCTTCGCCACTGGCTTTTTCGAACTGATGCAGCAGATCTTCGACGGTGAGTTTCTTTTTCTCTTCGCCTTTGATGTCCAGGATGATCTTGCCGTCCATAAGCATGATCAAACGATTGCCGTGAGCGATGGCGTCTTTCATGTTATGGGTGATCATGATGGTTGTCAGATGATCCCTGTTGACGATCATATCCGTTGTCTCAAGGACTTTGGCTGCTGTCTTCGGATCAAGGGCTGCTGTATGTTCATCCAGAAGCAAAAGCTTCGGTTTTTTCAATGTTGCCATCAAAAGAGTCAGTGCCTGTCTCTGACCACCGGATAACAACCCCACCTTTGATGTCAGACGGTTCTCAAGTCCAAGGCCAAGGATCTTCAGCAGTTCTTTGTATTCTTCACGCTCTTTCTTGGTAATTCCAATCTTCAGCGTTCTTGACTGACCGCGGCGCTGTGCCAATGCCAGGTTCTCTTCAATACCCATGGTAGCTGCCGTACCGGTCATCGGATCCTGGAAAACTCTTCCCAGATATTTGGCTCTCTTGTGTTCGGAAAGTTTTGTCACATCCACACCATCAATAATGATCTGCCCTTCATCCACCGGCCATACACCTGCGATGGCATTGAGCATGGTGGATTTGCCGGCGCCATTGCCGCCGATGACTGTTACGAAATCACCGTCTTCAAGATTCAGGGAAAGGCCATTAAGGGCTCTCTTCTCATTCACTGTGCCGGCGTTAAATGTCTTATAAATATTCTTAATCTCAAGCATCTGCGCTGCCTCCTCTTCTTACCGGTTTTGCAAAATATCTGCTCTTCCAATACGGGATTGCAAGGAAAATTGCAACAACAATTGCGGAGAACATCTTCAAAAGGTCTGTATCAACGCCAAGCCAAATAACAACCTGAAGAACCAGATAGTAGATAACAGCACCAAAACCGACGCTTAACAGTGTCAGGGCAAAGTTGCGGAAAATACGTCCGAAAATCGCTTCGCCGATAATAACGGCCGCCAGACCGATAACGATAGCACCACGTCCCATATTGATATCCGCAAATCCCTGATACTGAGCCAGCAGGGCGCTGGAAAGTGCTACAAGGCCATTGGAAATCATCAGGCCAAGTACTTTATTGAAGTTCGTATTGATTCCCTGAGCCCGTGCCATATTGCTGTTGCAGCCTGTTGCACGAATTGAACATCCAAGCTCTGTACCGAAGAACCAGTAGAGAATGGCAATCAGTACAACAATCATAATCGCAACGATCACAATGGTATTCTTAAAAATCGAAACACCTTTGATGTAGCGAAGAGAAACAAGCAAATTGTACTTATCCACATTCAGTGCCTGGTTGGACTTGCCCATGATCTTCAGGTTCACTGACCAAAGTGCCAGCTGGGTCAGAATACCGGAAAGAATTGCCGGAATTCCCATAAAGGTATGGAAAAAGCCTGTTGCAAAACCTGCCAGCATACCTGCGATAAATGCCGCCAGCATCGCTACCCATACGTTGTGTCCATTCATCATCATCATAATACAGACAGCACCGCCTGTACACATAGTGCCATCTACCGTCAAATCGGCAATATCCAGTGTTCTGAAAGTAATATAAACACCGATTGCCATAATTCCCCAGATCAGTCCCTGGGCAGCTGCACCCGGCAGTGCGCTGATCAATGCCATTATATTCATGGCTGATTCCTCCTTGCTGTTCATCTAGTTGACTGTATCCATGCTCACAATGATACCAGATCATACCGCATGCATAACACACAAGATGGGGCCGCCGCAGAATATACCGCTCGAAAGCTTCTTATATACTGTGCGCAGCCCCTATTTATCTTGTTATATTCCTATGTATGATTATTCCTCAAGTGCTACATAATCATCAGGTACTGTAATACCATATGCTTCGCAGCGGCTTGCAACGTATTCTTTTGTAAATGTTGGTGCATATTCAATTGGCATTGTAGAGATATCTTCACCCTGAAGAACCTTAGCTGCCATCTTACCTGTTGCTACACCAAGATCATAGTAGCTGATGGAAAGTGTTGCAACACCACATCCTTTGCAGATACCCTCTTCACCTGCAACAACCGGAACGCCTGCCGGTGTACAGATGTTGTTGACGATCTCTGTATTGTTGGCAACTGTGTTGTCTGTTGGTACATAAATCACATCACTGTCATTGGCAGCGGATGTACATACAGATGAAAGATCGTTAGAATCTGAGAATGCATAGTATTCACATGTATAACCAAGTTTCTCAAGATATCCCTTGATTGTATCAACCTGGAACTTAGAGTTAGCTTCTGCTGAGCAATATAACAGACCAATCTTCTTGGCATCAGGGAATAACTCATGAAGCATATCAGCCTGACCATCTAATGGTGCAAGGTCTGCTGTACCGGAAATATTGCCGCCGACTGTACCGTCAAAGTTATCAATATCAAGGGCTACACCGTAATCTGTAACAGATGTACCGAGGATCGGGATAGTGTCTGTTCCGGCTGCTGCGGCCTGAAGAGCTGCTGTTGCATTCGCCAAAATTAAATCATCATTGTTTGAAACAAAGCCGTTGATAATCGTTGCACATGTTGCAGAATCACCCTGAGCATTCTGTTCATCAAATTTCACATTGTCACCAAATACCTCTGTCAATGCATCTTCAAAACCTTTTGTTGCTGCATCCAGTGCATCATGCTGAATCAACTGGCAGATACCGATGTTATACACCTTGCCGTCTGTTGAAACTTCACTGGCCGCCTCAGAACCGCTCTCTGCTGTGGATTCTGCTGCTGTTTCAGAAGCGCCTGTCTCAGGTGCCTTTGTCTCTGTGGATGAGCTGCCGCATGCAGCCAGGCTGCCTGCCATAACTAAAGATAATGCTACTGCCAGCACTTTCTTCATCTTTTTCATAATGATATACCTCCTCAAATTGTACACATTGTCCGTATTATTGAATTATTTCGATCAAATTTATACAGACTTCATGCATACATTATAGTACTTTAAAGTTCAAAAATCAACCCCATTAATGCTTTAAAGCGAAAAATTCAAGAGATATCAGATATATTGCTGTCTTGCAACATCAATAATCCCCCGGGTTGTGAGCCGCAGTTTCGGAATCACCGGCAATGACATAAAAGACAGGGTCATAAACGGATCAATACCTTCCGATACCCCAAGCACAGCCGCCTGTTTCTTGGCATTCTCAAGGGCATCATTCACTTCCGTCAGCGATTTGTCGCTCATAAGGCCGGCAATTTTCAGAACAACTTCTCCCAGAATCTGACCATTCTTCACGACAGCGATCCCGCCGTTATTCTCAATAATCCGGTTAGCGGCAGCAGCCATATCCGCATCGTTGCTGCCTACAACAATAATATTATGGGAATCATGTGAAATCGATGTGGCCACAGCGCCTTCTTTCAGTCCATAGCCTTTCAGATAACCAATGCCGATATGGCCGGTATGACGATGCCGCTCAATGACAGCAATTTTCAGGATATTCTTCGATATGTCAACCGCCGACGCATAGCCGGCATCTGTTGTCACAATTTCTCCCGGCACCATGCCGATGACGCCCCTCGGCCGATGGTCCTCAAAACTATCCGACGTTAATCTGTCAAGATTAAATGTATGGTGTGCTTTATACGAAAGCCATGCATCCACCTCCGGAACCGGAACATCTTCAAGCTGTCCGTCATGATACCACACATGTCCCTTGATTACTGTCATCTCCACATGCAGATCCTGAAGATTGTCAAACACAGCAAAATCCGCCTGATATCCCGGCACAATCGCACCTCGGCTCGCCAGATGAAAATATCTGGCCGGATGATGGGTAGCCGCCTTAATAGCAATGATCGGATCCACTTTATATTTTTGGACTGCCTCACGGATAATGGCATCCATATGTCCCACATGCAGCAGATCATTCGGATGCTTGTCATCTGTACAGAACATACAATGCTCATAGTACTGCGGCACCAGAAGTCCGGCAAGAGCTCTCAGATTTCTTGCTGCCGTTCCCTCACGGATCATGATATACTGCCCTCTGCTGAGTTTTTCCAGGGCTTCCTCCATGGATGAACATTCGTGATCCGAATAAACTCCGGAGGCCACATAAGCATTCAGTTCCCTGCCTGAAAGTCCCGGCGCATGACCATCGATCCTGCAATGATACTTGTGTGCAGCTGCGATTTTTTGAAGGACTTCTGTATCCCCCTGGATCACACCTGTATAGTTCATCATCTCCGCCAGTCCCTGAACTCTGTCATAATCATAAAAAGGATCGATAGCCTGATAATCCAGTCTTGCCCCGGATTCATCAAGGGGTGTTGCCGGAACACAGGACGGCAGCATAAACCGCACTTCAACCGGCAGGCCCTCCGTCGCCTGGATCATATAGTCAATACCGTCTGTTCCCAGAACATTGGCAATTTCATGTGGATCCGTGATCACCGTTGCAGTGCCATGAGGCAAAACAGCCTTGACAAACTCTGACGGAGCCACCAGACTGCTTTCCAGATGGATATGCGCATCAATCAACCCCGGTGCCACAATTTTGCCCTGCATATCAAGTTCCTCTACACCATCATAATGCCCAATTCCTGCAATGACACCGTTTTTGACTGCAATATCCCCCTGTAAAAGTTCATTGGTGAACACATTGACATAAACAGCATTTTTCAAGACAAGATCTGCTCTCTCCCAGCCCATAGCCACATTCATCAACTGCTGTTTAGCAGCTGCTTTTCTGTTGATCACACTGGTATAACTTTCCCTTGATGACATCCAAACACCCCCTGCAATTGATTGATCATGTATCGTGAATCGACACCAAAATCTTCCCTGACCAAAAATGTTTTAAAGCGCTTCTCCCAAAAACAGATAGTGCGGCATACTGTCTTGCTCCGGCACAGCAACGCTTCCGTGAATCAGCGGTCTCAGGTAACGCACCATCTCCTCTGTCACATCATTGCCCGCTTCATTGATCCACGCTGTCGGGATCTTCTTCTCTGCATTGGCAATCTGCTGCACATCTGCCCCATCATAAATAACCTGATACGGTTCATCAGAAATTCTGCAGACAATGGACATCTCACCGCTTTTGCCTTCCAGTGCCAGAGCAACCCCTTTTAACCCCAGCTGCCAACTCTCCTCGATATCTGTGGCCGACGCCATGTGGGCAGCACATCTCTGCAGCACATTAATCTCTACTGAGCGGACTTTGCATCCGAATTTCTCTGCTACCAGTCCCTCAAGACATTTGCCGGTACCGCTTAATGTGGCATGACCAAAAGCATCCACTGCAGCTGTTTCTGCACTGATGTAATGCCCATCAACATCCCGAAGTCCCTCTGAAACAGCAATAACGATATGCTCTCGCTGCTTAAACTGCGCTTTGATATCTTCTATAAACTGTTCCTTTGAAAAAGGATGCTCCGGCAGGTAGATCAGATGCGGTGCCCGGCTGTAACTGTTTCTTGCCAGCACACTGGCTGCCGTCAGCCATCCTGCATCTCTTCCCATAATCTCCGCAATGAGAACACTTTTTGTATTATAAATATAGGTATCATGGGCCATTTCAAGAACAGATGCTGCCACATAACGTGCGGCAGAACCAAATCCCGGCGTATGGTCAGTCACCACCAGATCATTATCAATGGTCTTCGGAATGCCGATAACTTTCACATCCATCTGGTGTTCCTTCACATACCGGCTCATCTTGCCTACCGTATCCATAGAATCATTACCGCCTATATAGAAGAAATAATGAATATGATATTTGCGGAAAATATTGATAATAATGTCATATTCACTTGAATCCTGATCGACATCTTTCAATTTTCTTCGGCAGGAACCAAGATACATGGCCGGTGTCAGTTTCAGCACATTCAGATTCTCTTCATTATGATCAAAAATATCAGTAAGATTCACAAGTCGTTCATCCATCAGCCCCTCGACACCATTTAATGCGCCATAAAGAACATCAATTTCATGACTCTCAAGACAGCCTTTGATCACACCTGCAAGACTGGCATTAATAGCCGTTGTCGGACCACCGGATTGGGCAACGATTGCATTTTTCATCATCTTCACTTTCTGTTCCTCCAAATAAATAGAATTTTTCTGTTTAAATCACAATAAATAACATGTTAATTTTTCTGTATCATAACATTTATCACCTGACCTTGTCAATTTTCTGACACCTCCCCCTAATTATTCTACAAAATCTGGTAAATTTTATGTAGATTTAATTTGACTTCCTGCTATAAACAGGTATAATAGGTATGATAACTAAATTTAATTTTTAACATATATTGAGGAGGGACTTTATGCCACGTCATTTATTAAACCCAATGGACTTTTCTGTGGAAGAATTGGATCAGTTAATGGACTTAGCCGCTGATATTGAACACAATCCTGCCAAATATGCCCATGCCTGTGAAGGAAAGACTCTTGCTACTTGTTTCTATGAACCAAGTACACGTACACGACTGAGCTTTGAAGGTGCCATGTATCACTTGGGCGGTCATGTTCTGGGATTTTCTTCCGCTGCTTCCAGCTCTGCTGCAAAGGGTGAAAGTGTTTCTGATACAATCCGTATGATCGGCTGCTACGCAGATATCTGTGCAATGCGTCATCCAAAAGAAGGTGCTCCAATGGTTGCATCCATGAAAGCCAAGATTCCTGTGATCAATGCCGGTGATGGCGGTCATCAGCATCCGACTCAGACAATGACAGACCTTCTGACGATTCGTTCCTTAAAAGGTCATCTGAATAATCTGACAATTGGTCTCTGCGGTGACCTGAAGTTTGGTCGTACAGTTCATTCCTTAATCGAAGCCTTATCCCGCTATGAAGGCATTCGTTTTCTCCTCATTTCCCCTCCAGAACTGCGTGTACCTGAATACATCCTTGAGATGCTGAAGCAGAAGAATATTCCGTATACAGAAGTTCAGAGTCTTGATGATGCCATTAGCGAACTGGATATTCTCTACATGACACGTGTTCAGCGTGAACGCTTCTTCAATGAAGATGATTATATCCGTATGAAAGACTGCTATATCCTTGATAAAGCCAAAATGGCCCTTGCTAAGGAAGACATGCTGGTTCTTCATCCACTGCCTCGTGTCAATGAGATTTCTGTTGAAGTGGATGACGATCCGAGAGCAGCTTACTTCAAACAGGCTCAGTACGGTATGTACATCCGTATGGCACTCATCCTGACATTACTTGAAATCAAAGTGGAGGTATAATTATATGTTAAATATCAGTGGATTAGACAACGGTATCGTTTTAGACCATATTCCTGCCGGTATGAGCATGGAAATCTACAAGTATCTGAATCTCGGCAAACTGGACAGCCAGGTTGCGATTATCAAGAATGCCAGCAGCAAAAAGATGGGCAAGAAAGATATCATCAAGATTGCAGGCGGCCTTGACAGTATCGATCTCGATGTCATCGGCTTCCTGAATCACAAGATTACCGTGAACATCATCACCAACGGCAAGATTTCCGAGAAGAAGACACTTCATCTGCCAAAGAAACTGACAAATGTTATTCACTGCAAGAACCCAAGATGTATTACATCCATCGAACAGGAACTGCCGAATGTTTTCCTTCTGACAGATCCAGAAACAGCCACTTACAGATGTCAGTACTGTGAAGAAAAATATACAAAATAATCTCACATAAACATAAAAGGACACACTGTATCGATTCATCATCGTTTTGGACAGTGTGTCCTTTATCTTTCTGCTTATCCGATCTTTGTATCATCCGGTCACTCTCTCTATCAGCATTCCCGTATACGCATCTTATGTTTGCGCTGTATCTAATTCATCTTTTCTAAACAGCAAACCCTCTCGATACACAATTCTGCCCTGAGCCATCAGATCGATATAGCGTGTCCAAGCACTGTGGGCAATAATCACCATGCTTAACCCTTCCCGCTGATTAATATGCAGTGTTTTCATATATTTCGCCAGCACTTCCTCTCTGGTCATCGGTCTCGTCAGAACTTCCAGCGCTATTCTGGACAACTGGTGTTCTTTGGCAATATTGTCTGTGACAATTTTGTCCATGAGGGCTTTCTTCTCAACGGACTGATGGGCAACCACATAGATCTCATAATTCAATGACCTTACCTTCTCCATAGAAGCCAGAGACTTCTGTACATTTGCCATATAAGGAAGCTTCGAAACGTTCAAAACATCCTCTGAGACAATGGCATCGCCAAGACAGCAGATACCATCCGGTGTTACAACCCCCACATGGCCCACTGAATGACCTTCCAGCGAAATCAATTCAAAGATCTCTCCATCAATCATAATTTCCGGCCGCTTCATGTCTACACCTATGATATGAAGTTTCTCCGGATAATACACAGCCTGCTCCTCTTTCGCATGGGCAGCCGTATCAAATCCCATTGAGCGCATCATATCTTCAGGCGATGCAATCGCATCGGCTTCATCCTTTGATGTATAAAAAAGAATATCCGGGAACTTTTCCAACAGTAATAAATCATTTGCCACATGGTCAATATGTACATGGGTATGAATAACGGCCCGGACACGCCAGTGCCGCTCATCCAACAGCTCCATTAAACGTTTTGATGGAATTGGTCCCGAATCAATCAGAACTAATTCATTCTCTGTCAAAAAATATCCCGGAACAAAGGCATTGCCGATGGATACATATCCTGTTTTTTCCGTCAGTTCATGCCATTTCATCTTATAATGTCGCATCCATAACTGCTTTGATCGTATGCATACGGTTCTCAGCCTCATCAAAAACAACAGACTGTGCAGACTCGAAGACTTCATCTGTCACTTCCATCTCACTGATACCAAACTTCTCACCGATCTCCTTGCCGATAGTTGTCTTAAGATCATGGAACGCCGGCAGGCAATGCATGAAGATGGCTTTCTCTCCTGCATTCTCCATTACTTTCTTATTCACCTGATATGGAGATAATTCTTTGATACGTTTTGCCCAGACTTCATCCGGTTCACCCATAGATACCCAGACATCTGTATAGATAACATCTGCACCCTTTGTACCTGCTTCTACATCCTCTGTCAGTGTAATGCTGCCGCCTGTCTCCTTGGCAATCGCTTCACACTGTGCCACAATATCAGCATCCGGGAAGTATTCCTTGCATGTACATGCTGTAAAATGCATACCCATTTTCGCACAAACTACCATCAGGGAATTGCCCATGTTGTAACGGGCATCGCCCATGTATGTCATCTTGATACCTTTCAGATATCCGAACTTCTCACGAATTGTCATAATATCAGCCAGCACCTGTGTCGGATGGAACTGATTGGTCAGACCGTTCCAAACCGGTACACCGGCATACTTCGCCAGATCATCCACGATGGACTGGTCAAAACCACGGTACTCAATACCATCATAAATACGTCCAAGTACACGTGCTGTATCGGCAATGCTTTCCTTCTTGCCAATCTGTGAAGCAGACGGATCAAGGAAAGTGGTATGCATACCAAGATCATTGGCAGCCACTTCAAAAGAACATCTTGTTCTTGTACTGTTCTTCTCAAAAATCAGAGCAATATTCTTTCCAGGGTGATTCAAAGTCGGAATTCCCTGTTTCTTCTTTGCCTTCAATTCATCTGCATGATCAACTAAATATAAAATCTCTTCCGGTGTAAAATCAAGTAACTTTAATAAATGACGTCCTTTTAAATCCATAACAATACCTCTTTATCTTTCTAGTATAACTTCTTAGTTTTAACTTATCTCATTTTATCTGATCAGCTAAGCCATCCTATTAACAAAGAACGGCTCAAAATCGAAACTGTGTATAAGTATACACTAATTTTTTGAATTATGCAAGTGTTATTCATTAATTTTGTAAAATTATACATATTTTAATTGATATAGGCATGTTTTATGCAATACATATGCATAATTAATCGTTTCTA
>OLRE01002462.1_pt1 | contig 15067 bp, 8 predicted proteins | sample 1672461 | NCBI WGS metagenome assembly OLRE01 (sample SAMEA3136688, study PRJEB25190) | human gut metagenome | biome: human gut; feature: human-associated habitat; material: faeces | place: Austria | collected 2013
CAGGGTGATGTCGATGCCCGGCCAGCCGAAGTCCACCACCGGCAGGCTTGCAAATGCCTTGGGCAGGAACTGCAGAAGCAGGTATTTGAACACGGTGATGAGGTTGGACACAATGACGAACAGTCCGCCCTCCCGCACCCATTTGGCCGCGGCCGGATGCTTTGCGGCAAAGTTATTCCAGAAATTCATGGCCTTATTCCTTTCAGCTGTTTTTGAGCCGGTTTTCCATCTGGCTGTTCAGGATGAGATTCTTGACGAACTCATAGATGACCCGAAGGATGCCCACGAGCCAAAAGCCTTTCAGCTCCCAGACGAGGCCGTCCACCATGCCCATGCTCACCATGCCGTTGGTCATCTTGGCCAGCGCGCGCAGCGGCATATTATACTGGAACACGGTGTTCAGGTCGGGGGTGCCTTTTGCAAAGCTGCTGTCCAGACGGCAGCGCAGCACCTTCTGTGCCACCCAGCCCAGCGGACTGCGGCCATGGTCCATCTCGCCCAGTGTCATGTTCCGGTCGATGCGGACGACATCCTCCGGCACAGGGTGGCCCAGCAGAGCCTCGAACTCGGCGTCGGTCACATAGGTGATCTGACCGGAGACGTAGTGGAGCAGGTCGAGACCCTCGTAGGGGTCGGGAGCGTTGGTCCCCTTGACGGAGACTTCCGCCGTCAGGCGGATGTCCGCGCTGGATGCACCCACGCGGAGCTGATAGCTTCCGCCTTCGACTTCCCAGCGGTCAGTTTTGACGTTCCAGTAGCGGAACGCCTTGTCGTCCAGAGCGATGCTCACCGTCCTGCTCTCGCCGGGGGCGAGGGAGACCTTTGCAAAGCCCTTCAGCTCCTGCGCCGGGCGGAAGACTTTGGCGTCCTGCTTTGCGACGTAGAGCTGAACGATCTCGGCACCGGCACAGCTGCCGGTGTTGGTGACGGTAAGGGTCACGCCCTTCTCGTCTGCCTTCAAATCACTGTACTCGAAGGTGGTGTAGCTCAGGCCGTAGCCGAAGGGGAACGCCACCGGCACACCGGCGGTCTGATAGTACCGGTAGCCCACATACAGGCCCTCGCGGTACTCCACATTCCGGCCCTCGCCGCCGAAGTTCGCCTTGGCGGGGGTATCGTCGTGAGCCTGCGCCCAGGTCTGGGACAGCTTGCCGCAGGGGCAGAGCTTGCCGGTGAGGATGTCTGCGGCCGCGCCGGCGCCTGCCTGTCCGCCCAGTGCGCCGTAGACCAGCGCCCTGCACTGGCCGACCCACGGCGTCTCTACCGGCGCACCGGCGCTCAGCAGAACGACGACGTTCGGGTTGACGGCAGCCACAGCGGCCAGAAGCTGCTGCTGGTTCTCCGCCAGCTTCATGTCGGCGCGGTCAAGGCCCTCGCTCTCCCGCAGCTCATCGAGGCCGAGGCAGAGCAGAACGGTGTCAGCCTTCTTTGCGAGGGCCACAGCCTCTTCCAGCTTCTCGGCGTCAGCTGCACCCTGACGCTCGAAACCGGAGGCATAGCCCACGAAGGTGATGCCGCTGTCGTCGGCCTTGATGCAGTCCAGCAGGGTGTCCACCTGCAGGGCGTTGACGGCGCTGGAGCCTGCGCCCTGATAGCGGGGCGTCTCGGCAAAGTCGCCGATGACGGCCAGCTTCTCATTGGGCTTGAGCGGCAGGATGCCGCCCTCGTTCCTGAGCAGGACGATGCTCTCTGCGGCCGCGCGGCGGGCAAGCTTATGGTGCGCGGCAGCGTCGAAGGTGCGGGGCGCTTTTTCCACCGCAGCGTGGGTGGAGAGCACCAGTTCCAGCATCTCGTCGAGACGGGCGTCCACGTCGGCCTCGGAAATTTTGCCGTTCTGTACGGCCTTCATCAGCTCCCGGATGGAGTCGCCGCCGGGACAGGGCATTTCGAGGGTGGAGCCGTTCTTCACGCCGAGGGCGTGGTCATTGGAGCCGCCCCAGTCGGTGACGACGGCCCCGTCGAAGCCCCAGTCCTTCCGCAGAATGTCCTGCAACAGGTGGGCATTCTCGTTGGCGTAGGTGCCGTTGATGAGGTTGTAGGAGGTCATGATGGTCTTGGGCTTTGCCTCTTTCACCACGATCTCGAAGCCGGTCAGATACAGCTCCCGCAGGGTGCGCTCATCGAGCACCGAGTCGCTGGCCATGCGGCGCAGCTCCTGACTGTTGACCGCAAAGTGCTTGGGGCAGGCAGAGATGCCGTTTTTCTGGATGCCGCGCACATAGGCGGCGGCCATCCTGCCCGCGAGGATGGGGTCTTCCGAGAAATACTCGAAGTCGCGGCCGCAAAGGGGGCTGCGCTGGATGTTCAGGCCGGGACCGAGCAGGACCGCCACTTCCTGTGCGGCGGCTTCCTCGCCCAGCGCCTCGCCCACGGCTTCGCCCAGCTTCTCATCCCAGCTGCACGCAGTGGCGGAAGAGGTCGGGAAACAGGTTGCCGGAACGCTGGGGTTGAGGCCCAGATGGTCGGCGGCGCCGGCCTGCTTGCGGACACCATTGGGGCCGTCCGAAAGGGTGATGGCCGGGATGCCCTTGCCCGGCAGAGCGCGGGTGGTAAAGACGGTCTCGCCCGAGAGCAGGGCGCATTTTTGCTCTAAGTTCAGTTTCTGGATGATGTCGGTATGCTTCATCGCATTTTCCTCATTTTATCCTGAGCAGGGCAAAGGCCCGCTGTCTGGTGCAGCGGGCCTTTGCCGTTGGTTCAGTTCAGGTGCTGCATGGAGAGAGGGTCCGGTTTAGACTTCTTCTTCCTCTTCCTTGCGCTTCTTGTAGTTCTTGATGGCGGTGTACTCCAGGCCAACGATGAGCAGCGCGGCCACGACGTCAGCACCGATCAGGACGATCTTCCACTTTGCCATGCCGGGGTTCAGGTTCTCAGCCTCATAAGCGCGGCTGTTGACCACGGTGTAGAGGATGTTCTTGGCAGAGGTGCGCATTGCCTGCTTGCTGCTGTTGGTCAGAACGGTCACATTGTTGTAATCGTTGCCGGTGGTGCAGAGCATCAGGTCGCCGCCGTTGCGGACAGCCTGATCGGCGGTCATGTAGCCGTAGACACCGAAGTAGTCGGTCTCGACGAAGCCGAGGAAGCCCCACTCGCCGCGCAGGACGTTCTGCAGCAGCTCAGAGCAGCCGCCAGCCCAGCGATTGCCGATGTAGTTGAAGGAAGACATGACAGCGTGGCAGTCAGCATCCTTGACAGACATCTCGAAGGGCTTGAGGTAGATCTCGCGGATCGCCTGCTCGTTGGACCAGGTAGCCACCATGCAGTTACGGTTGCCTTCCTGATCGTTCAGGGCAAAGTGCTTCATGTAAGCGTAGACGCCGTGCTCCTGTGCGCCTGCGATGGCGTTTGCGGCCATAGCACCGGACAGGACACCGTCCTCAGAGTAGTACTCAAAGTTACGGCCGGAGAATGCGGTGCGGTGGATGTTCATAGCCGGGCCATACCAGCCGGAAGTGTTCATCTCATTGGCCATCTTGCCGATGCTGTCGCCGAAGTCGTGGGCCAGATCCTTGCTCCAGGTCATACCGATGAGGGTAGCAGCCGGGAAACCGACAGAACCGACGCCGGTGAAGTTGTTGTTGATGGACGCAGGGCCGTCACAGTCGTTGGTGCGCACCTTGCCGATGCTGTCCACGGCTGCGGTCTGGTAGCCGCCGAAGCCGATGGTCTGCTGCAGGTCGTCGATGCTCATCTCATCCAGCAGGTCATCCCACTTGGAATCGTTGTAGTCCACGCCGCGCAGGTCGGCCAGCTTGAGGCCGTTCTTTGCGCCGGTGGTAATGTCCTCTGCGTTGGCATCTTCGTCCTTCTCGTAGCCGGACTCGGTGTAGGTGAAGCAGTTTTCGAAGCCAGCCTTGATCTCGTCGCTCATCTCATAGGCAGCGGGAGCGGCAACGGCCTCGTCGTAGTTTGCAAAGCCGTCTGCACGGGACAGATAGGTGATCTCGCCCTCGGCGAAATCGAACTGGTTGGTCGCCACGACCTCGTCGCTCTCGCGCTTGTTGGACTCGTTGTAAACGATGTCGGAAGCGACAGTGTAGGTCTTGGAATCCAGAACATTGTGGGAGTCAGAGTTGGTGCTGATGATGTAATCGCCAGCCTCCAGCACATAGCAGCCGTTGTTCTTGTAATCGTAGGAAGCCAGATCCTCGACCGGGATGGTGAAGTCGATGGTCTCGCTCTCGCCGGGGGCAAGCTCACTGGTCTTGGCGAAGTCCAGCAGGTTTGCGGAGGCCTTCTCAATGCCGCCGTTGGTGTACGGAGGATCATTATAGATCTCCACGACATCCTTGCCGGCAGCAGAGCCGGTATTGGTGACGGTGACAGAGAACTTCAGGCTGCTGCCGTCGCTGGTGATGTCGCTCATCTTCTGGGTGAAGGTGGTGTAGCTCAGGCCGTAGCCAAAGGGATAGACAACTTCCTTGTCGTAGTCGATGAGGCCTTCATCGGCAGCAGTCTCATAGAACTTGTAGCCGACATAGATGCCCTCAGCGTAGTTGACGAAGGATGCAGTAGCGCCTGCGGGGTCGAAGAAGCTGGAATCGGAATCCAGCTCGGTGGCGTTGGTGTACTTGAAGTCACCGAAGTTGTTCCACCACGGAGAAGCGGTCAGGTCAGCAGCATAGGTGTCAGCGGTACGACCGGAGGGATTGACCTCACCGGCGACCACGCGGCCAAAGCCCTCAAAGCCGGACTGGCCGGTGCCGGGGCAGAGCAGGACGCCCTTGATCTGGGGGTAGTTCTTGACCCAGTCCATCTCGAAGGCGTTTGCGCCGTTGTAAACGACGATGACGTTGTCGAAGTTGGAAGTGACGAGGTCGATGAGCTCTTCCTCCCGGTTGGACAGCTGCAGGAAGTGGTCGCCCTTATCCCAGTCATTGCCCTCGTTCAGGCTGTCATCGTAAGTGCCGTTGTAGTAGCCGGCACCGCGCTGAGAGCCACGGTAATCTGCCACACGGCGGACCCAGCTGCCGTCCACGACAGCAGACATATCGGTGGGAAGGTCTGCGCCCTCACCGCCGACGCGGGTGATGACGACCATAGCGGTGTCAGAATATGCCTTGGCGTTTGCCATCATCTCGTCGGTGTACAGGCTGACATTCGGCTCGGGCAGGGTCCAGTCCTGCTGTGCCATGCCGACGCTGGGGCGGGTGGAGCAGTAATCGGTGTAGAACTTGCTCAGCTCGTCGTTGGTCTCGATGCCTGCATCATGCAGACCGGTGAGCAGGTCGGTGACAGGGTAAGCGTCGTTCAGAGCGCCGGAACCGGTGCCGCCGTAGCAGGGGCTGGTGGAAGCCCAGCCGAAGACGTTCAGCTTGGAGCCGGAAGCCACAGGCAGGATGCTGTCATCGTTCTGAGCCAGAACGATGCCTTCCTGGGTGATCTCATTGACCAGCTCGGTGGCCTCTGCGGAAGTCTCTTCGCTGATGGAGCCTTCGCCGGAGACCAGGTCCAGCATGGTGGACATGGGGCCGGTGCAGATGAGGTTGATAACAATCGCCAGCGCCAGCAGAATGGCGAGGCCGGACTGCGCACGGATCATCTTCTTTTTCGCTTTGGGCATCTTCCGCACCGCGAACATCACGAGGAGCGCGAGTACGAGGACGACGCCGAATGCAATCAGATAGTTCTGAATGTTCGAAACTACCTGCATTACATCATCCAGATTGATGGACAACATAATTTTCTTCCTCCTTATTCTGAATCCATATTTCCCGGGCACAGCTCCCGGAGCGTTGCCTCTATTATAAATGGATTCAAAGAAAATTCACAAACATCTTCACAATCTGTCATTTTGGAGGCATATTTTGCAGAAGTTTCAATTTGGTTTCAAATTTTATTGTGCTAATCCACAATTTCGAGCGCAGTTTTATTGTGCAGAATAACAAAACCTCTCCGTCATCGCTACGCGATGCCACCTCTCCTATCGAGGAGAGGCCTTGGCATAACGCAAAGCTTTTTCTCTTCGCCAGAGGCTCCCCTCGCTAGGGGCAACAACGACGACCGCCGCCAGTGGCGGAAACAGGGAGTCGTTGTTGGGGCAGCGGCCAGCGAGACGCAAGCAATGCGCAGCGGATGCTGGGTGCCGCAACCCGGCCTTGTCGAGCGGCAGCGAGACTGAGAGGTTATTCCTATTATATTTTATTTTTCCGGGACCGGCAGCAAGATCCGCAGGGTGAACCAGCCGTCGGCCCAATGAAGGGTCATGGTGCCGTCGTGGCGCTGGGCGGCCGCCTGCACGCCCTGCAGGTCGTAGCCGCCGTGGGCGTTGTGGACGGGCAGGCCGTCCGCGCCCAGCTCCACGGGCTGGGCGCAGTAGTTCTCGAAGCGGAGCATCACGCAGCCGCTCTGGTTATAGATGGCCACCCGCAGCAGACGCTTTTCGGGGTCAGGCTCGGCCAGCACGCTCTCGATGGCGTTGTCCAGCGGCGCACCCACAAGGGTACACAGCTCCCGCGTGCTCAGAAAGCCCAGCTGGCTGCCGTCGGCCACGCTGGTCATGTTGATGCCGCGCTGCTGGCAGTCCATGCTTTTGGCGGTCAATAGGGTATCCAATACCGGGTTGCCAGTCTTGTTCTCGGCCTCATACTGCCGGAGGCCGCTCTCCATCCGGGCCAGAGCCGCGTCCTGCTTGGCCCGGTCGCGCTCGGCGCGGATGTCCGCGATTTGGATCTTCAGCTCGTGATAGCGGCTGTTGATGAGCCGGATGCCCTCCTTGCTCCGCTTGTACTGCTCGTACTGGCGGTGGAGCACCTCGTCCATGGCGGCAAGCTCACTGTGGAGCGCCGCCTCCCGCAGCTGCTCGTGCTGGACCGTCAGGATGAGCACGCCGCAGATGTCCACCAGCGTGCGGATGTAGTAGACGCTCATGTCCACCTCGCGGTCGCCCAAGAACAGCAGGTTGCTCACCGCGAAGACCATCGCCGCCATGACGACGGCCACGAGGGCCGCTTTTCCGCTGATGACGATATGGCCCTTGGGGCTGGTGTGCTTATGCTCCAGCACCCAGATGCAGCCAAAAACGCCGCCATAGACCACCACCAGAAGCAGCAGTGACAGGCCGTCGGCCCCGCTGCGCTGAGGCCAGAGGAAGCAGTGCAGCTGCCACTCGGCGCTGGCCGCCAGCTCTGCCAGAACGAAGGCCCGGGCGCAGACATAGCCCGCTTCCAGCAGGGAGATGGTGCGGGTGACCCAGAGGTATAAATACTGTATCCCCACAGCTGCCGCCATGCAAGGGATCCACCACGCCAGCGGAACGCTGCCCGTGGCCTGCAAAAAAGCACTCAGGACCAGCGCCCATGCCGCACTGGCAGCGATGGCGGCCGTTTTGCCGAAGCGGATGCCAAGCGGCAGGGCGTAGATGCCCACGGCCAGACACTCGGCCAGCGCCGTATACAGGCGCGGGATGTTGGGCAGTGCCGTCATGCGCCCTCACCCCCGATGTGGTCGGCCAGCGCCGCGAGGAAAGCTTTCCGCCGGGGGCGGCTGACCTGCAATTCGTAGGGTCCCACCTGCACCATCCCCTGCTGCACGCTCTTCACCTGTGCCAGATTGACAAGGTAGCCGCTGTTGCAGCGGGCAAAGGGCCGCTCGGCCAGCTTTTCCTCAAAGGCTTTCAGGGTGCCTGCCGCCACGAAATCGCCCTCTTCGGTATAAAAATGGACGCGGTGTCCCTCGCTTTCCAGATAATAGATGAGGGACGAATCCAGCCGCCGCATCCCGCCCTCCACCGGCAGGGCCAGATAATGCCGTGCGCGGCGGCGCAGCTGCTCTTCGGCCTTGCGCAGCTGCTGCGAAAACGCAAAATAAGGCACCGGCTTGAGCACATAGTCCAGTGCGCCCACGGCGTACCCGCCGATGGCGTACTGCGCCATATTCGTGATAAAAACGATGATGACGTCCTTGTCCAGCTCCCGCACCCGCCGGGCCGTCTCCATCCCGTCCAGATGCTTCATCTCCACGTCCAGAAACAGGATGTCGTACACCGGGCGGTAATCATCCAGCAGCTCCATGCCGTCGGCGAACTCCGTCACCGCGAACTCGGTGCCGTACTGCCGGGTGTGCCGCTGCACATAGCCCTGAAGCTGCGCCCGCACCTCTGCCTCGTCCTCGACCAGAGCAATGCGTATCATTGCCGCACCTCCTTTTTCCGCAATTTCTCTGGTTTTTATTGTAACACGAAATAGGGCGTGTGGCAAATAGGAGAACGAAAAGAGGCCCCGCAAAGCGGGGCCTCCTTTCGTTATTTCTCAGCTGCTTCTTTCGCTTTATCTTGAAAGTGTTTTTCTACCTCTTCTATGCTCAGCCAACCTTCCGTCTCCCCTGAACGGCGGCCCTTGGCAATTTCGTTCATGAGCCGGATGGTAGCCTGTGCCTTTTCATAATCGTGCATATCCACGATAGCGTACCGGCCGCGGCCATTCTTGGTCAGAAAGACCGGTGCCCCTTCCTCGACATCCCGCAGCACCTCGGTATAGTTTCTCAAATCGGAAATAGGTTTGATGTTCGGCATAAGATCAGCTCCTTTCAAGTCTAGTATAACAGATGTGCTGTAAAATTCAACAGCAAATTTGCAGCACAATATAAAACAGCAGCCCCGCTTCATCTGCCGCGAGGCTGCTGTTCTGTGATTGGAAAATTTCAGGCTCAGTTCGTCTTGACGGCCACAAGGATACGGATCTTCCTGCCGCCGGAGCAGCCGAAGTTGTCGTACCAGCCGATGAGCTTATAATCCTCGGTGTTGATCTTGGGCAGCGAGGTGGCGAAATACTGGCCGTTCGACCACAGATACACCTGCATATCGTCGGCGGTCTCATAGCGCTTGTCGCCGCTCATGACCGAAGCTGCGCCCAGCTTATCGATGACTACCGGTGAGAGCTGGAGCATCCGGTTGATGGCCTTGCCGTCGGCAGAACGGCCGATGGCGATGCCGCCTGCAATAACGGGGTACTTGGTGGCGGTGCTGTAGGCCACCTGCTTGCCGCCGGAGTAGCAGACATAGGTCGCGCCCTCGCCCAGATAGTTGAGAAAGTCGCCCAGCGTACCGCCCACGCTGTCGCCGGTGCGGCGGAGCACATAGCTGAACAGCTGGTCCGTCTTGCCGGTAAGGGTGTTCCAGGTAGAGCTGACGACGCTGCCGTCGATGAGGCCGTAGAGCACATCGCTGGTGCTGGGAACAAGGATGTTCTTCACATCCTGGAAGGTCTCCTCATCGGTCTTGTCTACCTTGGTGGTGGTCGTGGTGGTCCCAGCGGGGAGGCCTGCAGCCTCTCTTGCGGCGTCCTGTGCCTTGTCGCTGATCTTTTTGTCGATCTTCTTGGCGGCTTCGTCCGTCAGGCGGCGGACAGAATCCAGCGCAGCGTACTCCCACAGGTCACCGGTCACATCGTCGAGGATGACCCGGTCGATCTGGCCCGCAGAATTGGTGGTGTAGTAGCGGACGTCGCTTTCACTCAGAGTTACCCCCGATAGGCGGCTGGGGCGAACTGCCCCAGCCACACCCTCCGACGTCGTATCAATGATCTGCACGTTGTCTGCAAACGGGGTGTCGCCCAGCGCGGTGCCGTCGGCGCTGACAGTGCCGCTGGTCGAGCGGGGCGAGATGGACTGGACGCTTTCGCCGTCACTGTCCACGCTGATCTCCACCAGCTTGCCGGCCGGGAAATTGAGCTTATTATCCACATTGACGGTGCGGGCGGTGCCGTCGGTACACATGACCGAGACAGCCTGCTGCACCTCAGCGCTGTTCGTCTCCACAAGGGTGCGGGATGAGGACTGGACCACACCGTAGAACACAGCGTCTGCCGCGTCGCCGGTGAGGACGGAGACGGCTGCATCGTTCATGCCCAGCAACAGAGTGACCACCTGGCCCACGCCGCCGCCGGACAGGGAGGACAGCTGGTAGGCCACAGAGGGCGAAGCGATGGTGTAGGTGACGCCGGCCACGGTCACAGAGGTCGGAGCGCTGGCCGAGGGCGAGACCGCCGTCACACGGCCTGCGGCGCGCTTGTTGTAGATCCAGACGGTACGGGCGCTCTCGTTATAATAGTAGACATCATAGGGAGAGAGGGCCGCAGAGGTGGTGACTTCGTCGTTGCGGTAGATGGCTGCCGGGGCGAAGGGCAGGACGGTGGAAGTATCTGCCACGAAGGGGCCTTTGACGTTGTCCAGCAGGACAGAAGAGATGTCCACCTGGCCGTTGCTCACCGCAAAGCCCAGGGTGGAAGCGTAGACCTGACCGCTGCCGTTCATGGCGGTGAGGGCGTTGTAGAAGAGCATGGTACCCTGCTCGAGGGTCAGAGTCTCGCCCTGACGGGCATTGATCTCATTGCGCAGGCCCAGCGCGCTGGCCTTGCTGAGCTGAGCTGTGGGGAAGGTACCGCCCAGCTTTGCCACATCATAGCCCAGCAGGCGCAGCGCCATGGTGCAGGCTTCTTCCAGCGTGACGGTGTTGTCCGGGCGGAAGCTGCCGTCGGAGTAGCCGGTCATCCAGCCGTTCTGGACAGCGGTGCGGATGTAGACCGCATAGGGAGAGTCGCTGTCTACATCGCTGTAGAGGCGGCCGGTGCGGCCCTGTGCCGTGGTGGTATCGCGGTAAGCAGAGAATGCGGTGAGGAGGCGGGCCGCCTGCCCACGAGTGAGGGGCGCACCCAGAGAACCGGCCTGCTCGGCGGTCAGACCGCCCAGTGCCGTCGCCGTCTGGACTGCCGCGTTGGAGCCGACCGCAGAGGCGGGCAGCACCAGCATGGAAACAGCCACGCAGACAGCCAGCAGGAATGCGAGGAATCGTTTTTTCATGGTAAACTCCTTAATCATATCTGAGCGCTTCGATGGGGTTCAGGCTGGCGGCACGGCGGGCCGGCAGGAAGCCGAACAGGACACCGATGCCGCAGGAGATGCCCACGGCGATGGCTGCTGCGTCCGCCGAGGGGGTGACATTCAGGGTAATATCCGTCAGGATATACGGAAGGATCTGGTTGATAATGGCCGACACGACGTAGCCCAGCACGATGCCGAGGCAGCCGCCCAGCGCCGACGTGACGCCGGCCTCCACGACGAACTGGGTCAGGATGGTGCTCTCCTGTGCGCCCAGTGCCTTGCGGATACCGATCTCACGGGTGCGTTCGGTGACGGACACCAGCATGATGTTCATGATGCCGATGCCGCCGACCAGCAGCGAGATGCCTGCAATGGCCGTCAGAACGCCCACCATGACGTTGATCATGGAGGACATCTGCTTCATGGCTGCGCTCAGGCTCATGACGTAGACATAGTCGTCCTTGCTGACCAGCTTCTTGAGCCGCGACTGCAAAAACTCCTGTGCCTCATCCGAGTGGTCCGCGTCCTGCAGGACCACATAGTACTGGCTGACACTGCTGGTGTTGTTGACGCTCATCAGGGTGGTATAGGGGATAAGAACAACGTCGTCGTTGCCGCCCTCGTACTGAGAGGCGGGTTTGGAGCGGCCCTCCAGCACGCCCACGATGCGGTACTCGCTGGCGCCTACCTTGAGGGTGCTGCCGAGACCGTTGCCGCCGAAGATCCTGCGGTCCACATAGTCGCCGATGACACAGATATTCTTGTTGTCTATCAAATCGGTGTACTGGATGCCGCGGCCCTTGGCCACCTTGTAGTTGTTGATGGTCATGTAATCTTCGTTGACGCCGCTGATGTAGGTGCGGCGGTACTTCTCGCCCGCCACCCGCAGCGTGTCGCCGCCGGCACTGGCAATCGGCGAAAGGCCCTTATAATACTCGGGTTTTTCATTGATGATCCTGTACACATCGTTCACTTCCACTGAGCGGGTGCTGGCGGTCATGACGTTGACGGACAGAATATCGCTGCCCATGTCGGAGTAGAAGTCCTGCATCATGTTGGTCATGCCGTTGCCGAGGCCGACGATGACGATGACGGCCATGACGCCGATGATGATGCCCAGCATGGTGAGGAAGGTGCGGACTTTGTTGCTCAAGACGTTCTGGACGGCCTGTTTGAAGGTCTCCTTTATCATGCCTGCGTCCCCTCCTCTCCGGCTTTCGGCTCTGCCATCATGAAGTTCGGCTGAACGACTGCCTCGGGTGCGTGGGCGTCGCCGTCGTAGACGACGCGGCCATCTTCAAGGCGGATGATGCGCTCGGCCTGCACAGCAATGGAGTTGTCGTGGGTGATGAGGACGACGGTATTGCCCTGCTTGTGCAGATCCTGGAGCATTCCCAGAACTTCGCGGCTGGTGTGGGAGTCCAACGCACCGGTGGGCTCGTCGGCCAGGATGACCGCCGGGCCGCGGGCCAGCGCACGGGCAATGGACACACGCTGCTGCTGACCGCCGGAAAGCTGGTTGGGCAGGTTTTTGAGCTTATTGCCCAGACCCACCCGCTCAAGGGCAGCCTTTGCCGTCGCGTGGCGCTGTGCGGCGGGGATGCCCGCATACACAAGGGGAACTTCCACGTTCTCCAAAAGCGTCAGCTTCGGCAGCAGGTTGTACTGCTGGAAGATGAAGCCCAGCTTCTCGTTCCGGATGCTTGCCAGCTCACGGCGGCTCATCTTGCCGACATCCCTGCCGTCCAGCAGATAAGTGCCTTCGGTAGGCACGTCCAGACAGCCGATGATGTTCATACAAGTGGATTTACCAGAACCGGACTGGCCGACGATGGCCACGAACTCGCCTTTGTTGATTTTGAAAGAGACGTGGTCGGCGGCCTTTACGAGGGTGTCGCCCATCTGGTAATACTTGCAGACCCCATCAAATTCTATCAGCGTGCTCATTCGTCATCTCCTTCGGCGGAGGCCATCATGTTGCTGTAGAAGTCGGTCGCACTGACGCTGGAGTTGTCGTAAGCGATGGTATCGCCCTCCTGCAGGCCGCTCTTCACTTCGATGTAATCGTCATCGCTGATGCCGGTGGTCACCTTGACGTAGACGTAGCCGTCGGGAGCGGTCATGGAAGTCTCAGCATTGGCAGCGCTGGGCGAATCCTTGGTCACCAGCACATAGCTGCCCCGGACGAGGGCGGCGTTGGGCAGGGCCAGAACATTCTTGACGCTGGCGGTGGTGATCTTCGCAGTGGCGTTCATTCCGGGCAGCAGCTCGCCCATGTCGTCGATGCGGACGGTGACGGGGTAGCTGGTGGAGCCGTTGGCGGTAGTGCCTGCCACGAGGATACTGCTGATGACGCCCTTGTAAGTCTCACCCGGGACGGCGTCGGCGGTGATGTCCACCTCCTGGCCGACCTCGAGGGAGCGGATCTTCAGCTCGTCCACATTGAGCTTCATTTCCAGATAGCTCATATCGTAGATGGTGCAGAGGTTCTGCATGGCGGTGTCGTTGGCGCTGAGCTTGTCGCCGGCCTTGACCTTCTTGTCCACGATGGTGCCGCTGATCGGGGCGTCGATGGTATAGTGGCTGATGGTCTTCTCGGCAGAAGACATCTGCAGCTCGGCAGCGCGCAGGCTGTCAGCGGCGTTTTTGGTCTGCTTGTCCAGATCCTTGCCGGTAATGCGGAGGATGACGTCATCCTGACGGACGGTGCTGCCCTCCTTGACGCAGAGTTCAGACACGGTGCCGGAGGCAGCTGCCACGACAGTCTCCTCGCGCTGGTAAGTAAAGTGTGCGGAGTTGAGGGAGCTGACGCCGTTCACCTGTGCCACAGCGGCCTGTGCGGTGGTCAGGCTGCCCGCGTTGGGAACAGCGATGGTGACGGTGCAGGTCATCAGGCTGGCGTCACCGGCAGGGTCTGCACCGGAAACGGAGCGGATGGTGCCGTTCAGCGTCTCAAAGGTGGTGTCCGGCATGACCTGTGCGGCCTGACCGGCGACAAAGCTCTGGGCCTCTGCGGCAGGGAAATCCACGGCCAGCAGCATCACGGAGGTGTCGCGGATGGTGGCCACAGTCTGACCAGCCTGCACGGCGTCGCCTGCGGCGACTGCAAAGGAGCTGACCTCGCCGCTGATCCTGGTGCGGACGTTCTGCATATCCGCAGTGTCATCGTAATTGCGCTGTGCCTGCTCCACCGAGAGCTGTGCGCTCGCGAGGTTGTTTTCCACATCCGAAATGTCGATGGTGTAAAGAATATCGCCCTTCTCGATGCTGTCGCCCAGCTCAAAGTCGGCGGTGAGCACCGTGCCGGTGACGAGGGACTTGACGGTGTAGGAATCGGCGGCGTTGATGGTGCCGCTGCCGTCGTAGACGTTCACGATGTCGCGGCGTCCCAGCTTCTCCTGCGTGTAGGCAAGGTCTGCCGACGCACTGCGGCTCTTGCGCGGCACGATAACCGCCACCAGCACCGCTGCGGCTGCGACCACCGCGATGCAGCGCTTTTTGTGGGTCTTGATAAAGTGGAACACCTTATTTTCTCCGCCGGTATTCTCCTGCGGAGAGGCGTCCTGTGTCTTCTTGTTGAAACCTAGCATGAAAAGCCTGACCTCCTGTGTTTCATGAAAAAGAAAAGTTCTTTCTGCCTGTTTTCATCCGTTCTGCGCTTTCCCCCACGGCGTCCGCCAAAAACGTCCTGTCTGCGAGATGCTGCCCCGGGTTAGCGGCGCAAACCGTTATAATGATACCACCTAACAAAACGGACTACAAGAAATTTTTCCTGCACAATCTGCAACTTTTTTGAAAATTTTTCCATCATCTCTGTGTCTGGAAACTGGAACATCAGACAGAGCTTTCAGATGAAGCGTTCATCCACTCGCTCCGGCCCTTCGTGCAGCGGCTTTTGGGATACAGTCAGAAACAACTTGACGATCCGTGAGATGACGGCTCTGATGGGCGGTGACGGTACGATGGAGTAACAAACAGAAAAAGACTTCCGCTTTGAGAATGACCCTCAGGCGGAAGTCTTTTTACTTTCTGAAAAAACAAAAGAAAAAGCACCAAGCATTTCTGCCTAGTGCTCTTTGTGGTGCACCTCCAGGGACTCGAACCCTGGGCCCACTGATTAAGAGTCAGTTGCTCTACCAACTGAGCTAGAGGTGCATATTGTCAAGATGCGGTTTCTTCATCCTGACAACTATGAGTCGGCGGCTACCTATTTTCACAAGCCGTTTCCAGCTAACTATCTTGGGCACGA
>OLRE01002466.1_pt1 | contig 15035 bp, 15 predicted proteins | sample 1672461 | NCBI WGS metagenome assembly OLRE01 (sample SAMEA3136688, study PRJEB25190) | human gut metagenome | biome: human gut; feature: human-associated habitat; material: faeces | place: Austria | collected 2013
CGCCCAGCCGAAACGGAACAGCGCCATCATAAGAAGGCCCGCAACATCGGCGTGCTTGAGAGGGTTCAGCGTCAGCCGCCCCATCCGCTTTGCCGTGGGGTCCCCGAGCTTATATGCGACCCAGCCGTGGCACGTCTCATGGAACGTGATGCAAAGCAGCGACGCGGCCACTAAAACCGCCGTCTGCCATACGCCGTCAAATTGCAGCTGCCCCAGCCACGCACGAAATGCGTCCATAGAAGTTCCTCCCGGATTTACAATTCGGTTTATTATATCATGACTGCCGCTATCGCGCAAGAAAAACGCGGCAGAGCCGCGTTTTTCCGGAACATTTCTTTATTCTCCGACTGCTTTCAGAACGAACGAAAGAAGTGCCTCGCGCCCATCGCCCTTTTCGGCGGAGAACGGAATGACCGTGACCTCCTCGGGAAGGCTGAGCGTTTCGCGGATGCAGGCAAGGTTCGGCCCCACTTCACTCTTCTTGAGCTTGTCGAGCTTGTTTGCCACGACGATGAACGGCTTTCCCGATTGCAGGAAGAAGTCTGCCATCGTCACGTCGTTGGCCGTCGGCTTGTGCCGCGCGTCGACGATCTGCACACCGAGGTGAATGAGTCCCGCAGACTGGAAATAGCTCTCCATCAGCTTGCCCCAGCGGTCGCGCTCGGTCTTGGAGACCTTGGCGTAGCCGTAGCCTGGCAGGTCGACGAGGTAGAGCTTGCCGTCGATCTTAAAGTAGTTGATCTGCGAGGTCTTGCCCGGGGACGCACCCACGCGGGCAAAGTTCTTGCGGTTGACGAGCCGGTTGATGACGGACGATTTGCCGACGTTCGACCGCCCCGCAAACGCGAGCTGCGGCATCCCGTCGCGCACGAACTGCTTTTCCGACGCCGCCGAGAGGATGAATTCGACCTTGTTGAAGTTGATCGCCATGGTTTTCGTTTCCTTTCAGCTCATTTCGCCCGCACGCAGCGTGCCATGCGCGCTCTCCTGTACGGGAGGAAGATAGCTCTCGTGCGCGGCAGCGGTGCATTTTTCGGGCAGCACGAGCGCCTCGGCAAAGACGGCGTCCACCGTCTCGACCGGTACAAAGCGCAGCTTTTCGCGCACCAGCGGGTCGATCTCGTCGAGGTCCTTTTCATTCTCCTTCGGGAGAATGACCGTATGTACGCCCGCGCGCAGCGCGCCCATTGTCTTTTCGCGCAAGCCCCCGATGGCGAGCACACGGCCGCGCAGCGTGATCTCGCCCGTCATGGCGAGGTCGCGGCGGACCGGCGTATTCGTGAGCGCGGAGATGACCGCGATGCAGATCGTGATGCCGGCCGACGGGCCGTCCTTCGGGATTGCGCCCTCCGGGAAGTGGATGTGGATATCCTTCTTCTTATAAAACTCCGGGTCGATGCCGAGCATCTGCGCGCGGCTGCGGATATAGGTGACGGCGGCCTGCGCCGACTCCTTCATGACGTCGCCGAGGTTGCCGGTCAGCTCCAGCTTTCCGGTGCCGTCGAGCACGGCGGCTTCAACATCGAGCACTTCCCCGCCGACGGATGTCCAGGCAAGGCCGCGTACGAGGCCGACCTCATCCTGCGCATAGACGTGCTCCGGCTCAAAGCGCGCGGGGCCGAGATAGTTGGCCACGCTGCCTGCGCGCAGCTGCACGCTCTTGCACTCGCCGAGCGCGATGCGCTTGGCCGTCTTGCGGCAGACGGCGGCGAGCTCGCGCTCGAGCACGCGCACGCCGGATTCGCGCGTATAGAGCGTGATGATCTCGCGGATGGCATCGTCGCTCACGCGCAGCTGCGACGGCTTGAGCCCGTGCTTTTTGCGCTGCTTGGGCAGCAGATGCTGCTTTGCGATCTGGAGCTTTTCCTCGTCGGTATAGCTCGAGAGCTGGATGACCTCCATGCGGTCGAGCAGCGGGCGCGGGATGGTGTCAAGCGTGTTGGCCGTCAGGATGAAGAACACATCCGACAAGTCGACCGGGATCTCCATGAAGTTATCGCGGAAGTGGTCGTTCTGCTCTGCGTCGAGCACCTCCAGCAGCCCCGACGACGGGTCGCCGCGGTAATCGCTGCCGAGCTTATCGATCTCGTCGAGCACCATGACGGGGTTCATGCTGCCGGCGATGGTCAGGCCGTTGATGATGCGGCCGGGCATGGCGCCGACATACGTCTTGCGGTGGCCGCGGATCTCCGCCTCGTCGTGCACACCACCGAGAGAGATACGTGCGAGCTTGCGGTTCGTGGCGTGGGCAATGCTCATGGCAATACTCGTCTTGCCGGTGCCCGGAGGGCCGACAAGGCACAGCACGCCGCCCTTGACATCGGGCGCGAGCTGGCGCACGGCCAGATACTCCGTGATGCGGTCCTTGACCTTTTCGAGGCCGAAGTGCTCTTTGTCCAGCACCTCGCGCGCGGCGCGCACGTCGAGCGTTTCCTTCGTGCGCGTGTTCCACGGCAGCTCGAGGCAGATGTCCAGATAATTGCGGATGACAGCCGCCTCCGATGAGCCGAACGGCTGCTTTTTGAGCCGGTCGACCTCTTTGAGCAGGCGCTGCTCGGAGTCGGCCGGCAGGTGCAGGGCGAGGATCTTCTCACGGTAGTCCGCGCTCTCGGAGTCCGGATCGTCGGACTCACCGAGCTCCGCCTGAATGATCTTCATCTGCTCGCGCAGCAGATACTCCTGCTGCGTCTGATTCAGCCGGTCCTGTGCCGCCTCCTCGAGCTGATGCTGCAGGCCGAGCACGCTCGTCTCGTGCAGCAGCATTTTCGAGAGCTTGGACAGTCTCCGGCTCGGGCGCGTCTCCTCCAGCAGCTCCTGCTTCTCTTCCGGACGCAGGAACACGTGCTGGGAGATAAAATTCGACACGAACGCCGCGTTCGTGCTGCCGAGCACGCTGATGACCGACTCCGGCGCCATGTTGCCGGACGCGGTAACATAGGCATCAAACAAATTGCAGCAGTGACGGATGAGCGCCTCGGTGCGCGCCGTTTTCCGCTCTTGCACATCCGGCATCGGCTCGACCTCGGCCACAAAGCAGGGCATGTCCGTGCGCACGGCCAGCGTCCGGCCGCGCTCGATGCCCTCGGCCATGACGCGGATGGTCTTGGTGCCGGGCTGCTTCATCATCTGCTTGATGCGGCAGACCGTGCCCACGCCGTACACATCGTCCGGGGTGGGAATGTCGGTCGCAATGTCTTTCTGCGGGACCAGGTAGATGATCTGATCGTCGCTCATGGCCATGTTCAGCGCCGCGATGGACATGCTGCGCTCGACCTCGAAGGTCAGCATCATGCCCGGAAACACGGTCAGGCCGCGCAGTGCCATCATGGGCAGGCTGCGCCGGGCGGTGAATTCCGCATGATCCATAGTCGTTGTGTTATCCATTCAGATTCCTCTTTCGCTCAGGGGTCTTGGGGGCAGGAGGCAATGGCTCACTGCTCCCGGCGCTCGATGCGCGGCGGCTCAGTGCCGTCCACGCTCGCCGCGGTGATGGTGATCTTGGCGATCGTCGGGTCCGACGGAACGGAGTACATCAGGTCCGTCATGACGCCTTCCATGACGCTGCGCAGGCCGCGGGCGCCGATCTCCATTGCGATCGCCTTATCCGCAATTTTACCCAGCGCTTCGTCTTCAAATTCCAGTTCGACGTTATCAAACTGCATCAGCGCCTGATACTGCTTGGTCAGGGCGTTTTTGGGCTCTTTGAGGATACGCACCATGTCCTCGCGGCTCAGACTGGCCAGCGCCGTGATGACCGGCATGCGGCCGATCAGCTCCGGGATGATGCCGAACTTCAGCAGGTCGTGCTGCTGCACGTTTTTCATGATCTCGGTCAGGTCGCGCTCCTTGGCGCTCTGGATCTCGGCGCCGAAGCCCATGGACTTCTTGTCCATGCGGCGCTCGATGATCTTGTCCACACCGTCGAACGCGCCGCCGCAGATGAAGAGGATGTTCGTCGTGTCCACCTGGATGAACTCCTGCTGCGGGTGCTTGCGTCCGCCCTGCGGCGGGACGTTTGCGACCGTGCCCTCGAGCAGCTTGAGCAGCGCCTGCTGCACGCCCTCGCCGGAGACGTCGCGCGTGATGGACGTGTTCTCGCTCTTGCGGGCGATCTTGTCGATCTCGTCGATGTAAATGATGCCGCGCTGTGCGCGCTCGACGTCAAAGTCCGCCGCCTGCAGGAGCTTGAGCAGGATGTTCTCTACATCCTCGCCGACATAGCCGGCCTCGGTGAGCGTAGTCGCATCCGCGATGGCAAACGGCACGTCGAGCATCTTGGCCAGGGTCTGGGCAAAGAGCGTCTTGCCGCTGCCGGTCGGGCCGATGAGCAGGACATTACTCTTTTGCAGCTCGACATCGTTATCCTGATCGCCGCGCAGGATGCGCTTATAGTGGTTGTACACCGCCACGGACAGCACCACCTTGGCACGGTCCTGGCCGATGATATAGTCGTCGAGCGTGGCGCGCATCTCGGCCGGCTTCGGCAGCTGGTCGCGCCGGAGCGTGACCTGCGCCGTGGAGACGCTCTCGGGCTGATAGCCCTCGTCGATGATGCTCATGCACAGGCGCACGCACTCATCACAGATATAGACGCCGTTGCCGGCAACGAGCCGGTTCACCAGCGACTGCGGTTTTCCGCAAAAAGAGCAGCGCACGCTCTTTTTCTCGTCATTTCTGGCCATAAAAACCTCACATTTCCTACATTTGAAACAGGGAGGGAACGGCGGTTCCCTCCCCTGACAGATTATCGCTTATAAATGACCTTGTCCACCAGACCGTAAGCCTGTGCTTCCTCCGCGGTCATGAAGTTATCGCGCTCGCAATCCTCGGCGATGGTCTCGACCGGCTTGCCGGTGTTCTCTGCGAGGATGTGATTGAGGCGATCCTTGATGCGCAGGATCTGCCGTGCCTGGATCTGAATATCCGTGCACTGGCCCTGGCTGCCGCCGGAGGGCTGATGGATCATGATCTCCGAATTCGGCAGGGCCAGACGCTTGCCCTTGGTGCCGGACGAGAGCAGGAACGCGCCCATCGATGCAGCCAAACCGACACAAATGGTGGAAACATCCGCCTTAATGTACTGCATGGTGTCATAGATGGCGAGGCCTGCGGTCACGCTGCCGCCGGGGCTGTTGATATAAAACTGGATGTCCTTATCGGGATCCTGTGCTTCGAGATACAGCAGCTGCGCAACGATCAGGCTGGCGGTTGTATCATTGACCTCCTCGGACAGCATGATGATGCGGTCATTGAGCAGGCGGGAAAAAATGTCGTACGAGCGCTCCCCGCGGGAGGTCTGCTCGACAACGTACGGTACTAAACTCATGGTACGCTCCTTTCGATGTTTCGCTTATCCAAGAGAGCATAACCGTTCTGCCCGGAATCCAAACAGCTTTCGGGGAATTACTCGGCTGCCTCTTCCTTGGTCTCAGCGGCTTCTTCCTTCGCCTCGGGCTCCTTGTCCACCGCGGTGTCGCGGATGAGCTGGGCGGCCTTGCGGCGCTTCATATCCAGAACGATGATCTTCTCGTCGACGTACTGCTTGATCTTGTCGACTTCCATCTTGTACTCTTCGGCCATCTTGTTGTAGGTCTCGTCGAGTTCGCCCTCGTCGAGCTCGATGTTCTCGGCCTTGACGATCGCGTCGAGCAGCAGATCGGTCTGCAGCTCAAACACGGCCTGCGGACGCATGATCTCCTGGAAGGTCTTCTCGTCCAGGCCCATGGAGGCGAGCACCTGCTCACGGGTGAGCTCGGGGCTGATGCCCATGGTGGAGATGTAGTTGCGCAGCTGCTCGTCGAGCTTGGCCAGGATCATGGGCTCGGGGATCTCGACGGTCATGTTGTCGACGGCGGCCTTCATGAGGCGGGTCGCATAATCAGACTCCTGCTGCTCGGTAAACTCTTTCTCCAGATCCTCACGGACATGGTCGCGGTACTCCGCGATGGTCTCGTAGTCGGAGATGTCCTTAGCCAGCTCGTCGTCCAGTTCCGGAAGCTCGGGCTCCTTGACGCTCTTGACGGTGACTTTGAAGGTGGCCTCCTTGCCGGCCAGCGCCTCAACGTAGTTCTCGGGGAAGGTGACGACGACATCGCGCTCGTCGCCGGCCTTCATGCCAACGATCTGCTCCTCGAAGCCGGGCACGAACGTGTTGGAGCCGAGCTCAAGGTCATAATCCTCGGCCGTGCCGCCGTCAAACTGCTCGCCATCGATGAAGCCGGCGAAGTCGATCGTGACATGGTCGCCCATCTTCGCCTCGCGCTCAACATCGAGCAGGCGGGCGTTGCGCTTCTGGACATTGTGCATCTCTTCGTCGACCTTGCTCTCGTCAAACGCTTCGTGGTTCTGCGGGACCTCGAGGCCCTTGTACTGGCCGAGCTGCACTTCCGGATACATGCCGACCTCAAAGGTGTAGATCAGCTCTTTGTCCTCGGTGACTTTCTGGTCGATCAGGCTCGGCGCGCCGACGCACTCAAAGCCGCAGTCGGCACGGCCTGCCTCGAACGCATCCTCCGCCAGCGCCTCGATGGCGTCGGGGTAGAACACTTCCTTGCCGTACATACCCTCGATGACGGCGCGCGGGGCCTTGCCCTTGCGGAAGCCGGCCACGTAGAGATGGTTCTTATTCTTTTTATATGCTTCGTTGACCGCATTGTCAAAGACATCGGCCGGGACCTTCACTTCAAAGGTCGCCATGTTTTTTTCTTTCTTTTCGATGTTCTGGATGTTCATTGGGTTTCCTCCTCTAATCATTTATCGCCGGGTGCATTGTTTACGTGAAATTTGTCATGAAAAGAACATGCCTAAATACTATAACAGATTCATCCTCTAAAATCAACACCTGTTTCACGGAAGGATCCTGCGCGGGCAAAACGAGATATAATCCGCCGACAGCAGCCGGAACTCCGTGTCGTGATACATGCCCTGAAAGGCGCTGCGGCAGCCGCGGCTGTGGATGTGTCCATAGCAGCACAGCGGCACGTGATAGGCATCGAGCAGGTCCAGGATCTCCGGGCATTCATAGCCGAGATACTTCGGCGGGTAGTGCAGAAAGACGAGCTTCGTCTTATCCCCCGCCGCTTTGAGCGACGTCTCGAGCCTGCCGACCTCGCGCAGCATGATCTTCCGGTCGTGCGCCTCGCCCCTGGCCTCCTCATAAAACCAGCCGCGCGTGCCGCAGATGGCATAATCGCCGTAGAAATAGCAGTTATTATTGAGGATATCCATGGTGTGCATATCGTGCGCCGCAAAAAAGCTGTAAGCCTTTTTCGCGGTGCTCCACCAGAAGTCGTGGTTGCCCTTGAGCAGGATCTTTTTCCCCGGCAACGCCTCGATAAACTGAAAGTCCGGCAGCGCCTGCTCCATGGTCATGCCCCAGGCAAGATCGCCGCAGAGCACGCAGACATCGTCGTCATGCAGGGACGAAAAGCCAAGTTTGATTTTTTCTACATAATTTTCCCACGGCCCGCCAAATACGTCCATGGGTTTATCTGCGCCCAGCGACAGATGCAGGTCGCCGATTGCATACAATGCCATTTGCGTTCCTCCGTATATTCCGCGCCCGGCTGCACACAATAGATTCGACCGGCGGATGCCGGAATCTGATCTGGAGGCAGAAACCATGAGCGATCATATGAACGACTGCTGCGAGTACAACGTTGCGTGCGACGTGAGCAACTGCGCCTACAATGCGGACGGCAAGCGCTGCCACGCAGACCACATTCAGGTCAAAAACACCCAGGGCACCTGCACCTGCAAGGACGAGACGTTCTGCAGCACCTTCACCAAGAAGGGCCGCGCGGCGTTCTGACCCGGCGGACGGGTCTCCCCGTCCGTTACATATTATTTCAGGAATTCGTCCACCGTATGCAGCATCTGCGCCTTGTCCACACAACCGCCGAAGCGCACCGGTCGCGCGTCCAGGCCAGTCAGCGGCGCGGGCGCGTCGATCTGCGTTTCGCACGACAGGCGGCGGATCAACGCCGGGCCGAAGGCGTCGGCCGTGCCGCCGATGCCGCGCAGCACCTGGTCGCAGAACTTGAAGGGGCTGGCCGTGGACACGACGACGGACGGCGTCGTGTCGCCGGTCTCGCGGCGGTAATCATCGAGCACGTGATAGGCGACCGCCGTGTGCGTGTCGATCAGGTAGCGATGGTCGCGCCAGGCATGGCCGATCTTCTCGCGCGTCTGGATATCATTGCAGAAGCCGCCGGCAAACGCCTCCTGGATCTTCGCCTTGAGCGCATCCGAGACCGTGTAGCTCCCCTGCTCGCGCAGCTGCTGCATATAGCCTGCGACCTCCGCGTCGCTGCCGCAGAGCGCATAGAGCAGGCGCTCGAGGTTGCTCGACACGAGGATGTCCATCGACGGGGACGCCGTCGTGTGGAACGGACGGTTCTTATTATAAGTACCTGTGCGGATGAAGTCCGTGAGCACGTTGTTCGTATTCGACGCGCAGACGAGCTTGCCCACCGGCAGGCCCATTTCCTTTGCGTACCAGCCGGCGAGAATGTCGCCGAAGTTGCCGGTCGGCACGACGAAGTTGAGCCGGTCGCCCATGGCGATCATGCCGCCGGTGACAGCGTCGCAGTACGCCGAAAAATAGTAGACGGTCTGCGGCAGCAGGCGACCCCAGTTGATGGAGTTGGCCGAGGACAGGAACCAGCCGCGCTGCGAGAGCTCGGCGGCAAACGCCTTGTCGCCGAAGATCTGCTTGACGCCGGTCTGCGCATCGTCAAAGTTGCCGCGCACGGCGCTGACTGCAACGTTGTCGCCCGTCTGCGTGACCATCTGCAGGCGCTGGATCTCCGACACGCCGCTGTAGGGGTAGAACACGAGGATCTTCGTGCCCGGCACGTCGGCAAAACCCTGCAGGGCCGCCTTGCCGGTGTCGCCCGAGGTGGCGACGAGGATGCACACCTGCCGCTGCTCGCCGCACTTTTTCAGGCTCGCCGTAAGCAGGTACGGCAGGATCTGCAGCGCCATGTCCTTGAACGCGCACGTCGGCCCGTGCCAGAGCTCGAGAAACGCCGTGGCGTCATCGAGCCGGTGCACCGGCGCAACGGCCGGGTCATCAAACTGGCTGCCGTAGGCTGCGGCGGTGAAGCGCTCCAGTTCGGCGTCCGTAAACTCGCTCAGAAACGGGCGCATGATCGTCACGGCGCGCTGCTGGTAGGTCATGCCGCACAGCGCCTGAAGCTGCTGCGCGGACACCTCCGGCAGCGACTCCGGCACGAACAGGCCGCCGTCCGGCGCGAGGCCGCAGGCGATCGCCTGTGCGGCGGAAACGATCTGCTGATGATCTCTTGTGCTGTAGTAGTTCATATCTGATCCCTCGTTATTCAAAAGCATTTTCGATCTGATTGATCCTGCGTTGACGGCGCGGCGTGTCCGCGTCGCCATAAATTTCGATCACGTCAAAGCGCGGCTGCAGCTCCGTCTCGTGCTCCGCCAGCCAGAGCGACGCCGCCGTGCGGATGCGCGCCTGCTTGGCCGTGGTGACATACGCGCCCGCGCGCACGAACCGGTCGGACGCGCGCAGCTTCACTTCCACGAACACGACATAGTGGCGGTCGGCCGCGATGATATCGATCTCGCCGAAGCGGCAGCTGTAGTTGCGCGCGAGGATGCGGTAGCCGCGCCGGCGCAGGTACGCCGCCGCACAGTCCTCGCCCCAGGCGCCCTTCGTTCCCTTGACTGCACCGGCCATATCAGTGCATCTTCTTCAGGAACGACGGCCGGTGGATGGGGCTTGGCCCATACGCCCGGATGGCCGCATAGTGTGCTGCCGTGCCGTAGCCCTTGTGTTTTTCAAACCCATACTGCGGATAGGTCTCCGCCATCCGGCGCATATAGCGGTCACGTGTGACCTTTGCGAGCACGGAGGCCGCCGCGATGTCGGCACACTTGCCGTCGCCGCCGACGATGCATCGGCTCGGCACGGTGATGCCGGTGTTCCGGTTGCCGTCGATGAGCGCGAGCGCCGGCTGTGGGGACAGCTGCGCGATGGCCCGGTTCATGGCCAGAAACGTCGCGCCGAGGATATTGTGCGCCTCGATCTCCTCTACGGTCGCAAATGCGATGCCGTAGCTCAGCGCCTGCGCGATGATGGTATCATAGAGCGCCTCGCGTTTTTTCTCCGAAAGCTTTTTCGAGTCGTTCAGGCCCGGGATCTCCAGCCCCGGCGGCAGCATCACCGCCGCCGCGCACACGGGCCCTGCCAGCGGGCCGCGCCCGGCCTCGTCCACGCCGCACAGCGGCTCGGTGTCCGGCGTGCGCAGCTCGTTTTCCAATGTCCACAGATCGACCTGCGTCATACTTCCGCCTCCGGCATCTCGAGCGTGATGCGGCCGAGCTTGCCGCCGCGATATTCATCGAGCAGCACGCCCGCCATCCGCTCAAGGTCATATTCCCCGCCGGAGATGAGAAAGCCGCGTTTTTTCGCCGCCTGCTCCAGCAGCTCGAAGCCATTGCAGGCCGGGTCGGGGCGGAACTTGTAGCGCTGCTCCACTGCGTCGGGATAAAACCGTGCGAGCCGGAGCATGAAGTTGGCCGCGAGCGTCTCGCGGTCGAGCACTTCGGCCTTGATCGCGCCGGTGATGGCCAGCAGCTCGCCGACCTCCTGACTGTCGAACCGCGGCCAGAGGATGCCCGGCGTGTCCAGCAGCTCAAGGCCCTGATCGACCGTGATCCACTGCTTGCCGCGCGTGACGCCCGGCCGGTCGCCCGCGGCGGCCGCCTTGCGCCGCGCCACCTTGTTGATAAAGGTGGACTTGCCCACATTCGGGATGCCCAGCACCATAACGCGCATCGGCCGGCCGACCTGCCCCTTGGCAGCGTACGCCTCGATCTTGTCGCGCAGCGCCGTGCGCACCGCGCCGGCAAAGCCGTTGACGCCCTTGCCGCTGCGGCTGTCGGTCTCGAGCACGGTCATGCCCTGCCGCTGAAAGGCTGCGTGCCAGCGCGCCGTCGCCTTCGGGTCGGCGAGGTCGGTACGGTTGAGCACAACGATGCGGGGCTTGTCGCCCGCGAGACGGTCAATGTCCGGGTTGCGGCTCGCCATCGGGATGCGCGCATCGAGGATCTCGCACACGGCGTCGACCTGCTTCATGTGCTCCTCGATCATGCGCTGCGCCTTTGTCATGTGGCCCGGAAACCACTGAATATTCAGCTTTTCAAAATCCTGCGCCATGTTATTTTACAACTCCGATGTTCTTGACCGGGAAGAGCGTGAAGTACACCCGGCCCATGATATAGCGCTCATCGACGCAGCCGAGACGCGCGTCGCGGCTGTCGGTGGAGGCGTTGCGGTTGTCGCCCATGACGAACACGCAGCCTTCCGGCACCGTGATCTTGCCCTCGAAATTTTCCCGGTCGTGCACGGGCTCATTGACATACGGCTCGTCGAGCGCCTTGCCATCGACGTAGACCACGCCGTCGTCAAAGTCGATGTCTACGGTCTGCCCCTCCGTCGCGATAATGCGCTTGACGATGGGCTCTTCCATGAGCGTCTGCTTGCGCAGGACGACGACGTCCCCCTGCTTCGGATGATAGAACAGGTTGGAGATGACGACCTTGTCGCTCTGCTCGAGCGTCGGCACCATGGAGTGGCCGACGACATTGACCATGCGCACTGCAAACACAAACAGCAGCACGCAGAACACCAGCGCGAAGATGATGCACTGGATCCAATCGTATACTTCGGCGCGGCTCTTGGCGCCGCTCGGATTCTTGCTGTCCATTTTCAAAACCTCGGTGTAAAAAATTCGTAAATTGTATTATACACGCTCAGACCCATTTTCGGCAACTAAAATTGTGTGAATTCTTTTCCGGCGGCATCGCAAAAACGCCCCGAAAATGCAAAAAAGAGGCCGAAGCCTCTTTTTTGCAGTATCCACTTAGATAAGCTCTTTGACCTTGGCTCTCTTGCCCACGCGGTCGCGCAGGTAGTACAGCTTGGCTCTGCGGACTTTGCCGCGGCGAACGGTCTCGACGGACACGATCGTGGGAGAGTGCACCGGGAAAACCTTCTCGCAGCCCACACCGTAGGAGATGCGGCGGACGGTGATCGTCTCGTTGATGCCGCCGTGCTTCTTGGCGATGATGGTGCCCTCGAAAGCCTGGGTACGCTCACGGTTGCCCTCGGTGACGCGGACAGTGACACGCACGGTGTCGCCGACGCGCATGGCCGGCAGTTCGGGTTTCATGTACTGCGCGGTCAGAGTTTTGATGAGATCCATAATGAAATCCTTCCTTTATCAGACGTTCATACCGGTGGACAGAGCCGGTCACGGCAGCGGACCGTCGTTATCTTGCGAAACACTGTTTCGCACAAGCCATAAGATAATAGCACATCCCGCGCGGGTTTGCAAGTGTTTTCAGCGGAAAATTTGTATATCTTCCGTATAGACCTCCTGCCGCGTGAAGGCGGCAAAGTCCGGGGCCAGCTCGGGCGCGAGCTGATGCAGCGCCGCGACGAGGTGGTCAGGGTTGAGCGTCGGGTCCTGTGCGGAGACGACGGCCTCCACCGTCACAAACCGCGCCTCCGGCCGCACGTGCAGCTCCGAGATCGCTGGCACGATGTCCATCTGTCCCTCCCCGCGCTTGGTCTTGCGGGTGATGACGATGGCGTCGCGCGCGTAAAACGCGCGGAGCTTTTCGGCCATGTCCGCAGGAGCGGCGTTGTCATATTCATACCGCCCGGTCACGCGCAGCCACTTGAGCTCACGCACCTTGCGCCCGCCGGGGTACGCCTCGAGCGCGCGGATGCCCTCCGGCATGACCGCCGTGAGCCGCTCTGGCAGCGCGGCAAGGTCTACTTCCTCGCGCAGCTGAAAGTCCATCAGCTCGCACACGCTCCCGACGCCGACGGACAGCGGCAGCAGGATGGAGATGAGCGCGTGGGGATTGAAGCCCTCGGAATATTTCAGCGGGCAGTCGGCGCGCAGGAACACGCGCTGCATCGTGCGCATGAGGTCGAGGTGCGAGATGTAGATCGCACGGCCGGTCTTTTCAAACCGCAGTCTCAGCTTTTCAGGCATCGCACTTGCCCCCTTCCGTCATGAGTGCGAGCGCACCGCAGCCGGTGCACTGCCTACGGCAGTCAGGCGAGAGCTCGGCCTTGTAGGCCTGCTCGCGCTCGTGCCACAGATGCGCGCGGCGCACGCCCATATTCACGATGTCCCACGGCAGGAGCTCATCCTTCCCGCGCTCGCGGCAGGCATAGAACATCGGGTCGACGCCGCAGGCGTCCATGGCCGCCATCCAGCGGTCGAACGAGAAATAGTCGCCCCACGCCTCGAGCTTGCCGCCGCGGCGCCAGACCTCTTCGATGACGTCGGCAATGCGCCGGTCGCCGCGCGAGAGAACGGCCTCGACGAAGCTGGTATCCGGGTCGTGCCAGTTGTAGGTCACGCTCTTGGCCCTGATGCTCTCGCGCAGGAGCTGCACCTTGCGCTTGTACTCGTCCATCGTCACCTGCGTCTCCCACTGGAAGGGGCTGTGCGGCTTCGGTACGAAGCACGATGTGCTGACCGTGATGCGCACACCGCGGGCCTTGTTCGTCGCGTGCATACGCCATGTGTGCAGCACCTGATTGGCGAGCTCCGCGATGCCGACCACGTCCTCATCCGTCTCCGTCGGCAGTCCGAGCATGAAGTAGAGCTTCACGCCGTTCCACCCGCCCTCAAAGGCAACCTGGCAGGAATGGAGCAGATCCTCCTCGCGCACGTTTTTGTTGATGGCGTCGCGCAGGCGCTGCGTGCCGGCCTCGGGCGCGAAGGTCAGGCCGCCCTTGCGCACCTTCTGCAGGCGGCTCATGATGTCCATGGAAAAGTTGTCCGCGCGCAGCGACGGCAGCGCGAGACTCATGCTGCGCGGCTCGCAGTATTCCAGCAGCCCGTCGCACACCTCGTCGAGCGGGCGGTAGTCGCTGCTCGAGAGCGACAGGAGCGTCGCCTCCTGATAGCCGGTGTTTTTGAGCGATTCGATGCCCTGCCGGATGATCGTCTCCGGTTTGCGCGGGCGCACCGGGCGGTAGACATACCCCGCCTGACAGAAGCGGCAGCCACGGATGCAGCCGCGAAACAGCTCCACGTTCACACGGTCGTGCACGATCTCCGTGCTCGGCACGATGGGGTCCGTCGGATAATAACAGGCGTCGAGATCCTGAATGATGCGCTTGGTCACGCGCGCGGGCGCGCCGTGCGTCGGGGTCAGGTCGTGCAGCGTGCCGTCCGGGTTCCAGTGCGGGACGTAGAACGACGGAATGAGCACGCCCTGGATCTTCGCCGCCGTTTCGAGAAACCGCGTCTTACTCCAGCCGGCCTGCTGCGCCTGCCGGAACAGCGCCAGCACTTCGTTATTGACCTCTTCCCCCTCGCCGATGATCATGAGGTCAAAAAACGGGGCCATCGGCTCCGGGTTGCTGCAGGCCGTACCGCCCGCGATGACAAGCGGCGTCAGCTCCGGCCGGTCAGCGCTGCGCAGCGGGATGCCGGCCAGGTCGAGCATATTGAGCACGGCGGGATATGCCATCTCGTAGCCGAGCGAGAACGCCACAACGTCAAATTCGCTGACGGGGTCGCCGCTCTCGAGCGCGTAGAGCGGGATGCCCGCGCGGCGCATTTCGGCCTCCATGTCGCCCCAGGGGGCAAACACGCGCTCACACCAGACGCCGGGCATCTGGTTCATCGTGGCATAGAGGATGCGCATGCCGATGTTCGACATGCCGATCTCATAAATATCCGGGAAGCAAAAAGCGAGGCGCAGGTCCACCTCCGCCTTGTCCTTGATGATCTGGCGGTATTCACCGCCGGTATAGCGCGCGGGCTTCTGCACGCGCGGCAGGATGCGTTCCAGTCGCTGATCCATACTACACTCCTACATATGATAGTAGGAGTATTTTACATCATGTTTTCCCCCTTGGCAAGTCATTCCCGGCTGCAAAAGCGCCAGCCACGCGCCAAACGCGCCCAGTGCGTATTTCCGGGGCGCTGGTACCCAGCGTGAGTCCCGCAACGGCACCCTTCACGTTC
>OLRE01002469.1_pt1 | contig 15026 bp, 17 predicted proteins | sample 1672461 | NCBI WGS metagenome assembly OLRE01 (sample SAMEA3136688, study PRJEB25190) | human gut metagenome | biome: human gut; feature: human-associated habitat; material: faeces | place: Austria | collected 2013
TGGGAACCTGCCATATCTGGCATGGAAAAAAGCGCATGACTGCGCATATCCTAAGTTACAGGCGTATCCGCCGATATTTAGCCTTGTCGCTTAAAGCGACTGAGGAGCACGTGACTTTAGTCGTGTGAAATCCACTTACAAAGTACGAAAATAATGTCGGAAAATATATTAAAAGCACGAAAATGTGGACTGCCACAATAAAAGAATAATAAAAGTACTAAAAATAGCACTTTTGAAAGCAAAAGAGATAAAAATAGGACTTGCAAAAGAAAATAGCAATGAAAATCGACATAAAATAAAAGCGTCAGAACATACGCCTTACTAATAAGCGCGCAGGGAACGTTACATTAGAATACGCCTGAAAGATTATTCTTGCGTTTCACGTGCTTTGTTTCACAGAAAAACTTTTCTAGGCACAATCCAAAACACATTGTGCGAACAACAAACAAAACAATGAGGAAATATAAAAATAATAACAAAATACGTGCAGCCTAATTGGGAAAAATAATCCTGCCAAAAATAAAAAATATCAATATATTAGATGAAATGCGCAAAGAAAGAGATAAATAGCGAGAAAAAGATAATATTATGATGAAAAATGAAAATACATATCACAAAATGTGCAAAAGATAAGAAAATGAATAAGTGAACAATGAAAAAGTCTTGAAATGTTATTAAAAAACATTTCAAGACTTTGAAATAACAAAAGAAAAAGCGAGTATTGTTATATAAAAAATAAATGGCGTTAATCGAAAAACGCCCCAACCTGTTCGAGAAACGCTTCTACGTTTTCAATATGTGGGAAATGCTTGGAATAAGGAATGGTTGCGGACTCAATTGCTGGATTAGCTTTACAGTAGTCTTCTACAATTCCTGCACCGTTTGACTCGTCTTCGCCTTCTACAATATAAATACTGTTATCCAGTGTGCTGAGGGCATGACGAATGTTAATATTCATATATTTAGCACTTTGGCTTGAATATAAATACTTGGCATAGTAACCACCCTTATGAGCAGCTTCGTAGTAAGCGTCCAAAACATCACCATCTACGTGGAATGGATTGTAGTAAAGCTTATCCAGGAAGAAATCACTAATTGTTTCACGTGAAACATTTATATGATAAATAAAGGTTCCAAACACTGGCAGTTCTACGAGAAATTTAAATATTTTGTCTTTCTGAGTAGGAATCTGGGCCAGGGAAGCCATACTTACAGGATTGACAAACATAATTTTATTAATGTTTTCTTTGTCATATGCGGCAGCAGTAGTAACAAATGAACATGAGAAGCCACTGGCAATTATATCAGTCTTTTCTTTAATAACATTCTTGATAAAATCGCAGATGACCTGTACAAAGAGGAAATTAGTGTATGTAATTCCAGCTTTTTCAGAACGTCCGCATCCTAACAAATCGAGAGTATAAACTGTATGCTCCTGGGCAAGATGTTTCTCAACACGTGACCATTCATATCCACTTGCACCAGGCATGGCATCGTGGATCAAAAGAATAGGAGAACCGGTGCCTTTCTTTGTATAATATATTTTTCCGAAACGCCATTTGTAGTAGTTGTGGTTGGAAAAATCGAGCATTTCTTTTAATTGTGAAGAGGCAACAATCACTCTATTGGACAGATGGATGACACCAGCAGCGATAGTGGTTAAGGCAGCCAGAGTCAAAAGTTTGTGTTTACTTTCTTTCATTTTTATAGAGAACCTCCTTTGAATTTGTATGTATATTATACGCCTTACAGGTGAATTTTACAATAATTTTGTGGGATTTGTACACTCTGCGGTTGATATCTAAAAGGGCGGCTTAGTGAAGCAATCGTTGCCCGGACGCGAGTTCACAAGGTATATTCATCGCAGGTCGTCGCAACACTCCGCCAAGCTAACTGTCAACTGCGACTAAGCATCTCAGGAGAGCCTTCGATGCTAAGTCTCCGTAGACAGTGGATCTCGTCTACGTTAAGACCGCTCCTGAAATGACCTGCTCACGAATATACCTTGCGAGCTCACTGGTTACTGGTAAGGGGAATGCGCTAAAACGATACTTTTTCACTGGCGCTGGGGAGAGTTTTAACCAATACACAATATCTGCCCGTTATTATTAAGTGGTCATTTCGGGAGTAGAGATAAAATCTGAAGAATTTAATTAAGATCCGTTGTTCTATGCACAGTAATATCAAGTGTTCTTACAGGATGTTATGTAGCCGATTATCTTGGAATCAGTTTTAGCTGTAACTTTAAGCCATAACATTTCATGCGCATTGCATTCACTTCTGTGGAGCAATAGATTTCAACAACCAGATTTCCCCCGGAACACCTGGGGGAAAGCGTCCGCCTTGATTACCTAAACCGCCCTTTTACAAAGTATTGAGCCTATCATTAATAAATATCACCTACCCGTTTGAATTACATTCAAAGTGGGTATAATAATTTTAAAGATAAAAATAGACAATATTTTTACAAAATAAAAAGGCATTTTCTATGTTTCACGTGAAACATTATGTGGCACGATAATTTTAAAAGTGTTATAATAGCAATAGTTCTATGATAGGATTGAAGAAACTATGGAAAAGTGAAGCAATTCGAAAATCTTATGAAAGGGAGGGTTGATATTGGGCAGAACGATTGCAGTTGCAAATCAGAAAGGCGGCGTTGGTAAATCAACAACAGCGATTAACCTTTCGGCATGCCTTGCAGAACAGGGAAAGAAAGTTCTGACGATTGACATGGATCCTCAGGGAAATACTACCAGTGGATTAGGTGTTGACAAAAATGCAGTAGAAGATACCTTATATGAACTTCTGGTAGGACAGTCAGATGTTGAGACAACAATTGTAAAAGATGTAGTAGAAAATGTGGATTTAATACCGTCTAATGTAAATCTGTCTGGAGCAGAAATTGAGTTGGTCGGTATCGACAATAAAGAATACATATTGAAAGAGATTACAGATAAAGTAAAGGACAATTACGATTATATTATTATCGATTGTCCGCCATCTCTCAATATGCTCACCATCAATGCACTTACAGCAGCCACATCCGTACTGGTTCCAATCCAGTGCGAGTATTACGCATTGGAAGGTTTGTCACAGTTGATACATACAATTGATCTGGTCAAAGACAGACTGAACAACAACCTGGAAATCGAAGGCGTTGTATTCACTATGTATGATGCGCGCACCAACTTGTCACTGCAGGTAGTAGAGAATGTTAAGGAAAATCTGCAGCAGAATATTTACAAGACAATTATCCCAAGAAATGTCAGACTGGCAGAAGCTCCAAGCTATGGACAGCCGATCACGATTTACGATCCCAGATCTACCGGAGCAGAAAGCTATCGCCTTCTTGCAGAAGAAGTGATAAACAGGGAGGTTGAATAATGGCAGTCAAGAAGAAAGGACTTGGAAGAGGACTGGATGCTCTTTTCCCTGAGAAACCAGCAGAGAAGAAACCAGTACCAAAGCCCATTACAAAAGAAGTAAATCCAAAGCAGGAGGCTGAGAGTGTAAAAACTACAGTCCCCGCTTCAGACAAAAAAGAAATGACTGCAGATGCGCCGACAGAAGTAAAGAAAACAGAAATGCTTGTGAAAATCTCGAAAGTAGAGCCGAACAGAACTCAGCCAAGAAAACAGTTCGATGAGGATGCTCTGGTAGAATTATCAGAGTCCATTAAACAGTTCGGTATTTTACAACCGCTTCTGGTATCTGACAAAGGTGACTACTACGAGATCATTGCAGGCGAGAGAAGATGGCGAGCTGCCAAGCTGGCTGGCCTGAAAGAAGTTCCGGTTATTATCAAAGAGTTTAACGACCAGCAGGTTGTAGAGATTTCCCTGATTGAGAATATTCAGCGGGAAGACTTAAACCCGATTGAGGAGGCAATGGCCTACAAACGCCTGATCAATGAGTTTAAACTGAAACAGGACAGCATTGCAGAGCGAGTTTCCAAGAGCAGAACTGCAGTAACCAATTCCCTTCGTCTTCTGAAGCTGGACGAAAGAGTTCAGCAGATGCTCATTGACGAGATGATCTCAGCAGGACATGCCCGTGCCATCCTTGCTATTTCTGACAAGGACAAACAGGCAGGCGTGGCAATGAAGGTTTTCGACGAGAAGTTAAGTGTTCGCGAAACAGAGAAACTTGTGAAACATATTGTTGAACCGCCTAAGAAAAAAGCGGAAAAGCAGGTAAATACTGCGGAAGATGCAATATACGAAAGCCTCGAGGAGAAAATGAAGGGAATCGTAGGAACCCGGGTTTTCATCCACAGAAAGAAGAACAACAAAGGTAAAATTGAAATTGAATATTATTCCAGAGACGAACTGGAAAGAATCATTGAATTATTTGAATCAATAAGATAAGGAGTGTGCATGAGCAGTATTTTTGACAGCCTGGGAATGGACCCTGGCATCATTATTATTTTACTGTTGATTCTGACAATCGTTCTGGCTGTAAATGTATTCAGCAGCAAGATGCGGATCAGCCGCCTGGAACGTAAATACAAAGTGTTCATGAAAGGCAGTGACGCACAATCTCTTGAAAAAGTATTTGTACGCAAATTTGCCCAGATCGATCGCCTTTATGAAGCGAAAGAAGATCATGAACATGACATCAATCTGATCAAACACCATCTGGAAACCATGTTCAGTAAATATGGCGTTGAGAAGTATGATGCATTTGATGACGTTGGAGGTAAACTGAGCTTTGCGCTTGCACTTCTGGATCAGGATAATTCAGGTGTTATTCTGAATGCAGTGCACAGCAGAGACAACTGCTTCCTTTATCTGAAAGAAATCGTAAAGGGAGAGTCCTATGTGATGCTGAGCCAGGAAGAACTGGAAGCTTTACGAAAAGCTGTTAATTTCGGTCTGGAAAATATTGAGAAAGATGAATAAGGTTTTCTACAGAAACTTTCCTATATAACAGAGATTGAAGCAGCAATAAGAAATCAGCAAAAAATAATAAACAGGCATGTCGCCCGCCGGCGGTATTGTCTATATAATTCACAAATAAAAGAAATGAAAAATAACAGATACAAAAAACGTATCAGTACAGGAGGAAGACATGTTAGACATTAAATTTGTGAGAGAGAATCCGGAAGTGGTAAAGCAGAACATCCGAAACAAATTCCAGGACAGTAAACTGGAACTGGTTGACAAGGTTCTGGAGCTGGACAAAGAGAACCGTGAGATCAAACAGGAAGTTGAGGCACTCCGTGCAGAGAGAAATAAAATTTCCAAACAGATCGGTGCTCTTATGGGCCAGGGCAAGAGAGAAGAGGCTGAGGAAGTTAAGAAACAGGTTGCTGCGTCCGGCGAGCGTATCGAGGAGCTTTCCAAGAGAGAGAAAGAAGTAGAGGAAGAGCTTCTGAAAGATATGATGGTAATCCCGAACATCATTGATCCATCTGTACCGATTGGTAAAGATGACAGCGAGAACGTAGAAATTGAGAAATTCGGTGAGCCGGTTGTCCCGGACTTCGAAGTTCCATATCATACAGAGATTATGGAAGCTTTTGACGGAATCGATCTTGACAGCGCAAGACGTGTTGCTGGTAACGGATTCTACTATCTGATGGGCGATATTGCAAGACTTCATTCCGCAGTTATCGCATATGCCCGTGATTTCATGATCAACAGAGGCTTCACATACTGCGTACCGCCTTTCATGATCAGAAGCAACGTTGTTACAGGCGTTATGAGCTTTGCGGAGATGGATGCTATGATGTACAAGATTGAGGGAGAGGATCTTTACCTGATCGGAACAAGTGAGCATTCCATGATCGGTAAATTCATTGACCAGATCATTCCGGAGGAAGAGCTTCCGAAAACACTTACAAGCTATTCTCCATGCTTCCGTAAAGAGAAAGGTGCTCACGGACTTGAGGAGAGAGGTGTATATCGTATCCATCAGTTCGAGAAACAGGAAATGATCGTAGTTTGCAAACCAGAAGAGAGCAAAATGTGGTTTGACAAGCTGTGGCAGAACACAGTAGATCTGTTCCGTTCCCTGGATATTCCGGTTCGTACACTGGAATGCTGCTCCGGTGATCTGGCAGACCTGAAAGTGAAATCTCTTGATGTTGAAGCATGGTCTCCAAGACAGAAGAAATACTTCGAGGTAGGAAGCTGCTCCAACCTTGGTGATGCACAGGCTCGTCGTCTGAAAATCCGTGTAAATGGAAAAGATGGCAAGAAATATCTTGCACATACCTTAAATAATACAGTAGTTGCTCCGCCAAGAATGCTGATCGCATTCCTTGAGAATAACCTGAATGCAGATGGAAGCGTAAATATTCCAGTTGCACTTCAGCCATACATGGGCGGAATGACAAAAATCGAGAAAAAGTCCAATAAATAAGACTTAATTTGACAAGAAACAACAAAGTCCGTAAAACAGAACTTTAAACTGAATTTCTGCTTTGCGGACGAAAAATAAAACAGTCACAAACGGCAGAAGAGAACATATCATATCGTACAAAAACATTATGAAATAAGAAGCCTAAATCATAGAATAGGGAGGTGATAGTGTGCACAGTTATTTAAGAGCTGTTGGCTTTTCGAAAGTGAAGTCACGCAAGGAAATGCAGGAAATTATCCGGGATGTGATGAGTACTTACGATGAAAAAATTGCGGTAGAAAATCATCCAGACGGAGTTTTTGTGGAATATTCCAAGAATTATGGCTGCGACTGCGGAATTACAGTCTGTGGGCAGTATGACGAGGAAAATGAGTTTCACGTGGAATATACATTTCCATTTTTTCGCGGCACAGGAATCACGACCCAGGAGCATGTAGTTGTGGAAAGACATTCTGAGAAAGAGTCCTATGCAGGTGCATGCGATGATTTGCGTCTTGGTGTGACTTTGATCTTTTATCTGCAGAATCCGGCAGAATATATGCTGGAGAAATATAAGGGAAATTTACGTGAGGGACAGCCGCTGACCATTACCGGACTTGCAAGAGAAGGAAAGATTCTTTTCCCGGTGCAGAAGGATAAGGAAGCTGTGAAAGTAGAGCGGGAGCTGACAAAGAACCGCAATAACCTGATCGCAGCAGCCAGAAACGGTGATGAGGAGGCCATGGAAGACCTTACCATGGAAGATATGGACACGTATTCCATGATTTCCGAGCGTATTGTGACAGATGATGTATTTACCATTGTAGATTCTTATTTTATGCCTCATGGAATCGAGTGTGACCAGTACAGTATTATGGGAGAAATCCTGGAATATGTCACATTCAAAAATATTCTCACAGGCGAAGAATTATGCCAGATGACAATTGAGTGCAATGATATTCAGTTTGATGTCTGCATAAACAAAGCCGATCTTCTTGGAGAACCGGAAGTTGGCCGGCGTTTCAAGGGATTGATCTGGCTGCAGGGACAGCTGCATTTTTAAGTAAGAACACCGCATGGGAAAGAAAAATAATTAAGATTTTCAGCAGAAGCCGACAGGGAACAAAAAACTCTGTCGGCTTTGTTTTAGATTGACAGCGGATTTGGGCGGGGAATATAATTGTAAAAAAGAGCAGTAAACTATCTGGAGATTTTATGAAAGTACAAATGTTTGAAAGTAAATCACCTTTTAAAGGACAACAAATAAAGCTAGGCCTGGCTGCTGTATTGGGATCTGCCGCGTTTCTGCTGGGAGGCTGTTCCCAGAACTTGGGGATAAATTCAGGAACAGATCAGACTCAGGCGGAAGAAGAATCAGCAGTGGTGGATTATACCTGTATTTCCAACCCGGACAGCGAGAAAAAAATTACTGTTTATTTTATATCTGGCCGTCTGTCTGGCCATTATTGTGGCCGCGTACTTCCATCTCAGCAGAATTGCCCGGAAGTATAATACCGAACATCTGGAACTGATCACAAGCCTGTATGCGGAAAAAATGAATGATTCCATGGAATACCTGCAAAATTATGTACAGGAAGATGTGAAAATGATTCAGTCCATGGAAGGGGAGACACCGGAAAAAATTCTGGAGCGTCTGCAGAAGAATCTGAATCAGCAGGCACTGGAATCAGAGCAATCCTTTAATTCAGATCCCTATCAGTCCAGCCAGACTGGAAATATGATTATGACAGTTTTTGTCCCGGTGAAGGATTCCTCGCAGATTCACAGTCTGTATGTGTCTATTATGATAGAGAACCTCAGACAGCTGAGAGTTTATGAACTGCTTCAGGGAAAAATCAGTGTTCAGCTGTTAAATGCGAATTCACAGAATTATGTTACCTGTATCAGCAGCGGTGATGTCAATGCATCGGGAAGCTGGAAAAAAAGGATAAACAGCTTTATATGGGACTGTCCGCTATAGATTTTCTTACCGGAATCCTTAACCGCCGGGCATTTCAGAAGTCTGTGGAAGATGAAATGTATAAAAAGACGCCGGGGGTTTTCATTTTTATTGATGTGGATAATTTCAAAAGCTATAACGATACATATGGACATAATAATGGAGACTTCTGCCTGAAGCATTTTGCAGAAACCATGAAGAAGTGTTTCCCTGCGGAAAGTATTATCGGCCGATATGGCGGTGACGAGTTTGTAGTTTATTTAAAGAACCTGACGGTGGAAGAAGTGCAGAACTATATGGCAGATTTCCAGAGGATGATTTCTCACTTGACGCTTCCAACCGGCGAACAGGTGCAGCTGTCAGCCAGCGCCGGCGGAGCCGCTTTCCCAGATCAGGGCGAAGATTTCATCTCCCTGTGCCGAAACGCCGATTCCGCGTTGTATAACGTGAAACAAAATGGAAAGGCTGCGTTTAAGATGAAAGAGAAGTAAGTTAAGCAGACTTATAGATAATCGCCGAGCCACCTTGAAGCGAGTGGCCCGGCGATTATACCCATTTAATCAATTTCATAAATTTCTTTACTGAATTTATAACTTTAGAAGACAAATATGCTTTTGAGAGTTTCTTTTTGGTGTAAGACCATACAGAAGAAGTTTTGGTTTTATCTATCAGCAGTGCAGTAAAAAATCTTTCCCAGCTGACAAAGTCCTTGCTTTCTATATAGTCTTCCGGTTTTTGCAAAATATTTTGCACATTTATATTTGGTATAATATTGCAGGAGAGCAACAGCCATTCAAAAGATTCCGGCGCATATAGCGCCGCATTTTCGATGTTATTTAGATATACATTTAGCTCACGCATTTCAGAACCAAAAGCAGCTCCATCAGCTATAATAAGTTTTGTTCCTTTTATATCTCGATTTTCTTCCAGCTTTTGAATGATATTTGATTTTCCATCTGCTGAAATACAAGTAATCTTTTGAGCTTTTGCTAATTCAGAAAAAAATTGGTAACCGGAATTGGAATCTTCTGTAATTATCATTTGCGGAACTATGGTAGTTTCTGCGGAAATTTCACCGTATAAATGATACAGTTCGTTATAAGTCTGTCTGGTATTATGGAATTTGCCGGATTCACGAAAACCGTATATTTCATTAATGCTGTAGGGAAGCGTTGGAAGCTTTTCGCGGGTTGCAATTACGAAATAGTTATCAGAACCTTGTACCAGTTCTGCAAATTTTTTTGACTTTAGAAAACGATTTCCCTCATCAATAAATATGATGCTATCTGAAATTTCTTTTAATTCTCTTTCCCAGTCTTCACTATCAATTGTACGGCATGCACGGTCACAAGAGAGTTGTACTCCGCTGTCAGCACCGTATCTTCTGTAATCATGAATGAGATCAATTAATACGGTTTTTCCTGAACCACTGTCTCCTGTAAGAATTGTGATATTTCGTTTTATAATAAAATCATATTTTACTTTTCGTGATTCAACAATTATTCTATGAGAACCTTTCATGCTTATCACTCCGGTTTCATTTCATTTAGATATTTACTGGCTATTGGAAGCAGTTCACGCATGGAATGGACAAGTTCGCCTCCGTTTTTTACTTTTATTTCAAAGGCAGTATTTTTTCCAAAGTCCATCATATGCCTGAGATTAATTGTTATGTCCTTGATCTTTCCAATTTCTAACAGCCATTTTGCGCAATTATCACCACATGCAGATGCATTAAAAATTTTGTCTGGCTCATTTAGAATCAATAACAAAGTCTTGACTCCGCCAGATAATCTTTCTGGTGGGATTTGTCCCAGAACAGGACTGCTAATACATTCACTGCTTAAAATATTTGAGTGATCAATATCTTCAACCATTTTTCTGGCAAGTTCTGTTTCAAACCATTCCGGATCATAAGTATTTTTAAAATAAACATTCGTATTGTAAATACTTTGCGGTTCGTCTCCGTATATGATTGTCAGCATATAATGCCTCCGATGCAGATATAAATTTTGAGCTGTCAGTCTGGGAAAAACAAAAAGCGAGTGAAATTCCAACACCTCCGTTGGAGTTTCACCCGCTTTCCTAGATAAGCGTCCCGTGCGGGAATCGAACCCACAGCTAGCGCTTAGGAGGCGCTTGTTTTATCCGTTAAACTAAGAGGACGAACCAGTACATCCCGGTGTTTCACACTTAGACGCCTGCTTAGATATCATACTATTTACAACCTGAAAAGTCAAGTCTTGACCTGCTATTGAAAGCTGTCTGTTTATTGAAACTGTTTATTGAAAGCTGTCTTAGAGTCGGCCGACGGCACTTTGTGACCGCCTTTAGTCTTTTTGCAGCACAGCCACTTTCATGCTGCGTACATACTCTCCGATCTGCCCTGCTGCCTCCCGTCCGTACTTCTCACACAGACGAACAATGGCACTGCCCACAATAGCACCATCCGATACAGCTGCCATTTTTCAGCCTGCGCCGGTGTTGAAATACCGAATCCAACGGCGCATGGGATGTCCGGATTAGCCTCTTTGACAAGGCGCACCATGGCACCGATATCTGTTGTAATCTCACTTCTGACACCGGTAACTCCCAGTGACGAAACGCAATACACAAATCCTTTTGCCTCTGCAGCGATCATTTTGATGCGGTCATGGGATGTCGGTGCGATCATAGAAATCAAATCCAATCCTGCCGCTTCACACAGCGGTGCAAATTCTTCCTTTTCTTCATACGGCACATCCGGAAGGATCAATCCATCAATCCCAACCTCCGCCGCTTTGTCCAGAAACCTTGCAGTGCCATAAGAAAATACAACATTGGCATAAGTCATAAAAACCATCGGAAGTGTCACTTTCTGCCGTACACGTCGAACCATGTCAAATACTTTATCCGTCGTCACACCGCCGGATAAAGCACGCAAATTGCCTTCCTGGATCACAGATCCCTCTGCTGTCGGATCTGAAAAAGGAATACCCAGCTCAATCAGATCCGCACCGGCCGCTGCCATGGCCTCTATAATTTTTTCTGTTGTTTCTAAATCCGGATCACCGCAGGTGATAAACGGAATAAATGCTTTTTCTTTTGCAAATGCTTCTTTAATCTTACTCATGGATATCCTCCCCTCTGTATCTTGCAATGGCTGCGCAGTCTTTGTCACCGCGGCCGGAAATATTGATCACAATAATCTGATTTTTCGTCATGGTCGGTGCCAGTTTCATGGCATAGCTGACGGCATGGGCCGATTCAATGGCCGGAATAATACCTTCTGTACGGCTCATATATTCAAAAGTCTCCACCGCTTCACATCCGATCAGTCTCACATCTTTGTCTTCAATAAAATGATAAAAGGCACCGATAGCATTGGAACCGCCGCCCACGCAAGCCAGAACCGCATCCGGCAGTTTGCCTTCCGCTTCAAGTATCTGCTCTTTGATCTCTTTGGAAATCACTGCCTGAAAATCTCTGACAATCGTTGGAAACGGATGCGGCCCCATAACAGAGCCCAGCACATAATGCGTATCGTCAATTCTGCTGACCCATTCGCGGAATGTCTCTGAAACAGCATCTTTTTCAATGTAGCCGTACCACTCTCAACCGCATAGACTTTTGCACCGAGAAGGCGCATTTTGTAAACATTTAATGCCTGCCTTATCATGTCTTCCTTTCCCATATAAATCTCGCATTCCAACCCCATCAAAGCTGCTGCAGTGGCTGTAGCCACACCATGCTGTCCGGCGCCCGTCTCAGCGATTACACGGGTTTTGCCCATTTTCTTTGCCAGCAGACACTGCCCCAGCGCATTATTAACCTTGTGTGCACCTGTATGATTCAAATCTTCTCGCTTCAGGTAAATTTTGGCGCCGCCCAGGTCTTCGGTCATACGCTTTGCGTAATAAAGACGTGATGGTCTGCCCGCATAATCATTTAAAAGTGCTGTCAATTCCTGATTAAATTCAGGGTCATTTTTATAAAAATTATAGGCTTTTTCCAATTTCAGAACCGCATTCATCAATGTTTCCGGAATATACTGTCCGCCGTGAATGCCAAATCTACCTTTTGTCATTGCTTATTTCCTCCTGCTCTTCTGACCGCCTGCAAGAAAAAATTTTTTCTCCTGCATCATTACTCCCGCATCCTCAAGAATTGACCAGTCGAAGGTCTCGCCTGTTCCATAACCGTTATCCAGAATCACCGCATCCGCACTGCTTGTCATGGCATCTTCAAAATCTTTTCTGCTTCTTATTTTAAAAGCTTTCCATATACAGTCCTTTATCTCAGTATTTTGCCTTGTATCGCCATGCCCTGTTTCACCATCATCCGTGAAGGCTTCTTCCCCGCATTTCAGTAATTTACGCAGCCGCCGGATATAATTCTCATCTTCCCGTCCGTGGAGCTGGATCACATCCACAATCCCTTCATTCAAAAGCATCGCTGCCTGTTCAACCGGACGATCAACAATCACTCCTACCGGAACAACAGAAGCATCCAGCCCTGTTCTCAGCTTTCTGACCTGTTCCGCCGTCACATTGCGATGACTTTTCGGAAAATCAATGATAAATCCGCAATATTCCGGCTTCGCCTCATTGACTGCTGCAATATCTGCTTCCCTGCTCAATCCGCAAATTTTAATCACAGTCATTGTCAACACCTGCTGCTGCGGATTTCATGGCCTTCAGCATTGCCTTCTGGTCCTTTGCCCGCATCATTACCTCACCCATCAGCACTGCATCTGCACCCGCCTGTCTGAGTGCCTCCACATCCGATATCCGGCTCACGCCGGATTCCGCCACATAAATCACTTCTTCCGGTATCAGATGCCGAAGTTTCACAGCATTGCTAAAATCCACACTAAAATCTTTTAAATTGCGATTATTCACGCCGATCACCCCGGCACCTGCCGATACGGCCATTTTTATTTCTTCCTCGTCATGGGTTTCCACCAGTGCATCTAAGCCCAATGTGTCACAAATTGTCAGATAATGCGTCAGTTTTTTTTCATCCATCAAAGCACAGATCAGCAATACCGCATCCGCACCCATACATTTTGCCTGATAAATCTGATAATCATCCGCTGTAAAATCTTTTCGGATCATCGGCAGCTGAATCGTTCTCCTGACTTCCCCAAATATGACATCCGATCCCAGAAACCATTTCGGTTCTGTCAGGCAGGAGACACAGTCTGCACCAGCCACTTCATAATTTTTTGCAATTCTTTTATAATCAAAGACCGGATCGATCAATCCCTTGGATGGAGAAGCTTTTTTTACCTCACAAATAAAAGACATTTCTTTTTTTCTGAGTGCCCGGCTGAATCTAAATGTACCTTTCGGAAGCGTCAATGCCCGCTCCCGCATTTCCTTTTCCGGCACCTTTTCCTTATCCCTGGCCGCCCGCTCTTTGGCATAAGCGGCAATCGTCTCAAGTATTGTTGCTGCCATATTTTTGCTCCCTGCTGTCTTAACGCTTATTTTTCTGAGTCACTCATTGATAATGACCTCTTTACCGCTTATTGGGAAATTCAACAAATTCTTCCAATTTCTTCATTGCTGCACCGGCATTCATGCAGACTGCATCTCTTTTGGCTCCCTGAATCTGACCGCTCAAAATACCTTTTGTGATGACTGCATTTTCCTCAGCTGTGCCTCCCACCAGTTCATCTTTGGTGCAGCGTTTCAGACCAAAATCTTCAGGTTGGATCACATAGCTTCTGTAATTGCCGTTGTTGATCTCACACACGGTTGTCGGTGCGCTCATGGAGACATCCTCACAGATGCCTGCATCTGCCGGACGTCCCGGCCCCGGTGACAAAATAATATGACTCGGTTTTAACTGTCGAATATCGTCGATGTTCAAAGTATCATTTCTTTCCACCCGGATATCCGGATCAATACTTCCCACCAGTTGATAAAGGTTGTAGGAAAAACTATCATAATTATCAATCAGCAATATCATAAACTGTCACCTCCCTGAGCCATTTTCAAAGCATCCATCACTGCGGCCGCTTTATTGATACACTCCTCATATTCATTCTCCGGCACAGAATCCGCCACGATGCCGGCACCGGATCTGACAAAGACTTTACCGTTTTTCTGGAATGCCAGACGAATTGCAATACATGTATCCAGATTGCCAGTAAAATCCAGATAACCGATGGCCCCGCCGTAAATGCCGCGTTTGTTGTCCTCCAGCTCATCAATGATCTCACAGGCTCTGAGTTTCGGAGCCCCTGAGAGCGTTCCCGCCGGAAGAACCGCATCCACTGCATCTAAGGCTGTCAGATTCGGCCGGATTCGGCCTTTTACTGTCGAACCAATGTGCATAACATGTGAAAAACGTTCAATAGACATATATTTCTCAACTTCCACCGTTCCAAAAACACTGATCTTTCCAATATCATTTCTGCCGATATCTACCAGCATGTTATGCTCGGCCCGTTCTTTTTCATCGTCCAGGAGTTCTTTCTCAAAAGCCAGATCTTCCTGCTCCGTTCTTCCGCGTTTTCTTGTCCCGGCCAGAGGAAATGTATGTAAAACACCATCCTCCAGTTTTACCAACGTTTCCGGTGAAGCACCGGCCATTTCAATATCATCACTCGAAAAATAAAACATATACGGCGACGGATTGGTCGTTCTCAAAACTCTGTAAGCGTCCAGCAAAGAGCCTTCAAAATCCGCTTCCAGGCGGTTTGAGAGGACAACCTGAAAAATGTCACCCT
>OLRE01002470.1_pt1 | contig 15025 bp, 8 predicted proteins | sample 1672461 | NCBI WGS metagenome assembly OLRE01 (sample SAMEA3136688, study PRJEB25190) | human gut metagenome | biome: human gut; feature: human-associated habitat; material: faeces | place: Austria | collected 2013
CCCGCCATACCGACCACGTCTTTACCTACGATCCCCAGAACGGGGTGAACCAGGGCGATGTAGATGCCCTGTTCGATCGTATGCGCAACGTCCAGGCCCCCGACGACGAAACGATCATGGAGCGTATTCCGCAGCATTATATGGTGGATGATGCCGAGGAGGTGCGCAATCCGGTCGGTTCGTTCTGCAAGCGGTTGTCTTCGACTTTCAACTTCATACTTTGCGGCAAGACGCCGCTGCAACGGCTCGACATGGCTCTCCGGCGGCTCGGTATCCGTATGTTGGGGGTATTCCCCAATGCGCTGGCGACGCCCGAAGCCGTACTCTCTTCCGATGAGAAGGAGGAGGGGGTGGCCGTCGTGGATATCGGCGGAGGCGTGACCGACGTTGCGGTTTATTACCGGGGCGTGCCGCGTTACGTGGCGACGATCCCGATGGGAGCGAGCGCCATCAACCGGGACATCCGTTCGCAGAGCATTCCCGAGAAACATGTCGAGAGCCTCAAGTGCAAATACGGTTCGGCTGTCGCCGAGCTCGCTCCCGAAGACAAGCTGATCCGCGTGAGCGGTCGCACGGCCCGCGAAGCCAAGGATATTCTGCTGCGCAACCTGGCCACCGTCATCGAGGCCCGGGCTACCGACATCGTCGAATTCGTGCAGCAGGAGATCCGGGATTCGGGGTATGCCGAGCGGTTGGCCTACGGCATCGTGCTGACGGGCGGCTCGGCCCGACTCAAGGATATAGACGAATTGTTCCGTCGTGTGACCGGCATGGACGTTCGTATCGCAAGCGCCGAAACAGGCATCAGCGAAGATTCGCGCGAGGCGGTTGCGAACCCTGCGTTCGCCACGGTCGTCGGACTGTTGCTCAAGGGGGCCGGCATGGGTTCGTGCAACGTGATCGAGGACAAGGCGGGCCTTTCGCCCCGTCGTCCCGTGCCGCCAACCCCTGCACCGGGATTCCAGCCTCCGCAGCCCCAGTCGCGGCCGCAATCCCAGCCCTATGCGCCGACACGGCCTTCTGCGGAAACGGTCAATGCGGCGTATGCGCGTCGGGAGGCTGCCCGTGCGGAATCCGCAGCGGTCGAGCCCGAGGTGGACGATGCCGGAGAGGAGCCCGCGCCTCAGGCTCCCGTGCAGGAGCCGGTGAAAAAGGAACGCAACTGGCGGAGTATTTTCAAGCGGACGCTCGACAAGATCAACGAGGGCTTCAATGCCGCCGATGACGAGGAGATTTAACGATTAAGACAAGAGAAACGAAACGATATGACAGACGATGTAATCACCCAGTTGGCCGCTGCCCGCACGAATCCTTCCATTATCATGGTAGTCGGTGTCGGCGGTGCGGGCGGCAATGCCGTGAATCACATGTGGAACCTGGGGATCAAGGGCGTGGACTTTATGGTCTGCAACACCGACCAGCAGGCGCTCGACAAGAGTCCCGTGGAGCTGAAAGTCCGGCTCGGCAGCGAGGGATTGGGCGCCGGTAACGACCCTGAAAACGGACGCAAGGCCGCCATCGAGTCGCTTGATGTGGTGCGCCAGCGTTTCGAGGCGTCGGGGACCAAGATGGTCTTCATCACCGCCGGTATGGGCGGCGGTACGGGTACGGGCGCTTCGCCGGTGATCGCCAAGCTGGCCAAGGAGATGGGAATGCTGACCGTCGGCATCGTCACTTCGCCGCTGGCCGTCGAAGGCAAGATCCGTTACGAACAGGCGTTCCGGGGCATCGAGGAGCTGCGTCAGAACGTCGATTCGCTGCTGATTATCAACAACGAGAATATTCTTGAAATATACGGCCGTCTGGCCTTGAAGCAGGCTTTCGGCAAGGCCGACGACATCCTGGCTTCGGCTGCGAAGGGCATCGCAGAGATCATTACGGTCGAGAGCGACCTGGTGAACGTCGATTTCGCCGACGTGTCGAAGGTGATGCGGGACAGCGGCCGCGCGCACATGAGCGTAGCGACGGCCGAAGGCGACAACCGGGCCGAGGCGGTGGCCGAAGCGTCGCTGCATTCGCCCCTGTTGGATCACAACCTGATTTCCGGAGCCCGCAACATTCTGCTCAATATCTCGGTGGCCAATGCCGAAGAGCTGATGTACGAGGAGGTGGTGCGGATTCTGGAGTATATCCAGGCGCATGCCAGCGTGGAGGACGAGTCGGGCAACATTCACAACGCCAATATCATCTGGGGTACGAGCGAGAAACCCCAGTTGGGCAATGCCATCGAGCTGGTGGTGGTGGCGACGGGATTCGAGGGCGACGAGGAGAAGCGGATGATGAAGACGGTCATTCCGCCTGCACGGATCGTCAAGCCTGTCCCGGAAGGTGCCGACCCCGCCGGAAAGCCGGTGTTGGAACCGGTGGGCAAGCCCGGCAAGGCCACTCCGCAGACACGCCCTCTGGAGCAGGTGATCCTGGGCGAGAAATCGACCCGTTACAGCAATATCGACCAGATCCTCGCCAAACCGGCTTATCAGTCGCGTAAGGCGCAGTTCATCGTCGAGATGCCTGCGGGCCGCAAGGAGGTGCTTAAGGAGGAGAAGGGTGCTGCGGAGCGTGCGGAGGAAAACCGCTCCGAGTCGCTGTTCGATTAACATAAAACGGATTGGATTTGGAAGATAGTGCTGCGGCCATCATCTATCACGGCATGACGTTTCATGTCGTGGTGCTGTGTTGTGTGACTTTGCTCCTGCTATTGGTTTCGGCGTTGGTTTCCGGCTCCGAAACCGCTTTTTTTTCGCTTTCGGGCAACGATGTGCGCAAGATCCGGCGGCACGATACGCCGGTTTGCCGGCGGATGCTGAATCTGCTGGGCAAGGCCGATCTGCTGCTGGCTACGATTCTGGTAGTCAATAACCTGGTCAATATCGGTATCGTTATCCTCTCTTCGGAGATCATCGATTCGCTTTTTACTTTCGCCCGTTTCGAGTTTCTTTTCAAGACGGTGATCGTGACGTTCCTGCTGCTGCTTTTCGGGGAGATTCTGCCTAAAGTCGCGGCGCAGACGATTCCTTTGCGGTTCGCCGGTTTCGCTGCGCGGCCCCTTTTGGTGCTGCGATGGATTTTTTATCCGTTGTCGTATGTGCTGGTGCGCACCGGAAACCGTATCAGCGAGCGGGCTGCCCACCATCAGGAAATTTCCATTGGCGAACTGGCCGATGCGATCGATATGACACGCACGGCCTCCAAGGAGGAGCACGGGATGCTTTCGGGCATCGTCAGCTTCGTCAATACCGAGGTGCAGGAGATCATGAAACCCCGGGTGGATATTACGGCCGTTGCCATCACGGATTCCTATGAACAGGTCAAGCAGACCATCATCCGGTCGGGTTTCTCGCGCATTCCGGTTTACGAGGGCGATTTGGACAATATCAAGGGAACGCTTTATGTCAAGGATCTGCTTTCGCATATCGACCGGGGCGACGAATTCGGCTGGCAGCAACTGATCCGCAGGCCCTATTTCGTGCCGGAGCACAAGAAGATCAACGACCTGCTGGCCGATTTCCAGAACCAGAAGATCCACATGGCGATCGTCGTCGATGAATACGGCTCGACGCAGGGCCTCGTGTCGCTCGAAGACATTGTCGAGGAGGTAGTGGGTGAAATTTCGGACGAAAGCGACAAGGACGAAGTGTTTTATACCCGTTTGGACAAAGATACCTACCTGTTCGACGGCAAGACCCATATCGGCGATTTCGAACGCATTGTGGAGATTGCCGAAGGTACTTTCGCCGATGTCAAGGGGCGTGCCGAAACACTGGCCGGTCTGATGCTCGAACTGAAGTGCGACTTCTTGAAAAAGGGGGATACGGTAACGGCTCACGGTGTGCGGTTCACTGTGGAGGAGATCGAGGGACACCGCATCGACAAGATCAAAGTCCGTCTGCATGGATAATATCCTTTGTATCGAAAAGGTTTTGTCCTGGGAACGGTTGCTGCGGCTGGTTCCCGAACGGGATCTCCGGTTGGCTGCGGCGTTGAAGCCGGCTTCCCGCCGCGAAGAGTTTCTGATGTGGCGGTCGATTGTTTACCGTCGTCTGCCGGATGCCGAAATCGCATATAATGCGGTCGGAGCTCCCGTCGTATGCAATTATCCCTTCCATATCGGAGTTTCCCACTGCCCCGGATACGTTGCGGTCTGCTTCTCCGACCGTCCATGTGCCGTCGATATCGAGCCGCTTGCCCGCGATTTCGGTCGGGCGGCAGTCCGCTTTGCTTCTGCCGAAGAGCGGCAGTTGTCTGACAGTCCGCTGTTGTTGCCGGCCCTCTGGTGCGCCAAGGAGACGCTTTACAAATATTCGGGGCGGCGGAAGCTCGATCTGCTCCGGGATTTACGGATCGAGCGTTTCGATCCGGACGAAGGCCGGATGACGGGCCGTATTTGCGGGGAATCCGCATTGGAAATCGGACTTCGGAGGGAGGAGGAGCTTCTTGCAGCCTATATCTTGGTGTGATTATGCTTGCAGGCGTAATTCGGTTCGGGACTTTCGGAGTGTCTGTCGTTCTATAATGGAGGTTCCGCCGAGGAGTTGATTTTCGGACGCTTGGGGCGGTGCCTGCGGCGCCGGATGCAAGGATGCCGCCCGGCAGCTTCGAGGCGGGGCTTCGGTGCTCTTGAAATTTCGGATCGTCTGTTGGCAGACCGTTTTGCCGCCGGGGAGGGATGTCGGGCGGCTGCAGAGGATTCGGAACCTTCTTCTTGCCGAAATGGGACGAATACCCTCCTCCTTGCCGGAAGTTTCACAAATCTTTTTTCGTATCGGGCGGCCGGAAATCGAACCTCCTGCCGACGAAATCCGGTCGGTCGGGGCGTTATTCCGAATGTTATTGTTATTTTTGTAACGATGAAACAGGCTGTCACCCCGCTTCGTTTAGGTTCCGACCGGATTTCGTCGCTGCTCGTCCGTTATGCGATCCCTTCGATTATCGCGATGACCTCTTCGTCGCTCTACAACATCGTCGATAGCATTTTCATCGGACACGGCGTCGGTCCGATCGCCATTTCCGGCGTGGCGCTTTCGATGCCTCTGATGAACATCGCGTCGGCTTTCGGGTCGTTGATCGGGATCGGTGCTGCGGCGCTCACCTCGATCCGGCTGGGACAGGGACGCCGGGAGGCTGCCGAGGGGGTGTTGGGCAATGTGGTGTTGCTCAATTTTCTGGTAGCGGCGCTTTTTACGGCCGTAGGTCTGTTGCTGCTGGACCCCATTCTCTGCTTCTTCGGGGCGAGCGATGCCACGATCGGTTATGCACGCGATTTCATGCAGATCATTCTCGGCGGTACGATCGTTACCCATATGTATTTGAGCCTGAACGAAGTGATCCGTGCTTCGGGTTATCCGAGGAGAGCCATGACGATTATGCTGACGGCCGTCGTGTTGAACTGTCTGCTCAATCCGCTGTTCATTTTCGGGTTCGGCTGGGGTATTCGCGGTTCGGCGGCCGCGACGGTGCTGGCCCAGGTCGCGGCACTCTCGGTTTCGCTCGTTCACTTCTCCTCTTCGGGTAGTTTCATCCGGTTCAAGCGGGGGATTTTCCGCTTGCAGGCGTCGGTCGTGGGCAAGATCTTTTCTATCGGTATGGCTTCGTTTCTGCTGCACCTCTGTGCTTCGGCGGTAGTGATCGTCGTGAACAAATCGCTCCGGGAGTACGGCGGCGACGTGGCGATCGGGGCGTATGGCATCATTTATCGGGTGGCGATGCTCTTCCTGATGATCGTTTCTGGACTGAATCAGGGCATGCAGCCCATCGTGGGGTACAATTACGGCGCCCGGCGGTACGACCGGGTGTTGAAGGTCCTGCGGCAGACCGTCGTGTGTGCGGTTTGCGTGACGACGACGGGATTCCTGCTGGGACAGCTCTTTCCCCGGCAGGTGGCGATGCTCTTCGTCGATGCTGCGGACGGAGCTGCGGCCGAGCGGATGATCTCTACGGCGGCCGAGGGGCTGCGGATCGTGTTGTGCGTTTTCCCGATCGTCGGATTCCAGATCGTGACCTCCAATTTTTTCCAGTATATAGCCGCACAAGGCGATTTTCCTCTCCCTCACGCGGCAGATGCTGTTCCTCATCCCGCTGCTCCTTGTTTTGCCGCCGCATCTCGGTACGCTGGGTGTCTGGATGTCGATGCCGATTGCCGACGGTACGGCCTCTCTGCTGGCCGCCGTGCTGCTCTTCTACCAGGTTCGTAAATTCAGACACCGGCCCCATGCGGAACGGAGTATCTGAGTTTTTTGAAAATATCGATTACAGACTCTTTCGGTGAATTGATGGGGCATTCGCTCGATCCGGGAAATACGACAGAACTCTCGGACGGATCGTTGCACGCGTCCGATTTGGCTTGAATACGGAGCAAGGAGGTGTCGGGTGCCTCCGGGCGTTGGTCGTAACGATAGGGATATCTGCGCAGAAAGAGCTTTTACGATAATAAAAAACAGAGCCGGTGATCCACCGGCTCTGTTTTGGATTTTGTGTTTTGGATTAAATTCCGAGTTTGGTGCGGATCTCCTGCGGAATGGCGTTCTTGTTTACCATAACGGACAGGGTTTTGTACTCCACGAACGGACGCGAGAAGTAGTAGTAACCGTTGTAGGGAGGACGTACGTCCCACGAGTTCTTTACCTTGAAGAAGGGATTGCCCTGCTGATCGACGGCCGTACCCACGATTACCATGCCGTGGTCGTCCGTAGTTTCGTAGTTGTCGAAAGCGATCTGGCGCATCTCCTGCGTGATCTTCTTCTCCTTGACGGGTTTGTCGAACTTGTAGAGGGCGGCCTCTTTCTCGGCGGCGCTCAATTTGCCCCACTTCTCGGCCTCGGTACCCTCCATGCCGTCGAGATCGGTTTCGGGAATGATGCCGATCGCCTTGCTGCGGTGGAAACCCTTTTCGCTGACGTCGGTAGCCCATTCGATCGAGTAGCCGTTGGCCAGGGCGTTATCGATGACGGCCATCATCTCCTCCAGCGGTACGTTGTAAACCGTGCCCCACATCCAGTTGTCGGGAACCTCGATGATGAACTCCGAGTAGAAGGGATGGTGTGTGAAAGAGCCTACATCCACGTAGTCGTCCATTTTGATCGGCAGCGACGCTGCGAACGATTCGGGGGTATATTCCTTGCCTTCGTAGGTGAATTTTTCAGGGCGCACGCCGAAGTAGGTGTCCAACAGTGCGTTCAGACCGTCCTGCCAGGCCGTGGTCAGCACCCCGTTGTTTCTTGCCTTGATAACTGCGTCCAGGTAGGCTTTCAGCGCTGCGTCGAGCTCGCCGAAGACCGGTTTCTCCGTGCCGTAGTTCAGACCCGGATAGACCTCCTGGGGTACGATGCCGTATTTCTTGATGCCTTCGATTACGTCATGGGCGGCACCGCCTTCCGCAAAGTTCAGATGTCCGTGCAGGCGGACGTATTTAACGCCTTTGTCGAAATACATGTTGCGGACGATCCACATTTCGGACAGGTCCATCTCCGGCCCGCCGGCCCGCAGAATTTCGTTTTCCAGGAACGAAAGAGCCGAATAACACCAGCAGGTGCCGCTGCGGTGCTGGTCTTTGACCGAAGTGGTCGGTACGGTGGTCAAGTCGGTGAACTTGTAGCCTTCCTCCTGGGTCTTCTGTGCAGGTTTCTTGGCCGATGCGGAGCACACCATAAGTGCCAGGCCTGCGAGTAACAGCAGTTTTTTCATCGTAATTTTGGGGTTTGTTATTTTTTAGAAGTTTGAATGATTTTCATGCACGCTTCAAGAGTGATCTCCTCGGGTTTGGTCCCTTTGGGAATACGGTAGTTCTTGCCTTTGTAGGCGATATAAGGACCGTAACGGCCGTTTTTAATCAGTAGTTCGGGCTCTTCGGCGAAGGTTTTGAGCGGCGTGTTCGCCGCAGCGGCGCGGGCTTGCTGTTCGCGTACGAGCTCCGCAGCGCGATCGTAGCCGATCGTATAGGGATCGTCCGTGCGGGCGAGCGATGCGAACGATTTGCCGTGCCGCACGTAGGGCCCGAACTTTCCGATGCCGATGACCAGATCTTCCCCTTCGTAGGGCCCCAGGTTGCGGGGCAGGCTGAAGAGCGCCAGAGCCTCTTCGAGGGTGAGCGATTCGATCAGCTGCCCCTTCTTGAGCGATGCGAAACGGCTCTTTTCCCCTTCGTTGCCTTCGATTTCGACCATCGGACCGTAGCGGCCGATGCGGGCTTTTACCGTATGCCCCGTAGCGGGGTCGGTGCCCAGGATGCGTATCTGGTTGTTTTTGGTGGTCTGGGTCGTGGTCGCATGATCGACCATTTTATGAAAAGGACCGTAAAAATCGTCGATCATGCTGTTCCAGGTGATCTCTCCGTCGGCGATGCGGTCGAACTCCTTTTCGACGTTAGCCGTGAAGTTGTAGTCCATGATCGGCTCGAATTGCGATTCGAGGTAGTCGTTGACCACCATGCCGATATCGGTCGGCTGGAGCCGGTTTTTCTCCTTGCCGTAGGTTTCGGTAAGCCTTTTTTCGGCGATCTTGCTGCCCGTCAGCGTAAGTTGCAGGTAGCTGCGTTTCTGACCCTCCTTGTTCTGTTTGACCACGTACCCGCGGTTGATGATCGTCGTGATGGTCGGCGCGTAGGTCGAAGGACGTCCGATGCCGAGCTCCTCGAGCCGTTTTACGAGCGAAGCCTCGTTATAGCGGGCCGGCGGTGCGGTGAAGCGTTCCGTGGCCGTAATTTGCGAGGGATTGACGCTCTCGCCTTTGGCCATTTTGGGAAGGATGCCCGATCCCTCCTCTCCCGGCTCCTCGTCCGTGGACTCCGCGTAGAGTTTCAGGAAGCCGTCGAAACGGATCACTTCGCCCGCAGCGACGAACTGGGCGTCCGAACCGGAGATGTCGATGACGATCGTGGTGCGGTCGAGCTCCGCAGGAACCATCTGCGAAGCGACCGTCCGCTTCCAGATCAGGTCGTACAGTTTCTTTTCGGCGGGAGTGCCTTCGATCGTCTGCCGTTCGATATACGACGGGCGGATCGCTTCGTGGGCCTCCTGTGCACCTTTGGTCTTGGTCTTGTAATTATGTGCCGACGAGTATTTCTCACCGAAAAGTTTGATGATCTCCTCCTTGCACTGGCCGATCGCCTGTTTCGAGAGATTTACCGAGTCGGTACGCATGTAGGTAATCAAACCCTGTTCGTAGAGGTGCTGCGCCACGGACATTGTCTGCGATACCGACATTCCGAGTTTACGGCCCGCCTCCTGCTGGAGCGTCGAGGTCGTGAACGGAGGCGCGGGGTAGCGCTGCGCCGGTTTTTCCTCGGCCTTGGCGACGGTGAACCGGGCGTCGATGCAGCTGCGCAGGAAAGTCTCCGCTTCCTCGCGGGTATCGAAGCGGGTGGACAGTTCCGCTTTGAAAAGGGTTTTGTCGGGATCGGCGGCGGCGTAGAATTGTGCTACGACACGGTAGTAGGGCGTCGAACGGAATGCGATGATCTCCCGCTCCCGTTCCACCAACAGCCGTACGGCGACGCTCTGTACGCGTCCGGCCGAGAGTTGGGGCCGCACCTTTTTCCAAAGCAGGGGCGATAGCTCGAATCCGACCAAGCGGTCCAGCACGCGGCGTGCCTGCTGGGCATTTACCAGATTCATATCGATCGTGCGGGGCGATTCGATGGCTGCCAGGATCGCTGGTTTGGTGATTTCGTGGAAAACGATTCGTTTGGTTTGGTCGATCGGCAGGCCGAGAACCTCTGCGAGGTGCCAGGCGATCGCCTCTCCTTCGCGGTCTTCATCGGACGCGAGCCAGACGGTCTTGGTCTTCTTGGCCAGCGACGAAAGTTCCTCGACAACCTTGCGTTTGTCGCTCGGAATTTCATAGACCGGTTCGTAGTCCTTGTCCAGATTGACGCCGAGATCTTTTTTCGAGAGGTCCCGGATATGCCCGAAGCTCGACTTGACGACGAAATCCTTGCCCAGGAATTTTTCGATGGTCTTGGCTTTGGCCGGGGACTCGACTATTACTAAATTTTCCTGCATAACATTCAGTATCTTTTCACTAACGCAAGATAACCTAAGTTCGTACTTAGGTTATCCGCAGGTGCTTCGCTATTTTATCATCGTGTAAATCAGGCGCAGCTTGATCGGCGCGTTGTTTGCGGCGTTTTCCATGCCTTGTGCCGATGTATAGGGCATCGTGAAGAGTCCGTAGGCTTCGGGTCCGATGTAGATCGTCCGGGGGGCGGAGTTCTCCATTTGGCTGCCGCCGGTTTCGACACCCTGGGATTTCAGGTAGCCGTTCCATACTTCCTGCATGTGGCTGGTGATATCCATGACGTAACAACCCTGGCTGCGGTTGAGGTAACCCCCGTACGGCAATTCGAAATTCTGGCTCGCGTAGAGCTTTTCATAGGTGTAGTAGTAATCGGAAATGCCCAGTACGTGCTTGTAATCGGCGTAGAGGCCCAGCCGTTGGAACGATTCGTCGAGCAGGGGGGTAATGGCTCCCACGTCGATCTTCTCCCAGTCGTAATCGCTCTTTTCGAGGTAGATCATCAGTTCCGCCTGGTTGATGGCGATCGAGGTATAGGGCATGCCCGATTCGTCCGTAACTTCCTTGTAGAGAGCTTCGATTCCTTCGAACAGGGCGTCCGTGAGGGTCAGCTCCGTGATTACGCCGTCCATCCCTTCGACATATACGTTGGGGTTCAGGGGCCGCTGTTCGTTCCGCTCGTCGATGTCGGCCGGATTGATCTTGGAGCCGGTGTAATCGTGTCGGATGGTGTTGATCGAAACATTGCCGTAGGGATCGTCTTCGCGGTAGAAGAGGTAGCTGGCCGTGATCGTATCCTGGATCAGCGTCGGGTCGGTTCTGTTCCGGCTGCGGGTGTACATCAGAAGACCCGACTCCGCGAGGTTCGTAGCGAACAGGTTCCCTTCTCCCGATGGATCTTCCTGGGCCGGCTTGATGTAAATACCGTTGAAATAGTCCACCCAAAGCTCCGGATTGCGGTAGATCGTCATATCGCCCTTGTACTTGCCTTCGAGCAGCATCAGACGTTTGATGAGCCCCCGTCCTTCGGGCGTAGGCTGCAGGGTGACGTACTCCGTGGCCGGTCCCGTCGTCGTGCCGTTGGGGAAGGTGAAGGTGAATACCGGGTTGGGGTTGAGGTAGGGGGTCGGATCGAAGGTCGGGTAGAAAAGAGTGTCGGCGACGCTGCCTGCTCCGGCCGGGGCCGTCAGCGAGGGATCGAGGTAATCGTTCGAAATCACCTCATAGACGTTGTACGTCATCGGCTTGAGGGTGTCGCCTCCGTAGTTCGAGATTTTGATTTTGAGTTCGATCGAGTCGAAAATGGGCTGGTAGCCGAAGCCGGTCGTATCGGAGAGGGCTACGGCGCGGTATTGAGTCAGGAAACCTGCCGTGCGACGCCCGAAAGTTTCGTCGTGCATCACACCGAAATACCCCTCTCCCAGGTTGGAAGCCTTGAGAGAGTCGGTTTTGTAGAGTCGAGTTTCGAAATAGGGCCGCTCGGCGTCGGGTGCGAGCGCGAAAACTTTCAGACCGATCTTCATCTGCTGATCCCCCGGTTGGTAGCCTGCGCCCAGCCGGTCGTCCACTTTCGTGCAACCTGTAAAGAAGACCATGCCCGCTGCGGTGAGAACGGCGGCCAATTCGGCGGCCCGGCGTATTTTACTGGATCGAATCATAGAATCGGTTGTAGTTGTCGAAAAAGTCCTCTGCGTCGGGCGACTGGTATTCCAGGAGCGGTTTGCCGCTGTTACGGACCAACTCGATAATTTCGGGGGTTACCGCATCGGAAGCCAGAATGATGCCGTCGGCATACTCCATAACGTAACGGCAGAGGTTTTCGTATGAAGGGGTGTCGAGGATCGACAGTTTTTTGTCTTTGACGCCTTCGTTGGCGATTTTCTCCTTCATTCCTGCATCCAGCGGTTTGTCGAAACCGTCGCCGTAGAGCGAAACGACGATTTTGACCTCCTTGAAAATCGGGTCGTCGGCGAAGACCTTTTTCAGATAGATCGGCACGATACTCGAGAACCAGCCGTGGCAGTGGACGACCGTCGGCGTCCAACGCAGTTTCTTGACCGTTTCGAGTACGCCCCGGGCGAAGAAGATGGCCCGTTCGTCGTTGTCTTCGAAATAGTTTTCGTCGGCATCCCGGAGAATCGCTTTGCGGGCGAAATAGTCGTCGTTGTCGATGAAATAGATCTGCACTCGGGCTGACGGAATCGAAGCGACCTTGATAATCAGTTGATGATCGTTGTCGTCGATGATGAGGTTCATACCCGAGAGCCGGATCACCTCATGCAATTGATGACGCCGTTCGTTGATGCAGCCGTACCGGGGCATGAATGTGCGGATTTCATTGCCGCGCTCCTGCATCGCCTGCGAGAGCCGCCGGCACAGAAGCGCCCCCTCCGTATCCGGGACATACGGAGCCACTTCCTGACAGACGTATAGTATCCTGTTCGATGCCATTGGTTGAAATTTTTTCTTCATCTCCTGGTGCGGTGCGCTCGGAGTGCCCGCCGGTCGGAAACGATGATTTTTTAGCTTGCTCGGCGAAGAAGGCACGGGCCGGATGCAATGCGAAAAGTTGCCTTGTCGTGCTGCCGTACCTCACTTCACGAAAGTTTATCTTTCGCAAAGATAGTGAAAGGTGAGAGCAATCGCGCGGGCTTGCACGCAAAAGATTGCCGAACCGCCTCCTATCTTCTGCAAAGATAGTGATTTTTCTTAAAGAATCAGCATCGCGTCGCCATAAGTTCCGAAGCGGTAGCCCTCCTCTTTGGCTATTTTGTAGGCATTCATTATCAGGTCGTAACCTCCGAATGCCGAAACCATCATCAGTTGGGTCGAGTAGGGAAGCTGGAAGTTGGTCACCATGGCATCGGCCACCGAAAATTCGTACGGGGCGAAGATGAACTTGTTGGTCCAGCCCTCCATCGGCTTGATCATGCCGCCGGTCGAAACGGCCGTTTCGAGCGTTCGCATGACCGTCGTGCCGATCGAAACGATCTTATGTCCTTCGCGTTTGGTCTTGTTTACCGTTTCGGCCGTGGGTTCGTCCACGAAGAACTGTTCGGAGTCCATCTTGTGCTTCGAGAGGTCTTCGACATCGACCGTGCGGAAGTTGCCCAGGCCGACGTGGAGCGTGATGAACGCCTTTTCGATCCCCTTGATCTCCATACGTTTGAACAGATGCTTGGAGAAATGCATGCCGGCCGTCGGGGCGGCTACGGCGCCCTCTTTGCTGGCGAAAATGGTCTGGTAGCGCTCGGCGTCTTCCGGCTCGACCTTTTCGCGCACCCACTTGGGCAGCGGGGTTTCGCCCAGTTTGAAGAGGGTTTCTTTGAACTCTTCGTAGGACCCGTCGAACAGGAACCGGAGCGTGCGGCCCCGTGAAGTGGTATTGTCGATCACCTCGGCTACCAGCAGGTCGTCGTCGCCGAAGTAAAGCTTGTTGCCGATGCGGATTTTGCGGGCCGGATCCACCAGTACGTCCCACAGGCGCAACTCGCGGTTGAGTTCGCGCAGCAGGAAGATTTCGATCTCGGCGCCCGTTTTCTCCTTGTTGCCGTACAGACGGGCGGGGAAAACCTTCGTGTCGTTGAAGATGAAGAGGTCCTTTTCGTCGAAGTATTCGATGATCTCCTTGAAAATGCGGTGTTCGATGGTGCCCTTGGCACGATTGACCACCATCAGGCGGGATTCGTCCCGGTTTTCGGCCGGGTATTTCGCCAGTAGGTCGGCGGAGAAGTCGTAACCGTATTGCGATAGTTTCATGGCTAAAAGTATTTGCGAACATTTTTTCGGTCCGTGGGCAGCGCTGCAGGCAGTTTTGCGGGCACGGAGCAAGATAAACCGTCAATTTATCTATACGAAAAATAAGTTATTTTGTTTCAGCTTTTTGCAGTTTTTCGAGAAAAAAGTTCAATTCGTGCGCCGCATCGAGCCGAAAACCTCCGCTGCGGGTGCGGCAGAGCGAGGTGAGGTGCGCACCGCTGCCGAGCGCCTGGCCTATCTCTCCGGCCAGCGAACGGATGTAGGTTCCCTTGCTGCATCGGACCCGGATGCGGATGCGGGGCAGATCGTATTCCATGAGCTCCATTTCGTAGATGTTGATGAGGGCTTTGCGCAGTTCCACCTCCTCGCCCGCGCGGGCCAGTTCGTAGGCCCGGACGCCTTCGACCTTCTTGGCCGAATAGAGGGGCGGGGTTTGCAGTCGTTCGCCGGTGAGCGAGCGGAGCACCTCCTCGACCGCTTCGCGCGTGATATGTTCGAAGGGATAGGTCTTGTCGATGGGGTGTTCGAGGTCGAAGCTGGGGGTCGTGGCTCCCAGCATCAGGTCGGCGACGTACTCTTTCTCCTCGGCTTGCAGGGCGTCCGCCATTTTGGTCGCCTTGCCGATGCAGACCAGCAGGATACCCGTTGCGAGCGGGTCGAGCGTCCCGGCGTGGCCGACTTTGATTTTCGGGTAGCCGGCCCTGCGCAGGGCGAACTTGATTTTGCGGACTACGTCCGAGGAGGTCCACTCCAGCGGTTTGTCGATGACGGCGATGTAGCCCTCTTCGAAGTCGATTCCCTGTAGGTTCAGTTCGGATTGTTGCGTCATGTGCGGATTATTGGATCACGAAATAGCGGATGATGGCCAGCCCTCCGACCAGCGTACAGTAGATGGCGAACCAGTTGAGTTTTCCCCGTTTAACGATGTTTATCATGAATTTGCAGGCCAGACAGCCGACTACGAACGCAGCAGCGAATCCGGCGAGCAGGGGTGCGGTCCCGATGCTTTGGGCGGCCAGTTCTCCGCTCATCAGGTCGAGAACCATCTTGCCCAGGATCGGTGCCAGCACCATCAGGAAGGAGAATTGGGCCACGCTCTCCTTGCGGTTGCCCAGAATCAGTCCCGTGGCGATCGTCGTGCCCGAGCGCGACAGACCCGGCAGTGTGGCGACCGCCTGCGCCAGACCGATGATGAAAGCGTCGCGGTAGGAGATGGTCGCCTTGTGGCGGGGTTTGGCGTAGTAGGGGAAAGTCAGCA
>OLRE01002477.1_pt1 | contig 14976 bp, 12 predicted proteins | sample 1672461 | NCBI WGS metagenome assembly OLRE01 (sample SAMEA3136688, study PRJEB25190) | human gut metagenome | biome: human gut; feature: human-associated habitat; material: faeces | place: Austria | collected 2013
GCGTAAATCCCAGGTACTTCAAAAGAAGAATCTGCTGCAGTCTGGCAAAATCTTCATCTGTATAGAATCTTGCCCCTGAATCCGACACATACGATGGCTTTAAAATATTCTGTTTGTCATAATACCTGATTGTCCGGAGAGTTACATTCGCCATACGTGCGAACTCTCCGGACGAATAATAACCTGGCTTTTTCATTTAACTAACACCAAAATCTTAACAAAATCGCTACAACTGATACACATAACATTCCTGTAATAATCAAATATGAATTATCAACAATATTCCACATTCCTTTTCGAATTTTATTGTTTCTACACAATATTTGATTTGAAAATAACATAAAAATTGTAGGCATTACAGGAATAAAATATCTTCCTTGCACACCAGTAATTTCCGATGCTCCAATTCCATATTCCTCCATAACCGATGTCCAGTATATATACATTGCTAAAAAACAGCCAAATATAGGAGCGGCAACACTTATAAATACTGCCAATCTATCTACAACTCTTATTCTTTTATTATCTAAGCTCATCTCACTAATTCCTACAATCGGTAAAGCAAATATATAAATTCCAAGAAATAGGCAGTATAAGTTTGTATCAATTAGCCCAAATGTGCCTATTGTTGTAGAAATCAAATAATGTCTTTCGCGAATAAGTGTATTTAAAAATATTATACAGTACTTCCATGGACGTTTAACTACATATAACATCTGTTTATGAGCCAATATATTATTATTACTTTGTGTAAGATTTAAGCTTGGGGTTATTATTTTAAACAATAGTAGCAATGTCACTATTGTTCCTACCAGTACAATTAATTTTTTTAATAAATTTTTCTTATTCCCCCACTTTTCTTTTGGAATAGCAATCATCAAAAAAAGTAATGGCAAATATACTATCTTTATCGCTATAAAAATATACGCTATTATCCCTAAAAGAAGAAAATATTTCCAATCAACTTCTTTTACTTTTTCATTGAATATAATATTAAAGATCACTGCTGTTGCAAGAAAAGCTAACGCAATTAAAATCGGATCATATGATGTTGTTGTGGCCTGAAATAACGACATAGGCATCAATGCAATCATTGTAAAAGTTCTTTTTAATATTGGCGTAAGTTTTATACTTGCAGCAATAATTGTTACATAAAATAGCAAGTTAAAAAAATGCGCAAAATATAATTGATATACAACCGAAGGATCTTTTACACCCAAAATATGCGCAATTACTTGTCCACATATAATTCCAAATGCCTGTATACAATGTCCTAACGGATTTGTCCTCGCTGTAGAAAAATTATAAAATTTACTTTCAGTATATCCTGCCGGTAATCTTTCTTTCATATATACATCTTTGAATTCTGCTTTTTGATCAAAATCACCCGCTTTATTTTTTTCTGTTTCAATATATTGTACCATTTCTACCGGAAGCTCAAATCCTGCTTCTCCTCCTTGTTCCTCTGGAAATATATTTCCCTTGGAAAGCACATATGCTTTTTTAAAATGACTATCCTCATCTGGGGATTGAAATGGAGGCGTTAATACCATTATTATTAATCCAAATATAATAGCAATATATACAAATTTTTTTTCAACTGAATTAATATTCACTCCTGTTTTCCTCCAAATTCACATACATGTCCACAATTTTTTGTTCAATTTTATTCCATTCACGCTCTCTCGCAGTCTTTAACCCGCCTTTAATAAGTTTTTTTCTTAATTCTGCATCTGAAGATATTCGTTCAATCTGTTGAACGGCTTTATCAATATTACCCAAGTCATATAAAAGGCAATTATCTTCATCTCGTAAATATTCTGCATTTCCTCCATTCGGTGCAACTACGGCAATTCCTCCTGTTGCCATCATTTCTAGAGGAGGATATGAAAAGCTCTCCAAAATACTGGTCTTTAGCAAAATATCACAAGATTGGTAAATCTTTCCAACTTCATCATGTGGTACTCTTTGTAAAATTTTATCAACATAATACCACTTTTTTGCTCCTCCTTGATAGGAGAGATAATATATTTCATATTTAGTTTTATCTAATTTTTCAACAATTTTAAAACTTTCATCAACATTTTTGTAATGGTCGTCACTATTGCCTTCAATCAAAATTCGAATTTTCCCTTCAAATTTTCGTTCGGCATAAGTAAACACATCTAAGTCAATTCCATTAGGTACATAAAGACATTGTTTTCCAAACTTTTCCCATAACCAATCTTTACACCATTTCGATATCGTCAAATAATGAATTGGTATTTGTGAATTATAAGTGGAATTTGCCATAATTTTTTCAAAATAGCCATCCGGACTAAAATTCGTCTCAAAATTTTGCACCTGATATGCCCTATGTAAGACATTCGGATACTCCTTTACAAAAGTAAGAGTTGTCCATAAACTTGCAACAAGCGTATCAACAAAACCTTCATACTCCGTATCCCGACATTGAATTACCGGAATTCTGCCATCTCGATTTATCACATCTTCAGAAGATTTTGCTTCATTGATAATGAAAACATCATACCCATGATTTCTAAGCATATTACAATGTTTAATAACCACATTTACACCACCACTTATATTTGTTGACGGTAAAACAAACCCAAAATTTTTCGGTAATTTTGAAATAATATATTCCGTTATCCCCCTTCCAGAATAAGTTGTTACTCTTTTCCTAGAATCTTTATATGCTTTTTCTCCAATCTTTCTTCTATAATCTTCGTCGTCAATAAGATGTTGTAACTGTTCCTCCCATTCTTTTTCATTTACACACAAGATTCCATCTACACCATGCTCTATTTTTTCTGCAAATGCTCCAATATTACTTGCAATTGTCGGAACTCCTACCATTGATGCCTCTACCCATTTGTTTTCGGATTTTGCTGCATTAAAAAGATTATCTTCCAATGGTGCCAAATTGACATCTACAGAAGCAATTAATTCTGGTAATTTTTTCCAATCCATAAAAGGCGCTGAAATAATTCGCTCCTTTAATCCATCTAATTCTTTTGGCAAATTCAATTCACCGACTATTTTTAAGTATACATTAGAATTTTCCTGCATAACTTTTTTAATTGCAGGAAGAATCATTTCAAAATCACTATTATGTGTAATGCTTCCACTAAAATACCCTAATACAATTTTATCATTTTCTTTTTTAACATTCACTTTTGCTCTTTCAGAGTATTTCAGCATTTTTTCTGATGCCACGTTTCTATTTATATAAACATCATCCACATAATTTTTCAATTCATTTGCTAATGCTGATGTTGTCGTAATAGCATAATCGCAGCTTAACAGAGTCTGCTTTGTTCGCTCTACGCCATCATCATAAACTCTTTTCTCTTCTGCAGACATTGTTTTCAAATACGAAATCTGATCTGTATACTTCTTATCAATTACTAAATCATCAATATCAAAGAATACAGGTTTATTATAATATTTTGCCAATTTAATAAACGCATCAACTTCCTCTGTTATTGGACATCTAAAAAAAACAAAACCTCTGTAATACTTCACCATATCAATATCTAATCGTTCATAAAAAATACTATCTGCAGACAACCCATAGGCACGCACCTGCTCTACTTGATGATCCACTCTATATCTGCTCGGATGTGGTAAATAGCAACCATCTATAAATAAAATATCTTTATAATAATGTCTAATTGGATTTCTTGAAATGCGTAATTTAATATAGTTTTTTCCTTTTATATATGCCATCTTTGTGCCTTCCTCACGCACAATTCTCACTAATTTCTGAGATAAATTTTCTTTTTGCTGTATAAAACTCTTCAATCTTTTCTTCTAACAATGACCATTCTCTCTTTTCTGCTGTTTCAAGTCCATGAACATATAATTGATGTCTCAGCACTTCATCACTGCATAAGATTTCTATTGCTTTCACTGCTTCCTCAATATCTCCCTGCTTATACATTAGGCAGTTTTTTCCTGAAACCAAATACTCTTCATTACCACCATTCGGCACTGCCACCACCATTCCTCCTGTTGCCATCATTTCAAGCGGAGGATATGAAAAGCTTTCTAAAATACTGGTTTTCAACAGAATATCACATTCTTGATATACTTCCGCTACCTTTTCATATGGAATCTTATGTAGGAATCGATCTACCCAATACCATTCTTTAGGTTCTGCATTATAAGACATATACCATATTTCATATTTATCTTTATCTAATTCATTTATAATCTTAAAACTTTCATCCACATTTTTATAATACGAACCGCAGTCACCTTCTATCAGTATCCGTATCTTTTTCTTTCTATCGAATTTACGTTCATTATGATTATTATAAAATTGGTTATATTCAATTCCATTAGGTACATATTTACAGTCTTGTCCAAATTCTTTCTTCAACCAGTTCTGACACCACTTTGAAATTGTCAAATAATTAATTGAGCTTACTACTGCATATGTTCCATTGGCCTTTCTTCTTAATGGATCTCCAATCCGGTAAAAATCCGTCTCGTAATTTTGAACTAAATAACATCTTTTTTTAATCTTTGGATATTCAATCACATTTTTCAAAGTTGACCACATTGTTGCCACAGCAATATCCCATCCTCCGTCCAACATTTTATCATTCATTAGCAATACCGGGATTTGCTGATTATCCCCATACCAATGTATCTTGGCATTTATACAGGCCAAAGAAACATCATATCCTCTTTTCTGCATAATTTTTGCATGCGTCAAGGCTACCATAATTCCTCCGCTTATCTCAAAAGAAGGCAGGACAATTAACATGTTCTTTTTTAAATGTTTCCTTAAGAAATCCACCAATTCAAAACCCTTTTTATAAGTCATACAGTACTGTTTACAATACTGATACGCTGCTTCGGCAATTTCTTTTCGTTTATCAGAATTTTCAATCAAAGTTATTAATGCGTTTTTCCATTCACCGATATCTGTACATAGTATTCCCGTTTTACCATTTACAATTTTTTCTTTAAACGCTCCCAAATCACTTGCAATTGTTGGAACTTTCACTAGTGCAGCTTCTACCCACTTATTTTCTGATTTTGCTTTATTAAATAATGTATCTGTTAATGGTGCTAAATTAATATCTACTTCCGCTATTAATTCCGGAAGTTTCTTCCAGTCTACAAATGGATGTATAATAATACGATTCTGAAATTCTAACAATTCAGGGGGTAAATCCAGTTCTCCCACTAAATGTAATCTTACTTCCTGATAAGATGTCATTACCTCAATTATAACTGGTAAAATCATCTCAAAATCATCGTTATGTGTAATACTGCCGCTGAAATAACCTATATCAACTGTTGATTTTGATTTTTTTAACCGCAATGCCTTTTCAGACAGACAGCCCATTTCTTCCGATGCTGTATTTCTGTTAATGAGTACTTCTGGAACAAATTTTTTCAACTCGATTTGAAGATGAGTTGTCGATGTTATTGCCGCATCACACATCTTTAATAATTTCCCCATATTTCTGACATTATCGTCATACGCTTTTCTTTCTTCCATAGACATTGTATCTAAATAAGGAATCTGATCTGTATATTCTGTATCAATAACTAAATCATCAACATCATAAAATACTTTTTTATTCAATTCTCTTGCTTTCAATATAAATTCATTTATTTCTTCAGTATAAGGACATCTAAAAAAAACAAACGTTCGGTATAATCTTACCATATCTAATGACAAATGTTTAAAAAACACTTCACTGCTTGTCATCCCATAATATTCTAATTGTTCTCTCTGATGTGTTACTCTATAACGAGTAGGGTGTGGCAATTCCTCTCCACACCCATTAATAAACAGTACGTCTCTGAACACTTGATTATTTTTCGCCTGTTTTTCAATATTTCTAGTTTTAATATAACTTTTCGTTTTACGACTAAGTGCTGATAATCCTTCGTCTTTTAATGTTCTCACTACTCTTTCAAATAGTTCTTCCATAAAATTATCTTCTCCACTATTTAAATAATTTATACAATAATTTCAAAAAAGCAACAATATATAGAACAAAAATTGTTACTACAAAAAAGGTTTCCAGATCAAATCTATTCGTAATAGTCTTTATAATCATGGTTCCTTCTATATCATTGCCATTTACTATAAATTTAGTGCCCGGCTCTACTTTCTTTTCATAAGAAAAATGAACTGCACTTTCTCCATCTTCCGATGACTGTCGAACTGACAATACATATGTCTTTCCTTTGCAATTTTGGATTGTTGTAAATGGCAATTCATAAAACCTGCTTTTTATTGCTTTTTTAGCATTTACATTGCCCTCTGCAACTACTTTATTACTAGCCGCTTCTCTTAATTCATACTCTATATTGACTTTACTAATGTCTCCGCTTTCAGCACCCTTTATTCTGACTCCATCCAAAGTCTCTTCTGATACCTTAAATTCTTCTGACACCCACACTGATTCTTTTTCTACTACACTGCCATACTTACTTGGATCAATTGTATCATCATATACATTATTCGTCTTTGCAATATGTGCATATAAAAATACAAGGCCTATTACTATTATACACTCAATAATAATTTTAATTTTTTCTTTCATCATTTAACCTCTATACATAAGATTTTCTATACTCTTCTGCAATTTCTTTTGCGTCTCCAAATGCCTTTACGACACCTTTTTCCAACCATACAATCTTATTACACAGATTTTCCACCTGATTGATATTATGTGAAACGAATAAAATTGTAGTGTCTTTTCCCATCATTTTCTTTATACGTTTCTCACACTTTTCCTGAAATCTGAAATCTCCAACAGACAGAACCTCATCTACAATAAGAATATCCGGAGTTCCAATTGTTGCAATTGCAAAGGCTAATCTTGAAACCATACCAGATGAAAAATTCTTGACCGGAACGTCCATAAAATCATGTAGTTCCGAAAATCCTACGATGTCATCATAATATGACTCCATTTCCTTTCTGGAATACCCTAATAAAGCACCATTCAGGAATACATTTTCTCGTGCAGTAAGATCCATGTCAAAACCCGCTCCAAGTTCAATCAATGGTGCTATAGAACCATTAACTGCCACGGTACCCTTTGTTGGTTTTAACACCCCTGCAATCGTTTTTAACATAGTACTTTTACCACTACCATTCAATCCGATTAATCCTAGGGCATCTCCTTTTTTCAATTCAAATGATACATCTTTCAAAGCCCAGAATTCATCAAATGATACTTGCTTTTTTATGCTCTTTATCACATATTCTTTGAAACTATCAAACTTTTCCGAAGAAAGATTAAATTTCATATATACATGATCTGCCAAAATCATAGTTGGTCTTTCCATAATTTATTTTCTCCCATATTAAATATTTAGAATAAACTGATCTTGATTCTTATAAAATACATATAATCCTACGCATAACGCCAATGTTGTTTCCACTAATGCAATTATAATTCCTTCAACGCTTGGCAAACGACCATATAACATAACATCTCTAAACATAATCAGAATATTAGTAATCGGATTAGCTCTTACAACAATAGCTAACCAACGCGGTAAAATTGACATTGGATAAATCACTGGTGTCAAATACATTAACGCTGTTGTAAATACGGAATATAAATGCATAATATCTCTAAATTTTACAGTAATCGCTGCCAAAATCAATCCTATCCCCAAAGAAAATGCTACTAGGAATAGAATAGGAATCGGTGACAATATTACCGTCCAGTGCATTTCCACTCTCATAGCAAGCATAACCAACATCAGTGCAGTAAATGATGCCATAAGATTAATCACACTCGAAACAACTCTTGATAAAACAAATAAATATTTAGGTACATATATCTTCTTAATCAAAGATGCATTTCCAATAATTGCCCCCATAGATGTAGTTGTTGTGTCATTAAAAAAGTTAAAAATAATTTGACCACTCAACAAATACAACGGAAAATTTTCAATATCAAATTTAAATAAGTTTGAAAATACAACCGATAAGACAATCATCATAAACAATGGATTCAATAATGTCCATAAAACACCTAATACTGATCTCCTATATTTTATTTTGATGTCACGTCCAACCAATTCTTTTAACAATGGTTGAAATTTCACAAAATTCTGTATATACTGATTCACCTTTTTACCTCCATTTATTGTATTTTACCTTTTATGCAATAATACAAATAATATAATCTAAGCTAGTATACCATTTTTTTACAGCGTTTACAAGTTTTCAATCCAATCTGCCAATTTTCAAATGGTCCTATGTCAAGATTTATTTTTGCGAGCCCTCAAACTAAACCCTCAAAAACTGGCATTCTAAAAGGGCCAGCCCCTCACGACTGCCCCTCAATTAATTCAGCAAACCCTCAAGAACTTTGATTATCCCAAAGAAATCCAAAACCGTATTTTCGGAATTAATATTCTTTGATTAGGGACTTATTTTACCGCTTCTTTTATAACTTATTTCTTTACCAATTTTATCTGTATCGCCTCTACCGATTTTGCCCGACCTGTCGTTCCTGCAGCTTCTCCGTTTTTCACCCAGTCCTGCCAGCCTACATCTGATACATGGGTACGATATTCTATATCATAGTGTTCTGCCAGTTCTCCAGTCAATTCTATCTGTATAGCCTCTATCGCTTTTGCTCGACCTGTTGTTCCTGCAGCTTCTCCATCGTTCACCCAATTTTGCCAGCCTATATCTGATACATGAGCTCGATACTCTATGTTCCCATCATATTCTATATTCGGCTTTTCTATTTGCAATGCTTCAATACAAAGTGCTTTCCCTGTTGTACCAGCTTGATTTCCATTTTCTACATATTGTTGCCAACCCAGATTTCTCACATGAGCACGATATGATATCACCTTTCCTTTTTCTCTATAACTTTCACCTAATTTCGGAATTTCTGACTCTCCCTCTTTCATAACTTTAATCTGAAGAGCTTCTATATTATATCCATATCCTTTTGTACCAGCTGGTTCACCATCACTTGTCCAATCGAGCCACCCCAAATTTGATACATGCACTCTGTAATAAACATGATACTCACTGCTAGATTCTCCCGAAAGCTTTATTTTGATTGCTTCCAAAGCTTTTGCTGCTCCGACTGTCCCTGTTGCTTCTCCCATATTGGTCCAAGACTGCCATTCGTCTTTTTTATTACAACTCGTATATTCTATGTTCAAATTTTCTAGGTCAGTTTCTATTTTTAATGCTTCTATTGCTTTATTCTTTCCTGTTGTTCCTGCAATGTCTCCGTTAGTAACAGAACTCTGCCAACCTATATCTGATACATGAGCACAATATCTGACATTATCATTTTTTTCTTTATATGCTTCTCCCACTTCTGGTATATTATCCGAATCACTTGAAACTACTTCGATCTGAATTGCTTCGATTGGATAATTATAATTTTTAGTTCCAGCCGCTTCGCCGTCACATGTCCAATCAAGCCACCCTATATTCGATACATGCACTCGATAATATACATGATAATTTTCTTTTTCTGTTCCTGTTAATTGAATCTTAATCGCTTCTATATGTTTTGCCTGGCCTGTTGTTCCAGATGTTTGTCCATCTGTTACCGCTTCTTGCCACTCACCATTTATACAACTTGCGTAACTGATTCCCAAATTTTCCTTATCTACAGATAAACTATACGCCTCAATTCCTTTAGCTTTTCCAGTAGTACCAATTATATTTCCATTATTTTCTTTATCTTGCCACCCTATGTCAGACACATGAGCTTCCATCCCCATATCAACTGAATGATAAGTGTACGTAGTTTCTCCCGGAGCTTTATTCCCTGTTGGCATAACTACTATTTGATAAGCCTCTACACTATATGTATCGCTTCCAGATTTTTCGCCATTCTTCGCCCAGTCAAGCCAACCAATATTACTAATATACGTTCTATAATATATGTCATATTTCGATGCATTCTCACCGGTAAGCTGTATCCGAATAGCCTCTATTGTCAATCCCTTTCCAACTGTACCTGCTATTTCATTATTTGAAACACTCTCTTGCCACCCCTCATCTTTTACTTTTGTCTGATACGAAATATTGATTCCTTTATTTTCATCCACATTAAGTTTCAGCGCTTCTAATTGCCGACTTTGTCCTACTGTTCCCGCAATCAAACCATTAGAAACCGAATTCATCCAACCTATATCTGATACATGAGCCGAATATGAAATAATGTTTTGGGTTTCATCTGGAATATTAATACTGGATGCAGCACCATGATCTTTAGGATAACCTATTAAATAATTCATATCTACATCCGTAGAAATTCCTGATACTCGTCCAGTTGATGAATACTGCCATATCGCATATTCACCTGTATATTTGCACGTTGAATTATATTGAGCAACCCATCTATACCATTGTCCAAAACACGGTGCCGTTAAATATGTATTCCACCAACTCAAACTTGCATACACTCCAACTGCATGTCCAGCACTTTTTATTGTATTGCAAAAAGTAGTAGCTATAGACGTTAAATCACATCCAATTGTAGAATCATCTTCCATATCATAATAAACTGGATAGGTAAGATTATGTCCGCTAATCAACCTTAATACATGTTGTGCTTCACTTCTTGCACTGTCTGTGTCTTTTGCATAAGAATATAAATACACTCCAAAAGGTATTCCGAGGCGTTCACATTCGGACACATTACGATACCATTGCCTGTCATCTTGTCCACGTTCATCACGTCCGTAACCACAACGAATTATAACAAAGTCAACCCCCGATGCTTTTACCTGTTCCCAGTTAATTGTACCATTATGGTGGCTTACATCTATCCCTGTCCTTGTTGCATTTGGATTATATGCAGCTCTGGCTCTGTTCCTTCCATATTCGTTTGTCTCATCCTGATGCAGCAAAACACCGTCCTCATAGCGCCAACTATTTGCTCTGTCTGTTAATTCCGGATCACTTTCAGCTGATGCTTCTTGTGTTTCTTGTTCGTCTATCTCTGTCTCATTGTCTGTACCGTCAAGCTCTGGAGTTGTTTGATTAATATCATCTGTATTCTCTGTCTCAGAATTATTAATATCTTTTGAATCCTCTTTTTCCGTTTCATCGTCTGTCTGTGCGGTATCTGCTGTATTAATCTCATATGCAGAACTATTTTCCGTAGCATTAACCTGGACATTTGTCACTCCAAAACTGCTAATTACAACCGTTGCCGCCAACAGAATCGTTGCTATTCTCTTCATCTCTTCCTGCCTTCCTAATCCTCTCCTCTTCCCGTTTCATATAAAGTGCCATTTCCTGTGTCAAATTTTTAATTCTTATTGACATTCTTGACACTGCTATAGTTAATCCAAATATAATAGTCAACGAAAAACAAAATCCAAGAAAAAACAACATATTTGACGGTAATGTAATTCCCATAATTCGAGCCAGCCACCCCATAATTTCCGGAAATACATCTAATACCAACACAACCGCTCCAACTCCCAGCCATGTCAACGCATATCGAAGTTCCAAGGCCTTCTTTCTTATCATGTTAATGATAACAATCAAAGCTATAATGATAACAATAGCTATAATAATTTGAATACGTAAATTCATCTTTTTCTCCCTCTACTATTTTCTAATACGTTCAATAAGAATTGCTAAAGTTACTTTTATCATATAATAAACTGATTTTTTAGGCGAAATAGAAGATACTCCTCCTTCTCTTGCTTTCATAATGACCGGAATTTCTTCTACCTTTTTTTTCTGTCTTAATATTGCCACAACACTTTCTGGTTCTGGATAGTCTTTTGGATAATCATAAGCAAATAATTTCATCACCTCGCGATTAGCCATGCGAAGTCCAGATGTTGGATCCGTAATCTTTTTTCCAGTCATTAAATATATTAAAACTGTAAAATATTTTATTCCTAACCTTCTTGCTCCCGATGATTGAAATCCCTCTTTATTAATAAAACGAGATCCTATAACCATATCCAGTTCATGTTTTTCAAGATACTCCGCCATTTCACTCAAAAACTTCGGATCATGTTGTCCATCACCATCCACCTGTACGGCAACATCATACCCTTCTTCATAACCATATCGATATCCTGTTTGTACTGCTCCCCCAATTCCAAGATTAATCGGTAAATTTACAATATTATACTGATTTTCCTCACATATTTCACGAGTATCATCCGTCGAACAATCATTAATAATTACATAATCAAATTCTGGAGCTTGCTTTTTTATAGCTTCCACCGTTTTTTCAATATTAGCACTTTCATTGTATGCTGGTATTATAATTAACTTCTTCATATGTTCTCCTAGCTCATTTTATTTGAATTTTCACTCTTCGAATATAATTTAGCCAATATTTTTGCTATACGCTTTGGCCAAAATTTGCAAAACATTTCATAATCTTCTTTGTTTCTCGCATTATCTCCAAGAATAATTGATGTTTCTGATTCTTCATGAATTCTATGTCCCATCTGTATAGTTGAATCATATAAAAATGCACCTTTTAACCTTGATATTCTCTCCCATGCTTCCCAGTCTTCATCTGAACGGTACCGAACCTGAAATACTGGATTTGGAAGATTATCCTTAGCATACGTCACTGCCGGGCAGCAGATTCCACTTCCCAATGATAAACTTCTTCTTCTTACAAAACGGCTATTTCGAAATACTTTAGCTCTAAGTGGAAATAATAATATTCTCTTCACCTTTAGCAACTGGTTGCTCGTCACTTTCTTTCCATTTCTCACTTCACAATAATCTGAAAAATAAATTAATGGTTTTTTGCTCTGTTCAAGCATTTTCACTGCCCTGAGTGAATACTCAGGAAAATATATATCATCCTGATGCGCAATTGTTACATATGGAGTATTTGCTTGGTTATACCCAAAATTCCAATCTTGAACAATGCCTCCCTGTCCTTCATTTATCCTTAATTCAATATCATATTCTTCACATAACCGACTAATATAATCATTTGGTGTGGATGTAATCATTATAATATTAGATTGTTCTTTCTGCTTTTTCAATGATATAATACAATCTTCTAAATATGCACTCTCCTTATACGCACATATCACAAAAGTATGTTTATCTCTTATCGTGATCACCCTTGTAATCCTCCATTTATTTAATGCATTTCATGCTACTATTTATTATAAACCTTTGTAATTATAACACGTAAATTACTAACAAGCAATTCCGGATAAGACTCTATTTAATGATTATTTAAGAGGTTATCGCTGAACTACGTTTTCAGGACAGCTCCATTACTGTTATTCTCATTCATGTTTCTCCTTTCGTGGTGCATTGGCTAACACCATTATAGAACATAAAGTAATATCGTAATGGCTTCTTTTATTGGATTAAGATTGGCTGTTTCTATCGGACTCAGATTGGTTAATTCTGCTGGTCTTAGGATGGCTGTTTCTATCGGACTCTAACATTGGCAAAATTTTTTCCACATTATTATTCAATTCTTCTCTCATATTTTCCCCCACAACTTTATTTATTCACCACATACAGATGGTAATTCATTCTCTTTATAATAACCGGTTTGAATATTCTCACAGTGTTCGACTGCCAGAAGTCCTGTTTTTTCGCAATGCTCTCTCTCTACAACGGTTTCCGGCACTTGGTAATTTATTTTGGAGTCTGCCGGTAATTGATTTATCGTCTCCCGAAATGCAACAACTGCATCATTCTGCATTCTTTCTCCATTTTCCATTCCATACCATACTGCACATACATATTCCGGAGTCATACCAACAAACCAGTTATCTCTGTAATTATCTGATGTTCCTGTTTTACCGCTTACATCTATTCCATTTGTCTGCGCTGCTTTTCCTGTCCCGGATTGCACCACACCCTTTAACATACGATTCATGATGTAAGCTGTCTCTGATGAAAAAATCTGTTCCTTTAACTCACTGTTTTCATATATTTTTTCTTTCTCTTTATTCTCAATGATTTTCAAAGATGACAATTTATATTTCTCACCGCCTTGAGCAAACACCTGATAATTCTCCAACATTTCTTTTACATTCACTCCTTCTGTAAGGTAACCAAGTCCCAAACTGCTCAAAAGCTCTTTTTTATACAGTTCTGTATCTTCATCAATCATTTTCTTTTCTTCATCTACTTGTAATTCTAATGAATCCCGCATAAATGTACATGCTTCTTTAATACCTACATCATCCAGCACTTTAACAGTAATGGCATTATTAGATTCCGCTAATGCCTCTGCAACCGTTTCTTCCTGCTCTGTAAATGCTTCTACATTTGTCGGCCAGTTTTCTTCATAAGCACTGTCTTTGTAAAGTGATGACCATGATATCACATTCTTTTCAATTCCCAATCCATAAGTAAATAATGGTTTCATCGTTGATCCTGCATATGTTTTCTTTAATAATTAATTAACTGAACTATTATTTCCCGATGTATATGCTACTAAAAGATGTCCTTTTTCATCACTTAATGCTAACGCCTCTCCACTTGAAGAAGTAATTGCTTTGTCTCCTTTCTCCAAAGCTTTAAATGCATCTTCTTCAAAATATGTAATAAGCGTATATTGCTCTTTCACAAGTTTCTTTCCTGCTTCTTCCTTTGAAAGTCCATCCTTTTTCCTTAATACTTCAATAGCCTCTCTGCAAGTCAGATCAACATAATCTTCACAGCCTTCTGGGCATTCATATTGAATTTTTTTGTCTTTCCAGTACAAGTGTGCTATAACTGTCTTTCCATCACTTGCTACAAGCACCGCTTCCGAACTTTTACTTAAGTGATTACCCATTATAACAATGCAAATACAGATAAATGCTACACTTACTATTCCAATCCATTTTTTATTCCTTTTTCTGTCCATGTCGATATAGTACCATATTCGCACATTTTTTCATAAATTCACTAATAATCCTGTATTTATCTAAATTTTTTTATATATTTTTACATATAAAAAATACACAGACTGAGATTGTCAATCTGTGCATTATTTC
>OLRE01002485.1_pt1 | contig 14923 bp, 8 predicted proteins | sample 1672461 | NCBI WGS metagenome assembly OLRE01 (sample SAMEA3136688, study PRJEB25190) | human gut metagenome | biome: human gut; feature: human-associated habitat; material: faeces | place: Austria | collected 2013
TCCGGGATACAATTACCGGTGGGTCGTTTCGCTTTCGCGTGCTGTCGAGCTGACACGCGATGGCGCTGTGACGCGCGGCGTTTTGCTTGTCGACATGAATTATTCCGGTATCGAGCAGCTTTTTAAGAATGTCAACCTGGGCGGATCTGGTTACGTCTATCTCGTAGACAGCGCCGGTGAAATCATTTACCATGGACGGTACACCTGCGATCGCCATGGAAAAATCATCCGACCAGGTTTCAATCGGTGTCGATACAAGAACCCCTTCCGGATAGGCCGGTGAAAGTGCCGGCAGTGCCTTTAATGTATCTTCAAAAAAATCTTTGTATTCATATGTACAGCGAATACCGTCCAGATTGCCATTGGAAAGTGCCGGCAATTCAAAATTGAAATCACCGATCACTTTGCCCGCCCATTCCGGATGGACATTAAACACCTCCGCATAAGCGCCGGTTGACCAGTCGTACTTGGAATCAGCAATGCCCCATTCCTCCGCAGCCATGGCGCAGAATACCCATGTATTCTCCGGCTGATAGCCCATTTTAATAAAAGCCCTTGCAATGCCAAGCATCATAGCCACCGCCGTGTTGTCATCCTGAAAACCGCTAAAATAGGAATCGTAATGGGCTGACAGAAGAATCATTCTATCTGAACGCTTTCCCGGGATCTCACCGAGGATATTATACGTAGAAACATCCCGCATAACCCGGCTGCTGGCATCCAGAGTAACGGTGATCTCACCCTTTTCATCCAGGCATGCCTTCAATTTCTCAGAATCTTCAAAGGACATGGAAAAAGCTGCCGCTTCCGGCGGACCTGCAATATCCTGGGCATTGAGAGCCTTCTCATCTACCTGTCCATATCCGCCGATCTGAACAGCGATCAGCGCTTTTGCCCCTTTCTCATGGGCCTGATACACAGGAAAATTAATCCACCATTCATCTCTCTGGTTGATCTCCGCCAGCACAATCTTTCCTGTCACGTCCTTATCGGCATAATCTTTCTCGCCGCCTTTACCTACGTAAACAACCTGAAATGTTTCTGCGCCTTCTGTCACAAAATCCGTCTGATAAGCGCCCAGTTGAACTTCCTGTCTCTCTCCTGCTGCATCTGTATAAGTCAAAATAGCCTTCTCAAACTCCCAGCCATCCACTTGAATCTTATCCTTGCGGACATTTGATAGTCCCAAATCTTTCATATAAGACTTCAGCATCTCACCGGTCTCAAACTCTGCCTTTGAGCCCGCCGGTCGGTAGCCGAGAACAGGATTCGTGCGATAGGACTCCATCTGCTTGGCCAGATTGTAGGATGCTTCTATATCTAATGATGCGATGTACTGCTGCTCTGTTGTCATTTTATGCCTTCTTTCCGCTATCCGGTGCTGTGAGATTTTCTGTTTTCAGTCCTTTTGATTCATCAATCATTGCATAACAGGCCGTTCTCACTGCATCCGAATTATCGTCACTCAATATGATATGTTCTTTTCTTTTATACCTGATCAACAAATCTGAGAAATGCTGCTTTACCTTCCGGTGTCCGGCTATAGACGCCGGCCTGCTCCAGTACTTTTGCAAACACAAGGCCTGTTTCCTGCAGCACAATCTCCATTGCATTTTCTGCTGTGATTGTATGCTTGGCTGCAATCGCTTTCGCCCAGTCAGCATGTGCTTTTGTCAGCGGATCCTCGCAAAGATCTGCACCTGAAACAAGTTTTTCTGCCACGGCTGCCAGTTCCTGTTTGAGTCTTCCCGGCAAAATTGCCAGACCCATGACCTCGATCAGGCCAATATTTTCCTTCTTAATATGATGCAGTTCCTCATGTGGATGATAAATACCAAGCGGATGCTCCGGCGTAGTCAGGTTGTTGCGGAGAACAAGATCCAGTTCGTAGTCTGCGCCCCTGCGGCGTGCGATCGGTGTAATCGTATTATGCGGTTCCCCGTCTGTTTCTGCCAGAATCATCGCTGCTTCATCTGTATAACCGCGCCAGCTTGCAAGTATTCTGTCTGCAAGGTCTACCAGCTTATCCGGATCTTCAGAGGCAAGACGAATGACGGACATCGGCCATTTCACAATACCTGCTTTGACATCTTCATAACCTTTAAAAGAAATCTCTGTCTCAATCGGCGCACGTTCCATTGCAAATGTATAACGCCCGCCCTGGAAATGATCGTGAGCCAGAATGGAACCTCCGACGATTGGCAGGTCTGCATTGGAACCGACAAAATAATGCGGAAACTGACCGACAAAATCCAACAGCTTGCCGAAGCAGGCACGGTCGATTTTCATCGGTGTGTGCTCTTTATTAAAACAAATGCAATGTTCATTGTAATAAACATATGGGGAATACTGAAGATACCAGGCCGCACCGTTGATCTGCACCGGCACGATCCGGTGATTCTGTCTGGCCGGATAATCCAGGCGGCCGGCATAGCCCATGTTTTCAGCGCACAGCATGCAACGCGGATAATTTGAAGCCGCCAGAGTTCTTGCGGCTGCGATTGCCTTTGGATCCTTTTCCGGCTTGGACAGGTTAATGGAAATATCCAGTTCACCATATTCTGTATCTGTCTTCCAGCGCATATCCTTCGCGATTCGGTCTCTGCGGATGTAATTGCTGTCCTGACTGAACTGATAATACCAGTCTGTTGCCTTCTGAGAAGATTCTTTTCTCAGCGTATCAAAATGTGCCATCACCTGTGCCGGGCGAGGCAGAAGGCTTCCCATCAGTTTTGTATCCAGAAGATCTCTGTAAACAACTGAATTTTCCTCAAGAACGCCACGTTCATAAGCATCATCAAGCAATGTATCCAGTAACTCTGTCAGTTCAGCCTTTTCGCCTTCCTCCCAGGAGAAAGCATCCAGCTGAAGAATATCCAGCAGGCCATTCACTGCCCATGCTTTTTCTTCCGGCTGGATCATCTCTTTCTCCAGTGCGTAATTGACTAATCCACTTATTGCTTCATTCCGATTCATCACACATTCCTCCATCAATTATTCAAGCACAATGCCGCCTGCAGGACGGATACTCAGTACATGACAGCATCCCTCTCCAAGCATACTTTCTACTGTTTTCTTAAACGCACTTACCTTTTCAAGCGGAACAAATGCCTGGATTGTTCCGGCAAAACCACCACCGTGAACACGGCAGGCCCCTTCTCCATTCAGCGCTTTTTCTGCGACAGTCAGCGCAATGGCCATATCCTGATGGGCCACAGCTGCAGCCGGCGTAATATTCTGTAAAAGCTCCCAGGAAGAACGTCCGGATTCTTTTACCAGATTCAAAAATGTTTCCTTCTCTCCATTTGCCAGTGCATCGGCTTCTTCCACTGCTCTCTGATCGTCCGCATAAAAATGCAGTGCTCTGAGTACCGCTCTGTCACCGACTTTTTGGCGCAGTGCAGGGAGATTAGCCAGTACATCCGCTTCTTTTACTTCACGCAGCACTTTCTTTCCGAAATAAGCAGCTACCTGACACATTTCTTGTGGGATGGACGCATATTCTCCGGTTAAAGCGGCATGGTCCGCACCACAATCAATGATGCACAGTGCCAGCCCAAGACCTTCCAGATTGGCCTCAATTGGTCTGACAACCGGTGCCTCCGGATTTTCAAAATCAATCGCCACCGTATCCCCCACTGAGGAAGCAGTCTGATCCATTAATCCACTTGGTTTTCCAAAATAAATATTCTCTGCCTTCTGACCAATTCTGGCAATCGTCACTGCATCATATGCATCCCCACAGAATAAATGATTGCCGGCTGTGCCAAGAAGCACCTCACAGGCTGCTGACGAGGAAAGTCCGGATCCCGGAAGAACACTTGAAACAGCATACATGTCAAAACCGGCCACCTTATAGCCGCCCTGCGCCAGCTGTGCCAGCACTCCGCGAACCAATGATGCGGTTGTTTCCTTTTCTGCTTCCTGCACTTTGAGATCAGACAGATCAACGGTTGTCATCGGCCAGCCTTCTGACTGAAAACGCACGGTCTGTGTGCCGTTTAACGCAACGCAGGCGAGGAAATCAAGATTGACTGCTGCCGCCAGCACATGTCCATGCTGATGATCGGTATGATTACCGCAGATCTCTGTTCGACCAGGCGCTGAGCACAGCATCACCGGCGTATCCTCCTTTGTGCCAAAGCATTCTTTGAAGCTTTCAAGCACATGTGCCGCTCTGTCTCTTCCGGCCGCCATGTCCTCGCAGCCCATCATTTTCAATTTTTCATCCATCTCCCCGGCTTTTACGCTCTGATAAATATCATTCCAGTTTTTCAAAATATCCCCACTCCTTTTTATTTTTTCAAAAAATGTTCTCTGTTTGAGTACTCCTGGCGAAAAGCCAGCAATGCCGCTTCCTGCAAAAGTGCAAATTCTTTATCCATATGAAGGAAATGCGGGGTCCGAAATGCAATCGCACTGATTTGCTCCGCAATCTTTCTTGTGACACCTTCCTCCGATAATTGGCCCATGCCGAAGACCAGCGACGTAAATCCACGCCCTTCCCTACTGATCTTCATAAAACTTAAAAAAACATTTTTCAGTTCAGATAACAGAATTTCCCGGCATTCTTCCGGCTGTTCACTGATGCCGGACAGACACAGCGTATTGACGATCTGTGCTGCCTGCCTTCTTTTTTTGCCGCCAAGATCGATAGCAGACCCTTCCGACAAATACATCTTTCTTCGGACTTCTCTTTCCATACCTGGCAATCCATAGTTTTTCCCGAAACAAAGCTGCCGCTTCATTGTCTTTTTCCGAATTCTGCGCCAAAAGCGCCTGTCTCTTTCCGGCATCTGTTTCCTGATAAAACAGTTCTGTCCACATTTGTTCCATTGATACGATCCTCATTTATTCTTTAATGTTTTAAAAAATCATCCACATTCCTGCTGTCTACCCGCTGATACTGTGACACATAATATCTTCCTTCTTTTAACTGGCTCCTGTAGACATTTTCTCCACGGAAGATTTCCAACGAAAGCCTGGCCATCTCAAGCGCCTGTTCTTCTTTGTCATTGTAGACGGTTCCCTGCATCTCTCCGGATTTCACAGCTTCCAGCGCACTGTCCAGACCATCGATACCAAAGATGACCGGCCATTCTGAAGGCGCATATTCTGACTTTCGATACGCTTCCACAGCGCCAAGTGCCATTTCATCATTATTAGAAATCACAAGCTCAATACCGTCTTCATACTGACTGATCAAACGTGTCATTCTGTTTTCTGCCTGCCCTCTGTTCCAGTCCGCAAACTGATAGCTCAGCTTTTCCAGCTGCACCCCCTTTTCAATCAGTGTCTTCACCGAATAATCAGTTCGGCTGATTGTATCCTGATGTCCAGCCTCACCTTCCAGCAGCACATATTGAATTTCGCCGTCCTGATTCTTATCAACTTCCGGATGATCCTTAATATAATCTGCTGCAATCTCTCCCTGCATAATGCCGGACTGCTCTGCATCACAACCGACATAATACAAATCTTCCCATTGAAGCAGATCTTCACGCACCGGCTCCCGGTTGAAAAAAATAACAGGAATATGATTCTGCTTTGCAAGCTTAATAATTCGCGACGGGGCCGTTCTGTCTACCAGATTAATGCAAAGAACATCACATCCGGCATCGATCATCTCCTCCACCGTTTCATTCTGAGCCTGCTGATCATCCTTGCCATTTTTTACAGACACAATAATTTTCATATCTTCTGTTTCCATGGATTTTAAGTTTTCCTTCAGCTTGTCCGTCATCGCATTGATAAACGGGTCGTCCTGTGTATACGTCACAACACCGACACGCAGCGCTTCCTTCATCTTCGGATGTCTGTCCCCGCAGCCGGAGCATGTGCAGATCAGCAAAATCATCACTGCCAGTGTCATCCATTTCTTTCTATCCGTTTTATTCATAAGAATACAAAAACCTTTCTATATCTTCATCCTGAAACAGATCGTCTCTTCGAATCATTTTGATGGCTGTCTTTGCACTTTTCGTTTTATAGAACCTGTGCTGCAGCTTCTTTGCCATTTCTTCTACGCTTTTGTAGCCGATCTCATATCCGTCCGGTGCCACAAGCCCATCTATTTTCCCATAATCCAGCATCGCAATCGATTTGACACTGTATCCGATGCCAAAAATCCTGATATCCTTCAGCTCGTCATTGTCTGCCTGCTCTCCAATTCTGTCGAGCATCCTGGAATCCAGTACGACCAGATGATCCACCGGCGCTCTCGCCCTGATCTCATCCAGCACATTGCAATCCTCTTGCTGATAATAGCACCATGCAATCTCACCTTTCATCTGTTCCAGTGTATCAGAAAATCCCCGCACAGCACTCGTACTTGCTTCCGATTCCTCCCGTCCGGCAATTATTCCGATTTTCGAGGCATCCTCCCCCAGCTCTCTGGCCAGCAACGCACCCATCTCATAATAGTCCGGACCGATCTCAGAAAATGTCGAAGATTCCTGCTCATCTTCGTTGTATACATTCTCCACAATTAAGATCACCGGAACATCGGCACATTCATTTTTCAGCATTTCTTCTGTCTCACTGCCGGATGCAGGCCATACAAGAAAGGCATCAATCTGATTGTTTCTTTGTTCCTGGATGATCTCCTGCTCGACCTCTGCGCTTTCCATCTCATCTGTATTACAGATAATCAAATGGATATGGTTGTTTTTGGCAGACTGCTTCATTCCCTTGATCAGTGCATCCCATCGATTATCCCCGGCTTCCGGCAGTACAACCGCCACCCTTTTCTCCGGCACATTCTGATTAAAGATCTTCCATACAAAAACCAATGCCAGTATCAACAGTAAAAGCTCCATCACAAGAAAAGTTATTTTATTTTTTCCCATCCTCTTTCCTCCACTGCCTGCATGGTTGTTTCTCAAGCTGCTCCGCATTCTCTCTCGTATAAGGAATTGCCGGAATATGAATAACGACTCTTGTCCCCTCATCCGGCTCACTTTCTACAGAAAGACCATACTTTTCACCAAACATCAGTCTGATTCTGGAATGTACATTGATCACACCTACACCGGATCCATGCTTAGACACCTTGTTGGTGTCCGTCAGAAGGTTCTGCAGAACATCCTCCGGCATCCCCATCCCATTATCCTCAATGCTGATATAAATATCCTCGCCCTTCTTTTCTCCTCTCACGATGATTTTTCCCTCATCATCTTCATCCATATGACCAACGCCATAATAGATCGCATTCTCCAGAATCGGCTGAATGACAAGTTTAACAATACAGTAGTCTTTGATTTCGTCGTCAATCTGAAATTCTGTTTTAAAACTGTCCTTGTAGCGTGCGCGCTGAATATTCATATAGCTTCTGCTATGCTGGAGTTCATCCGCAATCGGTATGATCGTTTTTCCTTTCGACAGACTGACGCGAAGGAGCTTTGCCAGCTCAGTAATCATCAATACAGCCTCGTCATTTTTCTGGGCTTCGACCATCCATGTAATCGATTCCAGTGTATTATACAGAAAATGCGGGTTAATCTGATTCTGCAGTACTGCCAGCTCACTTTTTCTTCGTTCATTCTGCTGTCGGATGATCTCATCCATCAGTTCTTCAATCTGCTCATAGGATTTCTGAACAGAATGGCCCAGATGCCGGATCTCTGTGGAACCGCCAATATAAATATCCGGCTTTCCGCCTGCCTCATAGGCTTTTACTGACTCATCCAGTGCCCAGATCGGTTTGGATATCTTTTTAGAAATAATTCTGTTACCGCCAAGCAGCATCATCAGCAGAACAATAATCGTGATAAAAATATAGTATTTCAAGTCATCGTTGCTTGTCGTCTGCCGGTTTTGAGGTATAACCCCGATTAACTTCCAGCCGGTATACGCAATACTGCCTACAATAACCTGCTCTGTGCTGCCGCCTGATGGCATCTCATACACACCATCTTCATATCCTGCCGCCGGGCTGCTGTCCTCGGCAAATAATCCCCTGCTCAGCTCTGATTGTCTTGGATGGTAAATCATCTCACCATCTCGATTACACACATAAAAGTAAACACCATCCGAAGAATCATTAATCTGCCGCAACACATCCTCAATCACCGAACATTTTATGTCCACTAAAAGGACACCGCTTCCCGGTCTCTCGCCATCATTGATATCAACCGAACGGCTCAGTGAGATCACCCGATAAAACCGAAAGGATCCATCCCGAAACAGGTTCTGCGTGTGTGGAAGCGAAAACTGAATATTCTCTATATCGCTTTCCGCATTGCAATACCAGCTCTGGCTTGTGACATCGGCATTGTTCTTTTCCATCGCCACTGGCTCCGAAGCGATCAGCTTTCCATCTTTGCCATACAATGCAATACTCTGAATTTTGTCCGAATTGATCTCATACAGCAGGCTGAACTGTTTGCCAAATTCCTGACTGGAAATATCAAATTCCTGAATCACGTTGTAATTGGCCGCATTGAAAATATGGCGGATATCTAAAAAAGCCAGATTGATCCGTTCCACCGTGCTCTCTACTGTGGCCTCTGTATCCGAGACCACTGTTTTATCCATCGTCTGCCTGAACCGATGATAAAGCAGAAAGCCCATAATCACAATCGTCACAAGTGTCACTGCTGTCAGCACCGACATAATGATTGACTGTATGCTGAATTCTTCTTTGTGAAGTCTTTTTTTATCCTCTTTTATCTTCATCTCATCTTCTCAGTTTCTATTCTGTTCAGGATTCACTTTCTTTCTGCAAATGTCTGGCGCGATATTTCGAAGGAGATACGCCGAATCTCTTTTTAAAAACATAACTGAAATAGTTTGCATCCAGATAGCCTACTTTTTCTGCCACTTTATAGCTTTTGTCCTCTCCGCTTAAAATGAGTTCCTCCGCAATATCCATTCGGTAATCTGTCAAATAGGAAATAAACGATTTGCCTGTTTCCTTTTTGAATACGGAAGAAAAATATGAGTTCGATACACCGAGAATAGAGCAGACCACATCCAGCGATATGGATGCGTCCATATACTTCTCTCTGACAAGCAGCTGCGCCTCCGTCACAAGACGGTGCGACGTACTGTTTCTCGCAGTTTTTAATTCCTCGCTGATCATCCGGGCCATCTCATTCATCCAAGAAGTCAATGAACTTTCATCCATCTGCGGCACCTTTTCGTAGAGATTCGGAACATTACCCGCAATCTCATTGAAATCAAGAGAATTGTTTGCACAGAATTTGTAGAAATTGCTGACTGTTTCCATCGCCGCCAGATGATACTGACCAATGGTCACCGTATGCTTATGCATCTTCTGGATTTCTTTTTGCACAGCTTCTTCAATCTTCTCCGGATTTCCAACTCGAATCGCCCGAAAAAGGTCATGCATCCGCCCCTCTTCCAACTGACTTAACGTTGCCTGTTCTTTTGGCACAATCTCCCTGATATTGATGGCACGCTGCGTACCATATAAGACACGGTAAGAAACCGCCTCCCTTGCCCCCTCGTAGGACAGGTTGATATTGAGCAGATTGTCGCAGACTGTACCGATTCCGGCTGTGACAACTGCACCCATCACACGGTAGGCCCATCTGCAAAAACGGTCACATTCATCCGTAATCGTAACCATCTGTTCCTCTGAACCCATCTCCATAATCAATACGGTATTCCCAAGATACAGAAACTCCTTGCAGTGCCATTTTTCAACCAGTCGCTGTCTGATCTCTCTCTCCACAGACATGGACAACAGCAGCGGATTCATTCCCTCCGGCACATGGTTTTCCGAAGTATGAAATACAATGCAGCAAAAAAGCGGACCTTTCATGTTGACCTGATACGCTGCCGAAAATCTTGCATAGTCTTCTTCACTGACTCGTCCCTCCATTAAGGAGATAAATAAATTCGACTGCAATGCCGGCAGTGATTCCTGAAAATAATTCTCCAGCTTCCTGACATTCAGTTTCTCTTCGCGTTCCTTATCAAGATTCTCCTTCAGTCTCATCAGACTTTCTGACAATTCCGCCGCACTGATCGGCTTCAACAGATATTCTTTTATATCCAGATGTACTGCTTCCTTCGCATACTCAAACTCATCAAAGCCTGTACAGAGGATAATATAAATATTCGGATAATCCTGGTTCAGTTTTCTTGACAGTTCCAGCCCATCCATATAGGGCATTCTGATATCTGTCAAGACAACATCCGGCTGTAGCTTTTCTACCAGTTCAAGTGCCTTGACGCCGTTTTTCGCACTCCCCACAACTTCAAATCCAAGTTCACTCCATCGGATTTTCGCTTCCATTATGTCGATAACTTCTGCTTCATCATCTACCAGAATGACTTTATATTGTTCCATCCTAATTCCCCTCTGTTCAAGATTTTTTTCACACATATAAAATGTTTTTCTGATAGTGTTATTATAGCAAAAATTCCTGTTTAAAGCGAATATTGTTTACAAATTAAACGCACGAAAACCGTTCCACCCGCCACAACGGCAAACAGAACGGTTTTCATTCTTTAATAATTATTTCTTCTGAACATATTTCAGACAGTCAAGTGTAACTGCCGCAAGAATGATAATACCTTCAAAGATGAACTGAAGGTTTGTATCAATACCAAGAATTGTAAGGGAATATGTCAATGATGTGAAAATCAGTACACCCGTTACAACACCGGAAATCTTACCGATACCACCGGTAAATGATACACCACCAACAACGCAGGCTGCAATGGCATCCATATCCCATCCCTGTCCATAAGCCGCACTACCGGAACCGATCATTCGGTTACATTCTAACCAGGAACCAAATCCGTAAAGAATACCTGCAAGGATGAACGCACCCATTGTGACTTTGAAAACAGAAATACCGGATACAGCTGCTGCTTCCGGATTTCCGCCAACAGCATACAGGTTCTTACCGAAAACAGTTTTGTTCCAGATGAACCATACAACTGCAATCGCAGCGACTGCCCACAGAATAATGGTTGGGAATTTGCCGATCTGTGGAATAAATGTATTTGGAATTACTGAATCGATCGCACCAAATGATACACCCTTTGTCGCATATGTAACAAGACCGAAGATAATCAGCATGTTCGCCATTGTTGAAATGAATGGATGCATCTTGAATTTCGCCATGAAGAATCCGGCAATCATCGCAAAGGCCGTTGTCAGCACGACACATACAAGCAATGCCAGCAGTGCTCTTGGCACCGGTGCAATACCTGAGAAATCAAAAACGTGTCCGAATACACCACCTGTATTGATACCCTTATGCATGATGATAGTTGCAGTTACCATACCCATACCAACCATACGTCCAACAGAAAGGTCAGTACCTGTCAAAAGGATCAGGCCGGCAACACCAAGTGCAAGGAACATTCGCGGTGAAGCCTGCTGTAAAATATTCAGGATATTTGTCACGGTCAGAAGTTGTGTATTCTTAACCAGCGGCGTAATGATACACAGTGCAACAAAAATCATGATAATGACAATATACAGACCGTTTCTGTAAAGGAACTGTGTCAGATTAAATGAATACTTGTAATTTTCAAGACTCTGTGCTTTCTTCTGTGCAAATGTAAATTTGGACATTCTCAGAAGATCGATCAGATGATACTTATGCATATATGCATCATGTCTTCTGTCTTTGATTTCCTGAATTTTGGATTCATATGCCATCTGTGCATCAAATAATTTATTCTTATGTGTATATTTTTCTGCTTTAATTTCTTCAGCATCCTTCAAGCCGCTCAGTTTTGCCTGATGCTCTGCCTGAAGCTCTGCCTTAACCTTCTCATACTTACTCTTTTCTGCCTCTTTTTCAGCCTTGCAGCTCTGAGCAACAACATCATAATATTCTTTCTTATAATGCTGAGAAAGATATCCCTCTGCGTCTGCAATCAGCTTGGAAATCTGCGGTTTATTTGTATTTTCCACATTCTTGGCCTTCTCAAGCTCTTTCTTGCATTCTTCGATAATCTTTGTCTGCTCTTCTTTTGATAAGTTCTTATCCTCTTTTGTGATTGCAATTTGATTTTTTAAACTATTGACTCTATCAGAGCCTTCCACGCGAAGTGCGTCGATCTGCTCTTGAATCTTTCCAACATATTCGTCAATCGGCTGCAAAAGCTTTGCTTCTTCATCAACCGAAAGAATCAACGTTTGATCTGCCATATTCTATACTCCTCTCTCTTACAAATACATCGCACTGAGTCTCAACAATTCTTCCTGATCTGTTTCTTTTGTATTGACAATGCCCGCGAGACGGCCGTTGGACATAACACCAATACGGTTTGTAATACCAAGGATTTCAGGCATCTCAGAAGAAACAACGATAATCGTCTTGCCCTGTTTTGCCATGTTGATGATCAGCTCGTAAATTTCATATTTTGCACCGACGTCAATGCCTCGTGTTGGGTCATCCATCATGAATACGCTCGGTGAACGCTCAAGCCACTTACCAAAAATGACTTTCTGCTGATTACCACCGGAAAGACTTGAAATCATATCATCCGGTCCCATACATTTTGTATGCATGATTTTAATCTTCTCTGATGTTGCGCGCACCATTTCATCCTGAGACAGTGCAATACCATGGACATAGTGACTCATGTTGGCAATTGTTGTATTAAACGTGATATCACCTTTGAGGAAAAGACCATTTGCTTTTCTTTCCTCTGTAATCAGCGCAAATCCATGATCCATCGCATCCTTTGGCGAAGAGAAATTCATGATCTTGCCATTGTAAACGACATTACCCTCTGCTCTTGTACGCATGCCGAAGATTGTCTCCAACAATTCTGTACGTCCGGCACCAACCAGACCATAAAATCCAAAAATCTCACCCTTGCGGATATCAAAAGAGATATTCTGAATTTTCGGCGCAAATTTTGTTGAAAGATTTTGTACAGTGAGAACAGTTTCGCCAGGTTCATTATCAACAGGTGGAAATCTGTTATCCAGTGAACGACCAACCATCGCTGAAATCAGTTCGTTCATATCTGTATCTTTGCTGTCTTTCGTCATAACCAGACTTCCATCTCGAAGTACGGAAATCTCATCACAGATTTCAAAGATCTCATCCATCTTATGTGAAATGTAAATCAGTGAAATGCCCTGTGCCTTCAACTGACGCATCATCTTGAAGAGTTTCTCTACTTCCGGTGCGGTCAGTGAGGATGTCGGCTCATCCAATACAATCACTTTTGAGTGGTAGGAAATTGCCTTTGCAATCTCACACATCTGACGCTGTGACACAGACATTTTCTTCATCGGCTGCGTCAAATCGACTGTAATGCCAAGCTGTCTGAATAAATTCGCTGTTTCTTTCTTCATTCTTCCTTCGTCGACCATGCCTAACGAATTCTTTGGATAACGTCCAAGAAACAAATTATCCACAACGCTTCTTTCAAGACACTGGTTTAATTCCTGGTGAACCATTGCCACGCCGTTTTCCAGTGCATCTTTCGGTCCCGAGAAATCCACTTCTCTGCCGTCTAATATAATAGTCCCCTCGTCTTTCTGATAAGTTCCAAAGAGACATTTCATCATTGTCGATTTTCCGGCACCGTTTTCACCCATTAAACCCATAATGGTTCCAGGTTTGACATTCAGGTCAATATGTTTCAGAACTTTATTTCTGCCGAATGATTTACTCATGCCATTAATCGATAAGATGTATTTATTCTTATCCTCTGTCATAGCCCGTTTCCTTTTCTAAGAGAGAAAGAAGGGTATCATCACTGACACCCCTCTGTTTCCATCAATTTAATCTAACATTTACCGATCTCTTACTTTGAGAGAAGTTCTGTATATGATGCTGCGTTATCTGTTTTAACCATGTTGATTGCAAATGCGTCGTATTCGCTTGGGTTACCCAGACGGTTTGTGATGTTGGATTCTGTCTGTCCATCTCCACCGATGTAATCAACCTTCAGGTTAAGAAGATCATCATAGTTTTCAAGAAGTGGCTGATATGTAGAGCTCAGGAAGTTATCTGATGCATTGTAGATGTTCAGCCAAACTTTCTTTTCAGGACTCTTAGTTGCATCCAGCTGGTTCGCAACTTTATCATAAATCTTTGTTGAATCTGTAAATTCTGTGTAGTTATCAGCTGTTACAGCAATGTTTAATGCGTAGTAAGATCTGTCTTCTTCGCTGTATCTGTAATCTTCGCCTTCTACTAAGCAGTTGCCTGCTTCATCTGCTGTACCGATACCTGTATCGATATCAACACCGTCAAGTGCGTTACGAAGAACTCTCAGTGTCAGGTAAGCCTGAACGTCTGCATGCTGAGAAATTGTACCGCCGTAACCTTCAGCGATTGCTGCTACAGCATCACTGTTTGCATCATATCCGAATGTAGGAACGCTGTTGTCTTTTGCCCATGCGTTGAACATTGACATACCCATACCGTCATTGTTAGAAACAACGATATCGATCTGATCACCAAAAGAAGCTGTCCATGTATTGATCGCGTTACCGGCTGTTGCTGCATCCCATGTTGCACCAGCTGAGTTCTTCATTTCCTGAGAAGCAAGCTCACGGATTGTGAATGTCTTGCCATCTACTTCAAGCTGAGCGTCCTGAACAACCTTTGAGCTGCCGTCTACGTTTGTACCAGCTGGTGTAGAGTCAACATTGCCAGCTTCGCCAACGCCTGTACCAAGAGCAGTACGAACGCCACGTGTACGGGCGATAGAGTCATTATGACCGATATCACCGATTGCAAGAACATATCCGATCACACCGTCACCATTTCTATCGATCTTATCAGCGTTTGCTTTGATGTAATCTACAACCATCTGACCCTGTAATTCAGCACCCTGGTTAGCATCGAAACCAACATAGTATGTGTCTTTGTTGAAATTCAGTGCATCCTTATCCAGCTCACCTGTTGAGCTGTTAGATGGCTGACGGTTGAACCAGCAAAGTGGTTTGTCTTTGTTTGCAGCTGCT
>OLRE01002494.1_pt1 | contig 14886 bp, 15 predicted proteins | sample 1672461 | NCBI WGS metagenome assembly OLRE01 (sample SAMEA3136688, study PRJEB25190) | human gut metagenome | biome: human gut; feature: human-associated habitat; material: faeces | place: Austria | collected 2013
ACGGAACATCAGTCAAAGTATTGCAGGCATCGGAGTTAATATTAATCAGGAGATATTTCACAGTTCTGCTCCTAACCCCGTTTCACTAGTACAAATCACAGGAAAAGAGCATGATCTATTCGAAATACTGAAAAATATCATGCTACGTATCCAATCTTATTATAGCTTGCTCAAAAAAGGCGATACGACATCAATAGCCTGTCAATATGAAAAGTCTCTTTTCAGAAGGGAAGGAATTCATCGATATAAAGATGCCAATGGAGAATTTCTTGCACGAATCGTTTGTGTAGAACCTGAAGGAAGATTAATTTTAGAAGACGAGATGCTGATGAAAAGAGACTATATGTTTAAGGAAGTAGAATATTTACTGAAATAAGCTATCCTATTCCAGATCAAAACATTATCTTTGGAACGTGCGTTTTTATATAAAACTCTTTCATTTATGAAAACAAAACTAATTTTCCTCCTTTCATTATTATGGATATTAATAGGATGCGATGATTCAGATTCTGCAACATTGAATATATCAGAATCGAAGTTTGATAACATCAGCGCAAGCGGTGAATCATTAACGATAGATATTACATGCAGTTCTTCATGGACTGTAACAAGTAATAAACAATGGTGTATTCCTAATACACAAAAAGGAGAGAACGATGGAAAGTTAATCTTATCTATTAATGCAAATCTGGAATCCAATTCCAGAACAGCAACTGTCACTATTATAAGTCATAAGGTTAACAAAACTGTTCAAATCATCCAAAATGGCTCTATCAATACAGCTGAAGAATATCATTATAAAATCCCTGTAATCTTTCATGTATTGTATAAAGAAGATAGAAATTCTCTACAGAAAGTAAATTCAAGCCGTTTATCCCATATACTAGACAAAGTGACGTTTTCATCCAGACGGATGGCGTTGACCGAGTGGAACAGCTTGGAAGTCTCGTCCACATCGTCCAGCAGATCCACGAAGTCGCTCTTATGGGGCATTGTGGGGCAGAGGTAGTGAATACCCATCAGGCGGCAGGCATCCAACAGCTTGGGTAGCTCGCCCTTCTTGATCTCGCAGGGCAGCATGATGGCGTTCATATGCAACCGCTCAAACAGCTTATTGTAGCAGCGGGGCGCATTGGTCTTGCCAATGGGGTCGCCCACATTCAACACCAGTTCGGTGTCCAGGTTCAGTTTGATATTTTCCAGTTTCATAGCGGGTCACTCCTTTTTGCCGCCCAGGTAAACGCTGGTCAGCACGTCGCCCTTCAGGAAGTCGTCGCCGGTACCGGCCACGACGATCTTGCCGGTGTTCATCAGGTAAGCGCGGTCACTGATCTTCAAGGCCTGCTTGGCGTTCTGCTCGACCAGCAGGACGGTAATGCCCATCTCGTTGACTTTCTTGATGACCTGGAATACCTCGGCGATGACCAGCGGGGCCAGGCCCATGGAGGGTTCATCAAGCATCAGCAGTTCGGGGTCGGACATGATGGCACGGCCCACGGCCAGCATCTGCTGCTCGCCGCCGGAGAGGGTGCCGCCCAGCTGGTTGCGACGCTCGTACAGACGGGGAAACACCTTGTAGACCATGTCCAGCAGTTCCTTATCCCGCTCCGGGGGACGTTTGCGGAAGAAGGTGCCAATCTCCAGGTTTTTCTCGACCGACAGTTCAATAAAGATCTTGCGGCCCTCGGGCACCAGAGAAATGCCCATGGGTACGATCTCGTGGCTCTTTTTGCCAACCAGTTCCTGGCCTTTGTACAGGATGCTGCCCTCATCGATATGGACCATGCCCAGGATGGATTTCATCAGGGTGGACTTGCCGGCGCCGTTGGCACCCAGCAACGAGACGATCTCGCCTTTATTGATTTCAATATCGATGTTTTTCAGGGCTTTGATGTTGCCGTAGGAAGAAGACAGGTTGGTGATCTTCATGATATTCTCAGCCATTATTCATCATCGCTCCTTCCCAAGTAGGCTTCAATAACATCGTTGTTGCTCTGGATCTCCTCGGCCGTGCCGCAGGCAATGGGGCGGCCGAAGTTGATGACCGTAATGTTCTCAGAGATGCCCATGACCAATTCCATATCATGCTCAACCAGCAGGACGGCCAGATGATAGGTGTCACGGATTTTACGGATGGTGTTGACCAGTTCTTTCTTCTCCTGCGAGTTCATGCCGGCGGCAGGCTCGTCCAGAAGCAGCAGCTTGGGCGAGGTAGCCAGCGCGCGGCCGATCTCCAGCAGGCGCTGGTGACCGTAGGGAATGTTGCGGGCTTCCAGGTTCTTGACATCCTCCAGGCCTAAGAACCGCAGGATCTCCAGTGCCTTTTCGCGGCACTCGGCTTCTTCCTGCATGCATTTGCGGTAGTTGAAGATGACGTTGAACATGCCGGTCTTGGTCTTGCAGTGGAAGCCGGTCATAACGTTTTCCAGCACAGTGGCGGATTTGAACAGGCGGATGTTCTGGAAAGTACGGGCAATGCCATTTTCAACGATCTGATGTGGTTTCTTGCCACAGATGCTCTCGCTGTTGAAAACCACATCGCCGCTGGTGACCTGGTAGGCACCGGTGATCATGTTGAATACGGTGGTCTTACCGGCACCGTTGGGGCCAATCAGGGCGCAGATCTGGTTTTCCTCCACTTTCAGGTTTACGCCGTCAACAGCCGTCAGGCCGCCGAACTTTTTGGTTACGTCTTTCAGTTCCAGGATCGCCATTCTGCTCACCCCTCTTTCTGTTCAGCCGCTTGAGGCTGTTTTTTACTATGGCTGACGATAAAACGCTTGATGTAGGGATACAGGCCGCCGGGGAAGCGCAGAATGACGACCAGCAAAATCACACCGTAGACGACCAGACGCCAGTCACCCAGGAAACGCAGCGCTTCAGGCAGGACCTGCATGATGATACCACCGAGGACGGGGCCGATAACGGTGCCGAAGCCGCCGACGATGGCAGTCCACAGGATAACGCTGGAAGTGTTGGATACGAAGGTATCGGGGCTGACGTACTTGATCATCATGGCGTACAGGCAGCCGGCGACGCCGCAGTAGACAGCGCTAAGAACGAACGCCTTGATTTTGTAAGCGGTGACGTCGATGCCGGTCAGCTCGGCCGCTTCGTTATCTTCGCGGATGGCGATAAAAGCGCGGCCGGTGCGGGTGCGGATGATGATGCTCTCATAGGCCAGACCCAGCAGCACAAACAAGAGGATGAGGAAGTAGTATTTCTTCAGTGTGTCAAAGGAAAAGCCGAAGATGACGGGGCTCTGGATACCCAGCACACCGGCGGTGCCGTTGGTGACGGGGGTCCAGTTGATCATTACAATGCGGACCACTTCGCCGAAGCCCATGGTCAGCAGGGCCAGGTAGGAACCTTTGACTTTCAGAGCGGGGATGGCCAGCACCACGCCGAAGAACGCGGTAACGACCACAGAACCCAGCAGGCAGGGGATAAACTGCAGCCCGGCGCGGGTGTTCATCAGCGCGGCGGTGTAAGCGCCGATGCCGAAGAATGCGGCCTGGCCCAGGGACAGCTGGCCGGTGTAGCCAGTCAGCACGTTGATGCCAATGCCCAGGATGATATAGATACCGATCATGTTAATGATCTGCATGATGTACATGTTTGGGGTGACGATCGGCAGCAGGATCAAAATCGCTGCGATCACCAGAATTTTCAGGAGAGCAGCGCTTTTCTTGGTTCTCGTCATGATAAAGCCCTCCTTACAGTTTGTTTTCGATCTTCTTGTTCAGCAGGCCGGTGGGCTTGACAAACAGGACGATGAACAGGATGATGAACGAGAATGCATCACGGTAGGCAGTGGAGATGTAGGCCGAGCCAACGGCTTCGACGATGCCCAGGATGATGCCGCCCAGCAAGGCACCCCACAGGTTGCCGATGCCGCCCAGGATAGCAGCGGCGAAGGCTTTCATACCGATGGTGGCGCTCATGTCAACACGGGCGTAGGTCAGCGGGGCAATCATGACACCGGCAATGCAGGCTAGTGCCGCGCTGATACCAAAAGTGAGGAAGCGCATGTAGGTGACGTTGACACCCATCATGGCAGCGCCCTCAGGGTCAGAGTTGGCAAGCTGCATGCACTTGCCGATCTTGACTTTGGTAAAGAAGAAATGCAGGCCGGTGATGATAGCCAGCGAGATGATGATAATGCCGATAGACTGCGGGGTAATGCGGAACTCGCCAATTTCGATCAGCTCCGAGGGGAACATGCTGGGGAACAGCTGCGGGTTGGTGCCCCAGATGACCATGGACGCATTGCGCAGCACGTAGGAAACGCCGACCGTTGCGATCAGCAGGTTGACGAACGAAGAAAATTTGACCTTGCGCAGGATCACGCGCTCCAGCAAGAAGCCGAGACCTGCGGCGCAGATGATGCCCAGAGGCACCGATACATAAAAGGGGAGACCCAGTTTGGTAATAAAAGTAAGGGTGATAAACGTGCCGACCATCATAATGTCGCCGTGGGCGAAGTTCAGCATGCCGAGGGATTTGTACACCATCGTAACACCGACTGCCATCAGCGCATACAGGCTGCCGTTTGTCAGACCATTCAATATCTGTTGAAACAGCATCTTGTGCTACCTCCGTTTTTAATAAGAAAAAGAGAAGCGCTGGTTTGGGCGGCTGGCGCCCGCCAGCGCTTCTCTTATAAAATCTGCTCTACCAAATTAGTTGTAATTCTTCACAATGACATGCTCACCGTTCTCGATGGCGATGACCAGCAGGTCCTTGTCCATACGGCCGTTCTCATCAAAGGTGGTCAGGCCGGTGGCACCCTGCCACTGGGTATTGCCGATGTAGCTGTTCAGGGTCTCGCCGTCGGTGTAGTCCTTGCCGTCAGCAATGCAGCGCTCGACAGCATCCTTGATGATGTACACAGCATCGTAAGACTGCGGGGCGTTCTGGTCGTAGCCGCCGCCGTACAGCTCGTTGTACTTCTTGTCGAATTCCTGAACCTTTTCATCGGGGTTGGCAGCATCAAACGCGGTGGAGATCATCACGCCGTTGACAGCGTCACCGCCCAGGTTGGTCAGCTCGGGAGAGTTGTAGCCCTGGCCGATGCAGGGCAGGTCGATGCCGTACTGCTGCATCTGGCGGCAGATCATAGCGACCTCGGTGTGATAGCCCCAGAAGATAACAAAGTCAGGATTGGCCTGCTTGATCTTGCCCAGGGGCACGGAGAAGTCGGTGTCGCCGGAGTTGTAGACTTCGCTGTCTACCATTTCCAGGCCGAAGTCATCGCAGACGGTGCTGGCAATCTTGAAACCACCAGTGCCGAAGTCGGAGGACTCGTACAGGATGGCGAAAGTCTTGGCGTTGTTTTCATCGACCATGTAGCCCATGACGTTGCGCATATGCAGCTCATCGGTAGCGGTCAGCTGGTAGATGTAGTCGTTGCCGCTCTGGGTGACAGCAACGTTGGAGGAAGCAGGGGTGATCTGGGGAATCTTGGCGGCCTTGGTGATCTCCATGTTGGCCAGGGTGCAGGAAGAAGCCTGCGCGCCGATAACGGCGTTGACCTTGTCCTGCTCCACCAGCTTCTGCATGGCGGTCACGGAGGTGGCAGGCACACCTTCATCATCGACGGCAACGAGGTTGATGGGGATGGTGCCATTGATGCCGCCAGCGGCGTTGATCTCGTCAACGGCCATCTTGGTAGCGTTCTGCATGATCTGGCCGGACACGGCAGAGGAGCCGGACAGCGGGCAGATCAGGCCCAGGTTGAAAGCGCCTTCGACGCTGGAAGATTCAACAGTACCGGCAGCAGTGGAACCGGCAGTAGAAGCAGTGGAGGAAGCCGTGCTGCCGCAGGCAGTTGCGGTAAGGCACATGGCCGCGGCCATGATCCAAGCCATTGTCTTTTTCATAGTTAGTCTATCCTTTCATTGTAGAGAAAAGAGGGGGCATGCTTGCATGCACGCCCCCTCCTAATGATAAGGGTTTGCTCGTGGGTTGTTACCGCAAGCTGTTATTTTGCGATCTCGGCAGTGATCTTCAGGAACTCGTCGATGTCCTCGTAGGTGTGGCAGTGCAGCGGGGAGATACGAACGATGCCATGCTGGTTGATGGAGTTGACCTGACGTGCAGAGTAGAGGCTGGCGTCGGTACGCTCGTGGACGACCACACCGGCTTTCTCATAAGCGCGGGATGCCTGCTCGCAGGTGAGCTTGTCAAAGACAATGGGAACGATCAGGTCGCGCTGGGTCAGGTCAGGCATTTCAACAGCGACGTTGACGCCCTCGATGTCCAGCAGGCCCTTGACCTCATCAGAGCCGTGCAGCAGGCGGTACAGCAGGGCACGCTCGTGCAGCATGATGCGGTTCATGCCCTCAACATAGAGGGTGCGGCGGTCCTGGGAGTCGGTGAAGTGCTCGCCGATCCAGCAGACGTAGTTGAAGATGGCGCTCAGCATGGCGTACATACCGGGGGCGCAGCCGCCCATTTCCCAGTTGCTCTGCTTCTCGCGGATGAGCTTGCGGTGGGGCAGGTTCATGACGCGGTCGCTCAGCCAGCCAACGCCCAAGCCGCGGGCGCCGCCGAACTTGTAAGGGGCAAAGTTGACGCAATCCAGGCCCCAGGCTTTCATATCGGTCAGACCGTGGGGAGTGTGCTGGACGGAATCACAGATGATGAACAGATCAGGCTTGATCTTACGGGCTTCACGGGCGATGGTCTCGATATCCAGGACGGCACCGGTGATGTTGGAGGTCATGATGACGCTCAACAGGCAAGTGTCCTTGTCGACCAGCTTGACGACATCCATCGGGTCGATGGTGCCGGTGCGGGGATTGGTCTTGGCAACACGCAGTTCCTTACCGTACTTCTCAGCGGGGACGGCGCAGCCATCGAAAGCGGAGGGATGCTCCAGCTCGGTGGTGACGACGTTGGTGCCGGGCACGTTGGCGATGATGGCCTCGGAAACATCGAAAACGATGATGGAAGCGGTCATCGAGGTGGCAATGCAGCCGCCCTCGGCGTTGAACATCGTGGAGATGTCCTTGCAGGCCTGGGTGCGCAGGCTGTCCAGATAATCGGAAGCGGCACCGCCGTGGCCGCCGCAGTTGGGCAGGTCGTCCACATTGCGGAAGGCTTCGCTGGCGTCCTTCAGGCGGAAGGAACCGCCGGAGTTGTCAAAGAACAGGCGCTTGCTCTTGGTGAAGGGGTCAACGTCCACATGGTAGTATTTATCGCGGATCTGGGCGGTCAGGTCGGCCGGCATCAGCTGGCCGTTCTTGATGATATCGTTCATTTCGCTCATGACTTTTGCCTCATTTCATTTTGTTGGACGGATCAGTCAAAAACGACTTCGCCGTGGTCGAAGATCACCTTGCCATCCAGCTCGATGGTGGGATCCTTGAACATCATATCAATGTGCAGGATGAAATCCTGATTGTCGGTCTCGTTGTTGCCCAGGGCGCAGTGTACGTAGCCGCTGCAACCTTCATCTTCCAGCATACGGCCGCACAGGGAAGCATCCGGGTTCAGGCCGATGCCGATCTCGCCGATGCGGTACATGCGGGGGTCGCCGACCTTGGCCAGCTCCTCAGCAAAGCGCTTGGCTTCTTCGCCGCCCTCGATCTTGGTGACGAAGCTGTTCTCGACGTAGATGGTGATGGGCTCTTTCAGAACACCCATAGCCGGATGGGTGATGCTGCCGTCAACGACGATTTTGCCGTGGGCGGTGCCGGGCATTGCGCCGGAGGCCATCTCAATGTCCGGGGGAGAGCAGGTCTCGCCGGGGTTGCGAACCATGCCGTACTGCGGGAAGAGTTTGTGGCCCTTGATGCTGGCGTAGTAGTCCGTGCCAGCCTCGGAAGTGATGTGGACCTGGTCGCCGTTGGCCATGGATTTCAGCAGCTGGTCAACATATTTGCGGTCAGCCTCAAAGTCGGTGTACAGGCCGCCCTTTTCCAGCATTTCAATGCTGTAATCGCAGCAGTTCAGATCGCGGGCACCGGCAGCGCATGCATCGCGGCGTGCGTGGCTGTGGGACAGGCTAAACTTGGTGGCGCGAAAGATGACGTCGGCTTTCAGCATGGCGGCCGCCACCAGCGGGGTGGGCTCTTCGCCGTGCATCTTGCGGGGTTCCATCATGACCATCGTCTTTTTGGGGAACTCCTCGGCGGCATCCCACAGGGCCATGCCGATCTCCAGGCTGTCGGTATCGGTAACGATCAAGATGTTCTCATTGGGCTGGCAGTTAGCACAGGTGGTGAGAAGACGGCGGCAAGCTTCGTAAATTTTCTTAGCCATGGTGTTGTGCTCCTTTCAAGCGTGGACTGTTTCCTCATTCAGTCTATTTCATGTGTTTTGTAGTGTCTCGTGTAACCTTTATTCAGAAAAAGCTTTTCCTACTTTTTCTGGTTTCTGTTTGAACAGTTCTTTTAAGTTTGTACCTCCTTTGCTCTCTTGAATTCGGGTGTCTGTGTTTTCGTTGTCTGTATGATAGCATATCGAGTTACGCGTGTAAATAGCTTTTTGCTATTTTTTTGCCGTTTTCCGTAGATTTGGCTGTTTTTACAACTCGGCAATGTGCGTTTTGTGCAATTTGCAGTGTTTTCAACCCTGTTTTACGGTTACACGTGTCATACTTTTGATTTTCAGCATCACAAAACCGGAAGCAAACGCAAAAACAGGCAGCAACCCCGGGACCGTCCTGAAGTCCCGGGGCCGCTGCCTGTCCGTAAATTTATAAGAAGGAGGGGTATTGGGTAAAGTTGTTGTCCGCTGCCTCCCTACGCGCTCTCGCGCACGCAGAGGGATACAGGGATGTACTGATCCATTGCTTTTTCGCCGCGCAGCAGCGCCATCAGGGTATCGACCAGCTTTTGGGAGAATTCCTCTTTCGAGAAGTCTATGCTCGTCAGCGTCGGCGAAACGATCTCGGCAATAAAGGTATTGTCGGCGCCCACCACAGCCAGGTCGTCAGGGATCTTCATGCCCAGTTTTTTGACATACTGCATGATGGATGCGGCGATAAAATCGTTGCCCGCAATCACGGCGGTCGCCCGCTCGTCCTTGCTTTTGCTGAAAACCATGTCAAACACATGGGACAGCACACCCTCCATCGTGTCCGCATTGGTGCAGACATAGCGCTCATCATAGGGGATGCCGTTGACTTCGAGCGCATCACGATAGCCGCGCTCACGGTAGCCGCGGTTGAGGTGCATATTGTAGCGCAGCGGTGGCACAAACAAAATGCGCTGATGCCCGCGGAACACCAGATAGTTGACAGTCTTTTTCACGCCGCTGTACAGGTTGGGCGCTACCGCAACGATATTTGGCTCCAGATGACTGTATTCCCGCGTTTTGTACAGCACCACCGGGATGCCAGCCTCGGCAATGCGGTTCAGCTGCACGGCTTTGTAGCGGTTGGACAGCATGAACACGGCATCATACCGGCCGGAAATCAGCGATTGGATAAAATCGTCGCCGTCACGGCTGTAGCAGTGGGAAACATTGTATCCCAACTTGTCCAGCTTTTTCTCGGCAATCTCCAGCCAGTCGTTGCGCAGGTTGTCGCACACAAACGCGATCTGCATCGAGCGGTTGGTTTTCAGGCTGCGGGCATACAGGTTGGGCTGATAGTTCAATTCCTTGATGGCGTCCAGCACAGCCTGGGTCTTTTCCTCGCTGACGAACTTGGTCTTATTGATGACGTAGGATACCACAGCAGGGGAGACCCCCGCCAGCTTGGCTACGTCATTTCGGGTTGCGTTCTTGCCCATACTCTTTTCCTTACTTGTGGGGGCTGTGCGCACAGGGGCGCACATGCCGGTAGATATTGTTGATGAGGCCTGCCGCGTAGGAGGCCAGGATAATGCCCAGCGCAATGGCACCGGCTTCGGCCAGCACCAGCTGGAGCAGGGATGCAAATTTGGCGGAGTCGCCCTCGATTAAGCTGTACATCGTATAATACAGGTCACCACCGGGAATTTCCGGAATCAGCATCGGAACCAACAGCAGAATGACCGGCGTTTTGATAAGGCGGGCCGTGACTTCGCTGCAAATAGCAATGACCAAACTGGAAGCCAGCATGCCAAAGGCTTTTCCGTGCCCGCCTGCCACGCTGATCAGATAAACCACCCAGCCGATGCCGCTGCCCAGGGCGATGCAGCCCAGCGGCTTTGTGCCGCGTATCCCAAACAGCAGGGCGAACCCGAGGGACCCGACTACGCCCATGGCGGTTTGGATAATTTCTGCCTGCAACCTTACACACCTCCCGCCAGCAGCACAAGGGAAAAGCCCAGTGCTACCGAGATCGCTTTCAGAACGGCCTCGCTCAGGTTCAAAAGACCGCTGATGGTATCACCATTGATCATATCCCGCAGCGAGGTGGTCAGCTGGATGCCGGGAATGACCAGCATAATGTTGCCGATCATGATCTTGTCCGGGTGGACGCCGATGCCGGCCCTCACCAACAGCAGCACCGCCAGCGCTGTGACCGCACTGCAGATAGCGGTCTGCAGCAGACTGTTCATCTGCAAGGTGGTGCTCATGCGTATCATGGCAAACAGCACCATGCCGGAAAGAGACGCCGCGATGCCATCAGCCAGATTGCCGCCGAAAAAGATGGACAGCGAAAACGAGATGACCATGTAGAGCAAAAGCTCTTGCCAGGCAGGAGTCGGGCGCTCGTCCCGTATTGCCTGCAAGGCTGTGCGGAATTCAGCCAGCGTAAGAGCCCCGGCGCAGAACCGGCGGGAGAGGGCGTTGATCTTGGCTACCCGGCCCAAATTGGTGACACGTGCCTTGATACGGCGGCTTTGGGTGATGCTCCCGCCGTCCGGCAAGCGTACGGTTGCCACAATGCTGGATGTAATCGTAAAAACATCCACCAGGTCAAAGCCGCACACATGCTCAAGCCGTTGGATGGTATCCTCCACCCGGCTGACCTCGGCGCCGTATGTCAGCAGCAGCTCACCGGCATCCAGGGCGCAGGTCAAACATTCTGTTGACCGTGCGTTATTTTGCGCGTTGATTGCATACATCGCTTGCCTCTGCCCCCTGTCGATATCGTATAGGATCTGCCTTGCAGAAACTGCCGTCATCGGTGAGGTCTCGCCGTTGCCGGACGTTTCTGGGCCGTGCCGCTTTCGGTGGAATCTGCCCTGTCATCTCCGTTGTTACTATCATACACACGATGGTTACTCGTGTCAATAGAAAAGGCCCAAATTTTTCTCTGATTTTACATCGAATAAAAAATCATATGCGCAAAAAAGCATACGATTCAGTCATCCAAAGTAAGAAAAATCGCTCAGGTACAGGGGATGTTGGAAAAAAGCAATGCTGCACAAGAAGAACACCTTTGCTGCGGTTGACCCTTTTGTACAGAAAAAACCGCCTGCATTACGGCAAGCGGTTTCACACGAATTGTTATGCTGAAACAAATTTAACATGGCGTTGAGGCGAATTTTTTCTCGTACACACTGGTAATCCCAAAACTGTCCTTTGCGGGGATTTCACAGAGACTTTCAACCCCACACAACGGCGTTGAAAACTTCCCGTAGATCAATGCGCGGGGTGATGCTGTCCGTGCTGGTCAGTACAGCGGTGACCGTGGCAGCAATCTTTTGATCTGCCATAAAAATCAGAAACTTAGCCTCATCTGATACCAGACCACATTTCCGTGGGTAGAACCGGAAACGCCCTCGCTCACAAAACCAAACTTGGCGTAATAGTGTACCAGTTTGTCTTTGCAGGTGAGCACAAGGCCCTTTCTCCCTTGTGCTTTCGCTTCACCGATGACATGGTTCAGCAAGGCAGCTGCACAGCCGCGGCAGCGATATTCCGGGATGGTATCTACACCAAAAATCATCTGCCACGCACCGTTTTCGTTGTGTAGAGAAGCATCCTCATACATCTCATCCCGGAGGTCAGGTTCATCTGTGACCATGCCGTTGACAAAGCCGATCATCCGGTCGCCATCCAGCTGCACCCAGAAGTGATTGGGATAAAACGCCAATCTGCCGGATAGACTGGCTTCGGTGGCGGCTTCCGCAGCAGGGAAGCATTCTGCCTCAATATTTACGATTCCCTGCAAGTCTGCGGGAACAGCAGTCCGAATCTGCATCCTGTTCAAACTCCTTTCTCAATCCACAAGAGTGGTCTCACCCTGAAATACTTCAACTGCTGGGCCGGTCATGAAGGCGTGTCCCGTGGTGTCGTCGATCTCAATGCGCAGGGCACCACCGTCCATCTGCACTTCCACAGAAGCGTCTGTCAGGCCCCGCGCATGGCTGGCAACGACGCTTGCCACGGCTCCGGTCCCACAGGCCAGAGTGATTCCGCTGCCGCGCTCCCAGACACGCATCCGCAGATGAGTACGGTCAAGGATCTGCACAAATTCGCTGTTGACGCGATTCGGAAAGCGGGCGGCATGCTCGAACAGGACGCCAATCTTCTCCAGCGGCACCTCCTCACAGTTGGGCACCAGATACACGGCGTGGGGGCTGCCGACATCCACGGCGGAAAATTCCCACTCGCTCCCGGCTACTGTGATTTTTTCCGGCTGCGGGGATTCCAGCACCGGCACGCCCATGTCCACCCGGATTTTGGCGGCCTTGTCGTTTTCGGGGGTAATTTGCAGCGTCTTGATACCGTCCAGCGTCTCTACCGTGATTTCCGCCTTGACGGCCCGCCCGTGGTCATACATATATTTGCCGACGCAGCGGATACCGTTGCCGCACATCCGCCCTTCGGTGCCGTCGGCGTTGAACATCCGCATACGGCAGTCGGCTTTTGCCGACGGCTCGATTAAAATCAGGCCATCTGCCCCTACGCCGAAATGCGCCTGGCTCAACAGCTGCGCGGTGCGGCTGGGGTCTGTGACCGTCTCCGCAAAGCAGTCCACGAAGATATAGTCATTGCCCAGACCATGCATTTTGGTAAATTTCATAATGACACCTCACGGCTTCTGCATCATGATCTTGACGATCTCCTTATCGGTCTCCCGCATGCCGTCGTGGCCCAGCATACCGATGTTGCGGATGGTGTTCTCCACGCCCTCGCTGATGATGCCGTCGCCGCCGCGGAACTGCTGGCCGTTCTGGTACATGTGGTAGCCCAGAATCCCAGCCTCGACGCTGGAGGCAATCTTGGCCGCGCAGCTGGGCTTGGCGCCGTCGCAGATGATACCGGACACGATGGCCAGCGCGTTGACGAGGGTGTGGGAGACAGCTTTCAGATCCGCCCCCTGTAAGTAAGCAATGGCACACCCGGCGGCACACCCGGCGCTGACCGCACCGCAGTAGGCGGACAGACGTCCGATACCCGTCTTTTCATGGATGGCAATCAGGTTCGAGAGCACCAGCGCGCGGTACAGCCTCTCCTTGGGGCAGGCCAGCGCCTTGGCGTACTCAATGACCGGGACCGACACCGTAATGCCCTGGTTGCCGCTGCCGGAGTTGATGACGACGGGCAGCTCACAGCCGCTCATGCGCGCGTCGGAACCCGCCGCAGCCTTGGCAATAGCGCGGTTGCGCACATCGTTGCCGTAAAATTTCAGGTAGGTGGAGCCGACATTCGCGCCGTAGTCCCCCAGCAGCCCTTCCTCGGAAATCTGGGTGTTGTACAAAATCTGGGTGTCCAGCAGCGGGCGCACATCGTCCAGGTCGCAGGTCTCGGCAAAGTCGTAGATATTGGCAATCGTCAGCAGGCTGCGGTCCGTCAGGCCGCTTTCCGCCTCCGTATTGCAGGCGGCCGAGGTCTGCCTAGCCGTGTTGTCCAGCAGAACCTCATCATTTTTCTTGATGTAGACAATGTTGGTGTGGTACTGGCTGATGCGGACGACAGCAGAATCCGTGCCGCAGTACAGGGCGATGATAATATCAAAGATAATGCCGTTGTCTATGGCCTCCACCGAGATGGGAACATTGGACAGGAAACGCCGCATGGCAGCTTTCTGGTTTGCTGTGACCTCCGAGATGACTTCCAGCTCTTTGGCAGCATTTCCGCCGAGGATGCCTGCCACGGCGGCAGCCTCGATGCCTTTCATTCCGTCCGTATTGGGCACGACAACGCTCTTGACGTTTTTGATGATGTTGTTGCTGACGCCGATTTTCACGAGGTCCGGCTCACAGCCCAGCACCTCGCGGGCCTTGGCAGCAGCGTAGGCGATGGCAATGGGCTCGGTGCAGCCCATTGCAGGGATAAGTTCTTCTTTCAGGGTCTGAACATAAGTCTTATAAATCTTTCCGCTCTTATCCATAGGGCTTTTTCTCCTTACTCCATCTTTTTGTCTCTGAGAATGTCCACAATGATCTTTTCGGTGCTACCATGCCGGGGGAGGCGATGCGGCCCATGTTGCGCATAGTTTCCTCCGGCGTCGCGCCGTTGATCCCATGTACATTATATATGAAAACGTCCTGTATTGCCATACCTACAGCCTGCCAAGCTGCATCCACGGCCACAACACCCTTCATCGTGCAGCCCTGTTTGCCGCCGTTGCAGATCATGCCGGCGATGCTCATAGCGGGGTCCGGCAGGCTGATCACGCGAGCCTCGATGGCGGCATTGCAGAGCAGGAAAACCGTCTTTTGCTCGTCGTCCGAGATGATTTTGCCGCCGTTTTTCGCCAGCAGATAGCGGGCGTAGGTGGTCTTGGAACTTTCCAGTCCTGCCTTGCAAAGGGTGTAGTTCAGCTTGAACGCCTCGCGGCATAGCCAGTGCCCAGATGCCCAAAGCTGCTGCCGCTGCCGGTGACTGGCAGACTTGCGAAAATCAAGTGCGAAAAATCGTGGAACAGGTGCAAAGTGTAAAACCATCGCTATAAGGGAAAAGCGACAGGAAACTGCCGCTTTGCTTCAAACAATTCTTAGGCAACACCGCACAATTCCCACCTGACGGCTTAAGCACCGCTCCGGCGGCTGC
>OLRE01002498.1_pt1 | contig 14875 bp, 10 predicted proteins | sample 1672461 | NCBI WGS metagenome assembly OLRE01 (sample SAMEA3136688, study PRJEB25190) | human gut metagenome | biome: human gut; feature: human-associated habitat; material: faeces | place: Austria | collected 2013
TGATGATGCCGTTCATGGACGGCATGACCTGCCTGCGGGAGATGCGCGCCCGCCACATCAACACGCCGGTGATCATCCTGACCGCCCGCGGCGAGGAATACGACAAGCTGGCGGGCCTTGAGGGCGGTGCAGACGACTATGTGGTCAAGCCGTTCTCGCTGGCGGTGTTGTACGCCAAGGCACTGGCGCTCCTGCGGCGAGCGCGGGGCCTCAATGCCGGGAATACGCTGACAGCGGGTACCCTGTCACTCGACCCGGAACGGGGGATTGTCATAGCGGACGGCAGGCGCATCGACCTGCCGCCCAAGGAATTTGCTTTGCTGCGGGCGCTGATGGAGCGCAAAAACCGCGTGCTGACGCGGGACGAGCTGCTTAATCTTGCGTGGGGCTGGGATTTTGATGGCACGGACCGCGTGATCGACGGGCACATCAAAAAGCTGCGCCGGGCACTCGGTCCGCACGCGGACTGCATTAAAACCGTGGTGAAGCGCGGCTATAAGCTGGAGGTGGACGGAGATGAAAACCAAACGTAGAACCTTTTGGAGCTTTTTCACACGAATCGGCGCGGGCTTCCTTGCATTCTGGCTGGCAGTGATGGCGGTGTTCACCGTCCTGCTGTCGCAGCAGCGTGCAAAGCTCATGCTGGCGGAAATGGAAAGCAAATCGGACAAGCTGATGGGAGAGGATACCGATTTTTTGCTTGATCCCTCGAGCTATGACACGACGGACGAGACGGAACTGCGCAGACGATTGAGCAAGCCGGTATTCATGGCGGACAGCGCAGACCCGCCCAATCTGCAGATCATCGAGACCGCTATCACCGACCTGAAATCCGGCAAAGTTCTGCAAAGCAACCGCTGGTGGCTTGAGTTGATCGAGGGAGTCAACCTGTACCGCGTGGATATGAGCGGTCAGCCGCGCGAGGTGTGCGAGGCGGTTCTTGCGGGTGCGGGCACAGGCGAGTCGAAAATAGAATCGCTGCCGAAGATGACCTTTGAGGCGTGGGCGGACAGCGTGCCCGGATACCGCGATGACGCCTATCTGAAATCCATCACGATCGAGCCGACCAAGAGCGGCACTTGGGAGCCGACCGGAGAGGTGCGCACGATTGAATGCGCATATGACGCGGAGCAGGTGAAAGGTCTGACGCTGAAAACCATGAGTTGTAATCGCTTGGTGTGCCCCGGACCGAACGGCGCCACGACCGAACAGATTGCGGAATCCCTGTCCTCGCCCGCGCGGCAGGCGCTGCGGGAATGGGCAGAATACCCGAGCCGCACAAACAGCAGCCAAACGGTCGAGAAGCTGTGGCTCGTGCGAACGTACCGGCGGACGATCAGATATTGTCCGTTTGCGGAAAGCGGCGCTGTGCTGGTGTCCTATGCGGCGGAAGGATATCCGCTCAAAGCCTTGCTGCCGGTACTGATTCCCGTATGGGCGTTCAGTCTGGTGCTGGCGCTATTCTGCGCGGCAGTGCTGTCCGGTGCGCAGCTGCGCGTCTGGCGCAAACAGGAGCGTGTAGAGCGGGTACGCCGTGAAACGACCGCCGCGCTCGCGCACGAGCTGAAAACGCCGCTCTCCGTGCTCAGCGCCACCGCCGAGCTGCTCGGTGACAACCTTGCACCAGAAAAGCAGGCGCACTATCTGGGTGTCATTCAGCAGCAGGCGCAGCGGATGGACGGCAGTGTGCGGCACATGCTCGAACTGTCGAGACTGGAGACCGGCGCAAAGGCTCTGCGGCGAACGGCGTTCTCTCTGGCAGAATTGGCGCAGGAGCGCCTGCAGGCAGCTCTGCCGACCGATTCCACCATCCACACCGAATTTGCAGCACAGGACAAATTTGAGGTCAATGCAGACAGGGCACTGCTTGCGCGGGCACTGGACGCACTGCTCGAGAACGCCGTGCAGCACACACCGGAGGGCGGCTGCATCACGGTGCACCTCGCGGACGGCGTGCTCTCGGTGACGAATACCGGCGACGCCATTCCGGCGGACGCGTTGCCGCGGCTGTGGGAGGCGTATTATCAGGCCGATCCGTCGCGCAGCTCAAAAGGCGACGGACTGGGACTGTCGATCGCGAAGACCGTGTTTGATCTGCATGGCTTCACCTGCGGAGCGGAGAATACCGAAATCGGACCGAAGTTCTGGTTTCGATTTGCCGATAAATAACAAAAAACCGCTCGAAAGAGCGGTTTTTGCTTTATTAAATAACTTTTTCGAATACCATGGTTGCCTGAATGCGGTCGCCGCCCATCAGACCCTTGCTGCCGCCGTTCGATGTAGTAATCGTGTGCAGGCGATAACCCTTTTGCGCTTGATGGTTAATCGCTTCTTCCAGTTCGGTCAGGTTGCCGGAACCGGTGCCGAGAAATTTTTCCTTCAAAGTAACCTGCAGGACAACGTAATGATAGTCCTTGCCGGATGCGGTGGAGAAAGTCGAGGAATCGCTGAAATCCATAAATAACACCTCCAGTAATTTACACGATTATATCGTATTCGACAGAGATTGTCAATCTGCGTGCAAAAGAAAACCGCCTGTTCAGGCGGTTTTCGCGTGTTAGATGGTATCCAGTTTTACCTTGCCGTCCACAGCAGACAGGTGAGCGCCCATCAGCGGCTTATCACCGGTGACGATGGCGGTGGCCAGCGGATTCTCAATCTCTTTTTCGATCAGGCGGCGCAGATTGCGGGCGCCGTACTTGACCGAGTAGGACTTCTCGGTGAGCAGACCGAGCAGGCTGTCGTCCCACGTCAGGCGGATATCCTTGTCTGCGAGCGTGGTGCGCAGCTCACCGAGCATGATCTCAGCGATATGGCGGAAGTTATCCTCGGACAGCTGGTTGAACGCGATAATCTCGTCAATGCGGTTGAGAAACTCCGGACGCATGATTTCTTCAAGAGCCTTCATCACGCGGTCCTTGCTCATCTGAGACACGGTGCGGCCGAAGCCTGCAGGCGTGTTATTGGACTGCGAACCGGCGTTCGAGGTCATGACGATGACCGTGTTCTCGAAGCTGACAACGCGGCCCTGCGCGTCGGTCAGACGGCCGTCATCCAGAATCTGCAGCAGAGAATTGAGTACATCCGGATGCGCCTTTTCGATCTCGTCGAACAGCACGACAGAATAGGGCTTGCGGCGTACCGCCTCGGTCAGCTGACCGCCCTCATCGTATCCGACATATCCGGGCGGCGCTCCGATAAGACGGGAGACGGAGTATTTCTCCATATATTCGGTCATATCGATACGAACCATGTTGTGCTCGTCATCAAACAGACAATCGGCAAGAGCCTTTGCAAGCTCCGTCTTGCCGACACCGGTGGGACCCAAGAACAGGAAGCTGCCGATAGGCTTGTTGGGGTCGGATATGCCTGCACGGGAGCGGAGGATAGCCTCTGTGACTTTCTGAACCGCTTCGTCCTGACCGACAACGCGCTGATGGATAACATCATCAAGGTGGAGCAGCTTCTCACGCTCGCCCTCCATGAGCTTTGCAACGGGTATACCGGTCCATTTTGCGACTATGGTCGCTATCTCTTCCTCGGTCACGGTGTCGTGGACAAGGGTATTTTCGGTGCGCTGCTCACTCTTCTTTTCGGCTTCTGCGAGACGCTTTTCAAGAGAGGGCAGATCGTAATATTTGAGTTTTGCCGCTTTTTCGTATTCGTAGTGAAGCTGAGCCTGCTCAATATCTGCGTGAGTCTGCTCGATTTCCGACTTGAGCTTCTTGACCTCATCGACGCTCTGTTTTTCGGCCTCCCAGCGCGACTTCATCTCGTTGAACTTGTCTTTGTATTCGGCAAGCTCGGCGCCGAGCTTCTCAAGACGCTCCTTAGAGAGCTTATCGGTCTCTTTTTTCAGAGCCATCTCTTCGATTTCAAGCTGCATTATCTTGCGGCGTACATCGTCAAGCTCAGAAGGCATTGAGTCGATCTCGGTGCGGATGGAAGCGCACGCCTCATCGACAAGGTCGATTGCCTTGTCGGGTAGGAAACGGTCGGTAATATATCTGTCCGAAAGGGTAGCGGCGGCGACAAGTGCACTGTCGTGTATGCGAACGCCGTGATAAACTTCATAGCGCTCCTTGAGTCCTCTGAGTATCGAAATCGTGTCTTCAACAGTAGGCTCGTTTACCATAACGGGCTGGAAACGACGCTCAAGCGCGGCGTCCTTTTCAATATATTTGCGGTATTCGTCGAGCGTAGTTGCGCCGATGCAGTGCAGCTCGCCCCTTGCAAGCATGGGCTTCAAAAGGTTACCTGCGTCCATGCTGCCTTCGGTCTTGCCTGCGCCGACTATCGTGTGCAGCTCATCGATGAAGAGCAGTATCCTGCCCTCGGATTTCTTTATCTCTTCGAGCACAGCCTTGAGTCTCTCTTCAAACTCGCCGCGATACTTTGCGCCGGCGATAAGCGAACCCATATCAAGGCTGAAAACAGTCTTGTCTTTAAGTCCCTCGGGCACATCGCCGCGTACTATTCTCTGCGCGAGACCCTCGGCGATAGCGGTCTTGCCGACGCCGGGCTCACCGATAAGCACGGGGTTGTTCTTGGTTTTTCTCGAAAGAATACGAATGACATTTCTTATCTCCGTGTCACGGCCGATAACGGGGTCAAGCTCGTTTTCACGGGCGCGCTTGACAAGATCGGTGCCGTACTTCGAAAGTGCGTCGTAAGTATCCTCGGGGTTGTCGCTGGTTATCGGGCTTGTCTTGACCTTTGAAAGCTCATCGACAAAAGCGTTTTTGGTTATGCCGTGAGTATTGAATATTTTTCTGATTTCCGGAGTCATGTTCGTGAATATGCCGATCATAAGATGCTCAACCGAAACATATTCGTCGTTCATGCTCTTTGCCGTCTTTTCGGCGGTGCGGATAACGCGGTCGGTCTCCGAAGAGAGATACATCTCGCCGCCGGAAACCTTCGGGAGAGTAGCAATATAAGAATCAAGCTCGCCGAGAACGGTGTTGCAGTCAACGCCCATCTTGCCGAACAGGGAGGGGATGAGTCCGCCGTCCTGATCAAGCAGAGAGTAGAGCAGATGTTCGGGGACGAGCGACTGGTTGTCGTTCTCTCTTGCTATGTTCTGCGCGTTCTGTATTGCCTCAACGGTCTTCTGAGTATAGTTCTGAGTGTTCATAAAATCACCTGCTTAGTCTGAGTTTTGAGTTATATTATTATTGACTGCCGCGCGATGTATTCGGCGTAGCAGTGCTCAATATCTGCCGGAGAATATCTGCCGGCAAGGAAGCCTTTCATAAGTTTGTCAAACAGTTCTATATATCCGGATATAGCCTGTGCGAGCTCCTCGGTTGAGGAATTTTTCTTCGGCACGACTATACTGCGGCAGAACTTGTTATAATAAAGGGCATAGTCAACATTCTCCACTCCGTAGTGGGGGAGATATTTTTGCTCTATACCGTGCCACAGGCGGAAGAAGTCTGTCATGTCGGAGATAAGCGCGGCACTCTGCGTGCGAAATATCACCGAAAGCTCGCCGATGGAATCCTGCCCGTTTTCATACAGCTCCACTTCATATTTGACGGTGGGGCGGTATTTATATTCCAGACTGCTCTTGAGCGACATTGTCAGGTCGTTCGGAGTGAAGAACGGCACAAGCTGCCCGTATGAGGCGATCGCTTCTTCGATAGCCTGGAATACATCGTTTATGCGCCTCTGCGGCGTGACCATGCCGAAATATTCGGCAAGTATCTGATTTATTAAATTCGATCGGTTGGTGCCCTTTTGATGCGCAAGCCTATCCGCTTCGCGGACGACTTCGTCGCTGAGCATCAAACTGTATAATGTTTTCTTCAAGAGTATCAACTCCTTTTGTTTTCTGTTCCCATGATATACCTATTTTAAAAACTTGTCAATATATTTATATAAATGTTCATACAAAGTTAATAAAACCCAAAACGAGTTTACTAAAAAAGGCTGTCCGAAGGGCAGCCTTTTAAATATAGCTTTAAGATTTTGAGCGTTTTCTCGACGGCATCTTTTCCCCCAGCACAAATGGTACGATTTTGTGTATAGGTAAAGCCACCAAAAGGCACAGACCGATGGAGAGCAATGTCGCAATAGCGCTCCAAAACAGAGATTTGTCGGCGAGTCTTTCTGATATAAACGGGCACAATGTGTGGAAAAACACTACCGGAAATTTGTGCATGAGGAGTATCGGCATCGTGTTGGAGCCAATATAAGATATAACCTTAAGCTTCGGGATGAAGAAACACAACAAGGTAAATCCGAGTACGGACATAAAAGCGGATAAATAAAATATCAGTATTCTGCCGTATTCGCTGCTCTGATATCCGACGAGAATGTTCAGCTTCAGTGCCGAAAATCCTCCGGCGGCGACGCATAACAATGATAAAATAAATATGTATGGCTTGCGCAAGTTTTTTTGATTTTGTGCTGCAAATTTTGAGAATAAAACCCCGCTCAGAGAAAACGGGAGCAGTGCTATGGCAACATCAGCCTTGAATATCGGCGCTTTTGTCGGAAACAGAGAAAATTTATATATTACATATTGTATAGCGATTGCTGCAATTATAGATACACCGAACAAGGCGTATGACAATCGGCGTTTTGAAGCTATTCGGTCTATTATAAATGTTATGGCATACAAAAACAGCAGTTCAAGAAACAGGCACGGCAAAAACCAAAGCGGAGTATTTGCGGCGCAGTATCCTTTTAAAGTGCTTATGATTATGGCAGGAACACTGCTGTCGATTGCCTTCTCCGCGAATGACGAGACGAACTTGCCGAGAATAGCATATGCGCCCCAGCTGACTGCGGCAAATATATAAAACGGCACGAGAAGGCGCGTCAGTTTTTGAATCAGAAACTTCCAGAATCCGTTCTTGCCGCGCGAAAATGTAACGCCGGTCAAAAAGAAAAACAGCGGAACATGAAAAGAATATACATATTGAGCATAGATTCCTTGGTCGTGAAACACATGCCCGATAACTATAAAAAATATACCGATAGCCTTAGCGGCATCGAAAGCAAATATCCGCTCTTTTGAGTTGCTGTTTAAAGTGCTCATTTTTCTCCAATCGGTTTGCAATATTACTGTATTAATAATTTAAATATAATGCCTGTGTTTTTATACTAACAGGATTCTTTTTGTGTGTCAAGGTTTGCAAATTTCGACTTGAACGATTTTAAGCATAACTTTTTGTTGCAAAACGCGTACTGTTTCTGATATAATTTTCTTGTAGATATAACGGATTATGCTCCGAACGGGGGAGCAAAAAAATAAAGGAGCAATAAAAGATGAAAAAAATAAGAAACGGCATCGCGATAATGCTGACGGCTTTGCTCGCGTTTCTTCTCTGCTCGTGTGCGGGGAATACGGATAGAGCAAAAAACGGCGTTAAAATAACTGCGACCGACGCCAAAACAGAGCAGACAGAAGAATACAACGACGCAGTCTTCAGCATGACTATCCCAAAGGGATGGAAAGTAACCTGCGGCGGCTTTGACATATATCATTCAATAAGAATAAGCGATCCTGATGAGCCGCTTAACTGTATGTTTGTTCTGCTCAAAGCCGATTGTCTTCTTCATTCACAGGAGGGCAAGGACGCATGGAAGGCTGTTTATAACGAGGGCAATCGGGACGCAGTTATTTTCGCAAATGCCCCTGTGCTTGAAAAACCGTCAACCGAAAGCTTTTTTAAGATATTTGCGCAATATGCAGATATGGCATCAAAGTTTGAAGCGGCGTATGTCGGATATTCTTTCCCGCATTATGATAATTTTACCGTTACCGATCGCTTCTCCGGCTCAGGTGACATGGTCAAATATTCGCTCGGTGACGAGTTTTTAAGAGCAACCTTTACGGATAACGGAAGAGCAGGCGAGGGAATGTTCTCCGCCAGCGTAGTTGATTTCAAAGAATCCTTGTACTCCGACAGAACGGTTGCTGACTATGGACTGGAATCTGTGGACAGCGGTTATTACATGGCCTATAATATTGTTGCGATAACAGCCGCTAAAGATACTTTTATCGAGTGGGAGGACCTGCTCACCGAATGCTTGAAAACACTTAAGTATTCCGACATTTTTGAAAATGATATTCGTGGTGCAATCGAAAGAGATTTTTTTCAGGCACGATGCATAAACCAAAATTTCAATCAGACTATGGACGGTATTATGTCGTCATGGGACAGCCGCAACAAGAGCATAGATATAATAAGCCAAAAGCAGAGCGATGCGACTCTCGGATATGAACGAGTTTACGACACAAGAACCAAAGAAATATACCGCGCAGCGAAGGGATTTACGAGCAGTTACAAAGGCAAAGGATATAAACCGGTCACCGATGATAATATGTATACGACGCCAATAAGCGGATACATAGAAAAAGACTGATAATGGAAGAGGATAATATGATCTTGTTCTTTACAGGAACGGGCAACAGCAGATATATTGCACGCAGGATTGCCGATTCGCTTGGCGACGAGCTGCTGAATATGAACGAAAGAATTAAAGCGTGGGATACATCGGAGATAAGCGCTGACGGTCGTCTTGTTTTTGTCGTTCCGACTTACGGTTGGCGCATTCCGCGCATTGTCGAAAAGTGGATAGACGAGACACCGTTCAATGGAGATTTTAAAGTGTGGTTCGTCATGGACTGCGGCGGCGAGATAGGCGATGCGGACAAATATATCAGGCAGTTATGCTCAAGAAAGTCATTTGACTATATGGGTGTCAAGCAGATAGTGATGCCTGAAAATTATGTTGCTATGTTCGGTGTGCCGAATGATGAGCAGGCTGCACGGATAATTGAAAAGGCTCAGCCGGATATTGCAGACGCTTCAGAGACTATAAAAGCCGAAAAGAAATTTGCTCAGCCGCGCAGAAATGCTTATGATAAGCTTATGAGCGATATAGTCAACCCGGTGTTCTATAAACTCTTTGTCAAGGCGGACGCCTTTACGGCAAATGACAAGTGCATCGGATGCGGCAAGTGTGCAAAAATGTGCCCGCTCAACAACATTGAATTGAAAAACAGTAAACCGGTCTGGGGCAAGAATTGCACTCACTGTATGGCGTGCATCTGCCTCTGCCCGACGGAAGCCATTGAATACGGCAAGAAGAGCGTCGGCAAACCGAGATATCATCTTGATTAAAAGCAAAGGAAGTATGACTCAAAGCCATACTTCCTGTTTTTATTTTCTTTTTCCGAGCGCTATCATAAGAGCGCCGACGGCGGCGGTCGCCGCGGTTCCCGCCCATATGCCGTATTTTAGCTTTTCCTTGTCATCCGCATCGTTTATGTATCGCATTATTGAGACCGGAGTCTTTTTGAATAGGTCGAAATATGTTACCGTTCTTGTTTTATACTCAAACGGCTTGGCTTCATCGAGCTCAAAGATACGCACGCCGCGCATCTTGTTGCCGTAGCATCGAAATGACGCGCAGGCTGTTTGGATTATGTCAATGTAATCGACTTTGCCCTCAAAGCAATTTAGATGATCGTGACCCGCGACTGCGGCAAGCACGCCTCCCATTTCTTTCAACGCTTCAAATTCGCCGACATTTTCAGAGCATACGTCCGGATATTCGCCGAGAGTGCCGTGGGCTTTTTGGGGGTCGAGCTCATAAAATCGCCCGTCGTGCTCTGTGCATTCATTATTTTTTTCGCACTCGCGTATGAGCTGCACAGTCTCCGGAATCGGGACATGCTGAAATACAAAAGAGGGAAGAACACCGAAATCTTTTTTGATTTTTTCATTCTTTCGGAGCACCCAATCTATTTTGTTGCGGCTTATGGTCGTGTACCAATTGCCGTCTGCGCCTTTTCCTGCGGAATCGAGCATCCACACGGTGAAAGCGCGCCGCGTTCCGTCCGACGACATTATCGGGATATCATAAGTTCCGCATCCCGCGCCGACATCTGCGCCGCTTCCGACGCACGATGAGTAATTGCCGTATATTTCCGACTGCTCGGATTTTTCTATGCAGTTCATGTCATCGTGGTTCCCGTACAGCACGGCAAACGGTATCTTTCTCGCTTCAAGCGGCAGAACAATATGACTTATCGCCCGTTCCACGCGTGATCTCGTCGCATCATGCCCGGAGGCTACCTGCCTTGTGCCTATCACGGCATCGTTTATATGATTGCCGAGTATGTTGTCGCCCGTGAACAGAACGAGATCGGGGTGCAGAACATCGCAGGCTCTGTTTATCATCCGGACAAGGCTTTTGCGAACGAGCGGGAGATCCTGCGCGTCGCTTATCTGCATTATTGTGAACTTGCCGTCACTGTTGAATTTCAGCATTCGTTTACCTCTTTTAAAATGCGCCGCCGCAGTTTATACGGCAGCGCATTTGCTTTAATTATTCGGTTTCGTTGCTCTCGGTTGATTCGGGTTTATCTATCGAAGTTTCGGGCGTTTCTTCAGCAGAATCGTTGCCGATATCCGACATTTCCGTAGATGCAGTGTCGGACACAACGCTTCCGCTTGCCACTGCGACAGGCTGAGGCTGCTTCTTTCTCTTTTTCAGAAGAATCGCAACAGCGATAAGAATCAGTGCTGTAACAACAGATATGCCGAGTCCGATAACCATTCCGCGCGGAGTGTACTTGAACTTTACGCTGTGGTTCCCTGCGCTAACTCTGACTCCGAGCAGCGCGTCGCCGACGGCGACAATGTCATTCTCGCTGACTTCCTTTCCGTCAACAGTAACTTTCCAGCCCTTGTCATAGGGGATGGAGGTGTAAATAATACTGTCCTCTGCGGCGTTCAGCGTGCCGGTTATCTCAGTGTCGGTAAAGCTCTCGATATTCAGCGCGCCGTTGTTGAGCTTGTTATAGCCCTCAACGAATTTGTCTGTGTCGAGCCCGTAGACAAAGAAGTTGAGCGCACCGCTGTTGACATCATCCTTGACGGTCATTTCAACGGTTATCGGCGTTCCCGCCTTGCACATGCCGAGGTCATAGATATATTCGCGGCTCGTGTTCTGGGAATATTGCTCGTAACCGACCGAGATAAGAACATCTTCGATTCCCGCGGATTCAACGAACAGATAAACATTCTGATCCTTTTCGGGCGAGACGGTGAACGAAATAGTTCCGGTGCTGTCCGAAGAAGTCTTGTAGTAGTTCATGTAGCCCGTATCAAGACCTATCGAAATAGGATCGATGTTATAGAAATAAGAATCTGTGATATCAAGCCTGTTGAAGACTTCATCGATTCCGGTTGCGCGGAAGAAGTAGTCATTCTGCACCTCAAACGGATTGTCCGAATCGAAGCTCCATGCAGTGATATCTTCATTCACACAGTAGGCTATCGGGAGCCAGTATTTGTTCCTGTATGCATGGAACTTGCCGGATGAGCCGACATATTCATAGAACTCATCGCTCAGCGGCGGGTTGTATTCGTTGTTGTCGACAATATACTTGAGCGACATCATTGAATTGTAGACCGGGGTCTGCGGATTGTAGGTGTAGCTGTTGATATAATTGCCGTAGAGACCGAGCTGCTCCTGCAGATTTGCAACCTTTTCGTATGCCATGGACGAGAAGGTGGATACGCCGTTATAGTTATACCATGCAGGATCCATGCGCGCCCTGAGTGAGGTGAGCTCCATACGGTAAGTGTCATTGCCCTCAATATCATCAAGTTCATTCTTGAGGTCTCTGAAATCCTGATAGTCTCCGGCGTATTCGGTCTTTGTTCTGTCCATGCTGTAGTTGTCGGTGTCGGCGCTTATAGCCTCGGCGCAGACGCAGCAGAGCATCAGAACAGCCATAGCCGACGCCTGATATTTCTTGGTCGAGAAGAGATAGAATATAAGCGTATAGAGCACGACAAACAGCAGGCTGATAATAACAGTTGTTTCATCGACGTTCTTTGAACCGACTTTTTGGATTATAACTATTCCTGAAAGAATAGCTACTCCTGCGCCGAGTATCTCTTTGCCGGAGAACTCGGTAATGTGTCGGAACGCCTTATATGCCATGGTGAGCAGGATGAACGAATACATGAACGAGAATCTGTAGGGCAGATCGTTCGGGAAGTGGAATGCGTGCCAAATATAATTGAGCACATTGAGATTGAAGCTGAAATATATAAGCCCGAGAAGAAGCACATTTGCTATCTTTTCTCTTACGGGTATGCGTTTGCAGAAAAGATAGAGCGGGACAAGTATTACCGTTGCCATTCCGCAATAGACATTGGGAAGAACATCGGTTCCGCTGCTTCTTATTGTGGGAGTGACGCTTGCAAGATGATTTGCGAGGAAGTCGAATATCTTAAAATATGACTTGACGGTCTCGGGCCATGTTCCGCTCGTCGCGGAGCAGCTTTGAAGAATAAAATAGACGGGAATGAGCGCGAACGCAACGAGAGCCGCGCCTGCAATGCTCGAAAGAGCAAATGTTATTCCGTCGGACAGGAATGAGTTGTATCTGATTTTATCTTTTAGCTTGCTGTACTGCTCGCCGTCCGGGTCGGTGTAAACTTCGAGAGCTTTCGTGGTGTCGGAGATGTTATAACGGCTGAAATAATATACAAGAAAATAGAGCACCGCAAAGATGCACGCCATGTAGCCCATATAGTAGCTCGTCAGCAGTGTCATCGACAGCGAGAAAATGTAGAGAGCGGGTCTGCGCTCGTTGATGATGCGTTCAATGCCGAGAATCATCAGCGGAAACAGAACCATAGCGTCGAGCCACATCAGATTCCAGTAATAGGCGATAAAGAAGCCGCAGAAGGAATAGAGCACACCGAACGCTGCGGTTATGGGCGAATGCTCGCCGAACGACTTTTTGAGATAATAGCAGAAGGTCGCGCTCGAAAACGCCGCAGCGAGAAGAATCATTGTCGCTATCGCCTCGGGCATATTCTTGTGGCCGAAGATGAGCATGACTATCGAGAGCGGGCTGCACAGATAGTTATAGAAGTTGCCCAGGAAGCTGCCTCCGAGACCCGTATTCCACGAGTAGAGGAAGCTCTTCATCTGAGTAACGCGGTCATAGAACTCCGCAAAAAGCGGGCCGTACTGGTGATAGAGATCCATTCTGAGAATGGTCACATCGCCGAACGGTATGAGGCTGTAGCAGATATAGACTATCAGCATTATAACTGCCGAGCAGCCAAAAGCGAGCCAACAGTATTTGTTATCTTTAAAAATCCTGCTGATAACAGATCCTTTTTCATTTTTTATTTTCATTTCTTTACCTGCCTTATTTCTTTATCTTTTTGATTGCCTTCTTTGCCATGGGCAGAAGCTTTTCAAACCCGAGATACATAATTTTGTCAACCGGCATATCAAATTCGCCGACATATTCAAATATATGGGGTACGAACTTTATCTTGAACTTTGAAAGATGGTCTTCGAAGCTTCCGTCAACTCCGCCGAGATTGAAATAGTCACAGCCGGCATCTATAGAATCACAGACTCCCGCATATATAAGCCCGACAGATGCACAGAGGGTCGAGAGCACAGAGAGATCGGAGCCGGCATAGAGATACTCGGCAATTTTGAGCTTCGCCTGCGGATCAGGCATAATGACAAGGCTGGCGGCGAGATTCACGGTGTTTCCCTTTTCTTCGATAAGAGCCTTTGCCTCATCGAGCTTGCGCGTGTTTTCGGGAATGTTCTGCTTCTTTGCAATCAGCCCCTCGAGATATTCAACATATCTGTCAAGGTGCATGCGCGCATAATATATGACCGCCCTGTCGCCGAACGCATGGCGTATCTTTTTGAAATATTCTTCGTTTCTCAGCGAGATACCCTGACGCTTTTCGGTCTGACCGAGCAGGCGGACAAATTCCGAAAGATCGTCGTCCGGGTCGGCCTTTATGAACTCGATGCCCTTGGAATTATGGAACGAGCCCATATAATAGCGGGTCTTTTTGGGAACAGCTTTCAAAAATCCCGCGCTGTCGATAGGTCCGTTTTCGTTGAAGAGCGGGATAGCCATGTTGAATCTCGGCTGAAAATATGCGTTTATGTCGGTGCTCAAGCCCCTGTGAACAAATCCGCACTCCTGCATGACTCTTATCGTCTCGTCAAATGAGTTGCCGAAATCGGCGGCATTCTGCTTTTCGTAGTTTTCTCTTATTACGAACGGGTCTGCCTTAACGGCAATCGCGCCGATCTTCTTTGCGTATTTTTTCAGCTGAGTCGAGAATTCGCGCATTGCCTCTGCGTCGCCGAAATTGCCGACGGGACCGCGCGGGGAATATATGAGCTTTTTGCCCATCGGCAGATGCCCTATCAAAAGAAGTGCGCCTACTGCGGGCGCGCCGTCTTTGTAGAGCATGCATATGTCGTGATCCCAGTTGTCCTTGACCTCGGACCATTCGGGCAGCTGTGTGAAGCAATAGGCAGGGGAGACGTTGAGAAAGTCTCTGTATTCTCCGGCATCCACGCCCGTTTTGAAGTTGTATTCAGCCATTTGCGATTAACTCCTTGATGCTTTTAGTTTTCGGATAAACAAACATATTTTACCACAAGTCGTGCAAGTATGCAATAAATGTAGTATACATATAAAATAATTTACAAATCATATCACTGTTGACAACTTTTGAAGTATGGTTTATAATGACTGCATATTTTAAAAGCTGTGACGGGAAGAAGTAACCGCATCATGCCGGCAAAGAGAGTCTCCGGGCGCTGTGAGGGGACGCGGTATGGCGGCGAAATACATCTCCGAGCTGCGAGGCTGAACAATTGTAGTAGGTCGAGCCGCAGGCGTGCGTTATACGCTGAGCGCAATGCTCCTGAGACTCCGAAAGGAGTGAACAGAGGTGGTACCGCGGTAATTCGCCCTCTGCACGGTTCTCCGTGCGGAGGCTTTTTAATTGTTTCGCAACAGTTGAAAACCCCCGGTTCTACCGGGGGAAAAAGAAAG
>OLRE01002500.1_pt1 | contig 14865 bp, 15 predicted proteins | sample 1672461 | NCBI WGS metagenome assembly OLRE01 (sample SAMEA3136688, study PRJEB25190) | human gut metagenome | biome: human gut; feature: human-associated habitat; material: faeces | place: Austria | collected 2013
TCTTACGGCAAGAAGGGTGAAGACGTTGTTAACAAGAACTACGCTGCTGTAGACCGCGGTGGTGAATACAAGACTCTGACTGTCGATCCTGCTTGGGCTAACCTGCCGGATGATGCAAAAGCAGAAAACAATGATCCTGCTTTCATCAACGAAGTAGTTCGTCCGATCAATGCACAAGACGGTGATTTGCTGCCGGTATCTGCATTCAAGGGTATCGAAGACGGTACTTGGTATCAAGGTACTTCTAAATACGAAAAACGTGGTGTAGCCGCATTCGTTCCTGAATGGAATCCAGAAAACTGTATCCAGTGTAACAAGTGTGCATACGTTTGTCCTCACGCTTCTATCCGTCCGTTCGTACTCGATGCTGAAGAGCAGAAGGGTGCTAAGTTCGAGCAACTGAAAGCTGTAGGTAAAGCATTCGATGGTATGACATTCCGTATTCAGGTAGACGTTCTCGATTGTCTGGGTTGCGGTAACTGTGCCGACATCTGTCCGGGTAATCCGAAGAAGGGTGGCAAGGCATTGACCATGAAACACCTTGAAAGCCAGTTGGCCGAAGCTGATAACTGGACTTACTGCGCTGAAAACGTGAAGAGCAAACAACACCTGGTAGACATCAAGGCTAACGTGAAGAACTCTCAGTTCGCTACTCCGTTGTTTGAGTTCTCAGGCGCTTGCTCCGGTTGTGGTGAAACTCCGTACGTGAAACTGATTTCTCAGTTGTTCGGAGAACGGATGATGGTGGCCAATGCTACGGGTTGTACGTCGATTTACAGCGGTTCGGCACCTTCGACTCCTTATTGCAAGAATGCGGATGGTCGCGGTCCGGCATGGGCCAATTCGCTCTTCGAGGACAATGCCGAGTTCGGTCTGGGTATGTATGTCGGTGCGGAGAAGCTGCGCGATCGGATTCAGATGCTGATGGAAGAGGCTATCGCCCAGTGCCAGCGTTGCTCCGAAGAGCTGAAGGGCGTTATGCGCGAGTGGATTGAAGCACGGGTTTCGTCGACCCGGTCGGCCGAAGTCGCTGCCCGTCTGGTTCCGATGATGGAGGCTTGCGGTTGCGACTATTGCCGGCAGATACTGGAGTTGAAGGATTTCCTGGTGAAGCAGTCGCAATGGGTGATCGGCGGCGACGGTTGGGCTTACGATATCGGTTTCGGCGGTTTGGATCACGTGCTGGCTTCGGGGCTGGATGTGAATGTTCTGGTGCTCGATACGGAGGTTTATTCCAACACGGGCGGTCAGTCGTCCAAGGCGACTCCGGTGGGTGCCGTCGCCAAATTCGCGTCGGCAGGTAAGCGCATCCGCAAGAAGGATCTGGGTGCGATTGCGATGACGTATGGCTACGTGTATGTGGCTCAAGTGTCGATCGGTGCTTCGCAGGCCCAACTTTTTAATGTACTCAAGGAGGCGGAAGCCTATCCCGGTCCGTCGCTCGTAATCGCTTATGCGCCGTGTATCAATCACGGTATCAAGGGCGGTATGACCCGGACACAGACGGTCGGCAAGCAGGCAGTAGAGTGCGGTTACTGGCATCTGTGGCATTATAATCCGCAGTTGGAGGAGCAGGGCAAGAATCCGTTCGTACTCGATTCGAAAGAACCCGACTGGGCGAAGTTCCGCGATTTCCTGCTCAAGGAGGTCCGTTATACGTCGCTCAAGGCCGTTTCTCCGGAGGATGCCGAAGCGCTTTTCCAGGCAGCCGAACAGAATGCCCGGTGGCGATATGAAGGGTATGTTCGTCGGAGCAAGATCGAATACTAAACGAATAATATTCCGTAGTATAAAGGGCAGCCTCGATCGGGGCTGCCCTTTGTCGTGCTTGTTGCACCGGTTCTAATCTTCCTCTTCGAGTTGGAAGATCGCTTCGACCGGTTGCCGGAAGGTACGTGCGATCTTGAGTGCGAGCAGGGTTGAGGGGATGAACTTGCCGCTTTCGATGGCATTGATCGTTTGGCGGCTGACGCCGACCTGTTCGGCCAATTGTTGCTGGGTGAGGCGGACGACGGCTCGTTGGACACGGATGTTATTCTTCATGGTGCAGGTTGCGGTTCAGTCTGTAAAGATTGAAGTGATAGACGAGCAGGAAGATGACCAGCGGAGTAGCCATGCCGCAGGCCATTACCGTGAGGTAGTTGATGTTGTAGATCGACAGGGATACGACGATCAGGAGCAGGTAGTTGATCCACATGGCGGCCATCAGGGCGTTGAGCCGAATGTGCTGAATCATTTCGTCTTCGATTTTTTCGCGGGAGAAGCCGATGAAGAGAGCGCCGACGACCGTGCCGATGATGGCGATGTTGTTCATTACCGTTTCGCGGAAAAGCCAGCGGTCGAAATTTTCGCCGAAGAAGCAGATCGAACAGCCGAGCAGAAATGCGGGAACGAAGATCGCCCAGCCGATTTTCTTAAAACCGTTGGGCAGTAAAAGAGTTGTTTTCATAGTCGTCCTAATTTTTAGGTGATTATTATTGACAAGACAAATGTAAAGTATATTTTACAATAATGCAAGTATAGTTTACATTTATTTCTCTTTTACGGAGTAGGAGGATGTCGGCTGCCGTTTGCACGCTCCCCGACAGACGGGGGAAATTAGTGCTTGTCATGGGCCTGAAGCCCGGTGGAGTGGTTGAAGGAGCAATTCGAGACGCGGATAAGGAGCGTAATTATTCCATCCGGTCAGAAGAGAAAGGCGGGCGGAGAGGGGCGTGCAGAGTTTCCGATTCGTTCGCTACACAAAATATCCGTTGCGGAATGAGGGGTTATTGCAGATATTTATTACATTTACATTTGAATTAGGGATAATTCCTTCTCAAGACATACTTCGATAGCTTCACAATTTACTACTTCTTTCGGTGTAAAAATATTGGTTTTCATTATAGGGATGTAAACTTTTCATATTTGATTCAGGTTTGTAGTGAGCCATGAGCGTATGGCATATTTGCGTTTTTGATATAGGAAAATAATAAAAATATGAAGAAAATTGTAAATACGAATGTTTTGAATAAGGCAAGAAGGTTTGTATTGCTGTTAATGTTTTTATTTATGGGAGCTTTGGCTTTTGCCCAAAGCAGATCAGAAACAGCAAAACCTTTATATGATATGGAAGTTGTGCGTAAGGTAGCAATTCTTGATATTGAGGGAACCCATTATGAAGATGTTATAATCTCATTTAAGTCAGTGGCTCCCGACTATTTTATATCAGATAAATATAAAGTCAAAGTCAAAGTCGTTGATAAAAATGGAAAATTAATCTATAAAAAGACTTTGAAAAATATCTTTTTAATGTGTTTTCAAATGGGGAAATAAAGGTGTCAAATAACGGTTTTTGTCAAATATTTATCATTAAATCAGAATTATCAGGTGATAATATTGGTATGATTAGAGAATGGGAAGGGATTTATTAGCTATTTTAAATAATAATTAAAGGCCTTTTAAATAGTTCTATCAATGAATTGGATTGAAAATATCATAAAAAAGAGCACTCCGATTGAAGCATATAGTTCCAAAGAGGATGAACTCGTATCTGTTTTATTAGATGTTGCAAAGTCAGAAAACTTAAATTGTTCACTAGGTACAAAACTTGCTGCATTTTATGACTTGGCAATATCTAGTGTGTATTATACCAATATCACTAATACAGGATGGTTATACTGTAATCTTAATTCACCAAAGTTAATATTGCCTTTTGTTAATTGTTGTCCAGAACACGCTTTGCAAGGAGATTATGTGTTTCACAAATCTAGCAAGCCGACATCAGCTAAAATCGGACAGGCCACAAGTCGAATACTTTTGTTGTTTTATCAGAAACTTTTTGACTTGTATGATAAAGATCTAAAGGTTTTAAAAGCAGCAGAACCTGCAGATGCAATATTCTATAACAAACAAGAAAAAAGAATCTTCCTTGGAGAAATTAAATCATCGCCTCTACTAACATTGGCATTGTGTTCTCCTTGTGAAACACAGACTTCTTATGATAATGATTACAATATTATCAAAATTAAACACTCTACAATGAGTAATCCATTCATAATAGGAAAGGAATTGTTCGTTGAAATTCCTGTAAAGATTGATGGTGTTTGGAAAACAAAAAATTACTCTATTGGGATAAAGAGTTCTGCAACAGATGAAGATTTTGCATATGATGGACTCATAAAACTAATTAAAGATAAAAATTTCATAAAAGATTACATGGACTATTGGACTGTTTCGTTTGATGCTTATTGCAAAAAGGACGATGCAGAAAACATCTTCTGGTTAACAAATGCATGTGGAAAACCATCTAAGTTGCCAAAAGACTGGACTGGAGGGGTAACCTGTATAAGCGACGAAAAAACTAGTGTCGGGATGGATAGAACTGATGATATAAAAAAAGGAATATATCAGGTTTTAAAGTTAGGTGCAGAAGGGAAATTGAAGAAAACAGGATGGGAATGTAAAGTAGGAATACTTTCAAACATACATCCAGCAAGACATTTCAATGTTTACCTTAAGCCCATTAAAGACTTAATATGGACTATAACGGATAATAAAAACATTGAGTTTGCAAAAGACCTTGATCCAATTTTGCCTATGTACAATTTGTTTGATGGTATTATAACTTTTACTGATAACTATATAAGAGACAGATGGATAATGGATAACTTAAACATGTTAGAAAAGTGACACTATACTTAAAACTCAGAAATAATATATCGTTAGAAGGAGATATACAACTGGCAAAAAGAGAGGTTGAACATCTCTTTGGGAAAGTTGTTGAAGTGTCAAACATGAATTTGGAAGTTATTCCCCATTTTGTCAATGATATATGCAAAATATCAAACATTAGAAAGGGTAATATTATAGGCTATGTGGTTGATGAACCCAAAGTGTCTATTGAACGACTCGTTATATTTTTGTCATTTATACAAGAAGTATGGTGCGAGGCAGGATTATTTCCACCATCCAATTATAGTATCGATGTAGAAAATTCAACTTGTATTATTCCCATGATGGCAATGTCTGAATTCTTGTCTTTTTTTCCAAATTTAGAAAAAACAAGTTCAACAGAAGTTGTAAGGGCATTAGCCAATATTGGTACTCCTTCTAAGAATGCCATAAAAAGTATTTTGCGCGTAAATACATCTTCTCCACATGTTCATTCTTTTCATAAATATAAAGCGAAATTCTTTCCTAGATTTGTGCGCTCACTGATTGTTTCTAACTTGAACTTGGATGCTGATAAACTTACTATATGTGACCCATATGTTGGCTCTGGTACAACACTTGTTGAAAGTAGCCTTTTAGGGTATAAATCTTTTGGATATGACATCGATCCTCTTTCGTGTTTTATTTCAGAGGTAAAATTTCGGGCTATTGATGTTAAAATCGATGATCTGTGTATCCCATTAGGAGATTTAATTCCGATACCATCTAAATGTGTTTTTTCGTTTCCTTCTGAAATTGCTACAAAGTTTAAAAGATGGAATAAGGTTGAGGAGCAAGAGCAATATGAGAAAGAAATTTCAAAAGAACTATATTTAATAGAGCAAGAGAAGGGATTCTATAAGCAATTAAATCAGATTGCTCTCAGCGATGCTTTGACACGCAAGTTTAACATACGCATGATGGGTACTGGAAGTGGCCGCTTTGCTCTTGAAATTGGCTCTAAATCACTAAGATCACTTATAAATAGCAATATGAAGAGTTCTATAAATGCTCTTCAAACTATCGAATTATTAAAAGATCTATACAATATCACTACTTCATCAGCAAGTGTTTATAATGGCAATGCAATTAATCGTACTTGTGAGGACAATTACTGCGATTTAATTGTAACTTCTCCTCCTTATCTTCCAGCATCTTCTGGCCGAGAAAATTATTTAATAGGTAAGATAATGTCATTAACAGCATTAGGTCTTCTCAAAGATAAAGATAGTATCCTGTCTAATAGTGTTGGCTCAATGACAAATGATGAAGACCTTAGTTTGGATAAGTTGCCCCAGTCAGTATCTCAATTATACAAATGGCTATCAAATGATGAGTTAAGAAAAAATAAGGCGGCACCAATTGTTGCTTACTATAACTCAATTAGAAAATCTCTTATGGAGGATAAACGTACGGTTAAAAACAAAGGTAAGATTATATACATAATAGGAAAAGAATCAGTATTTTATAGTAATACAACAAAAGAAATCTTGTATAGAGTTGTTTGTGATGAAATTTTTATTGAAATTGCCAAATCTATAGGTTTGAAAATTGACGAGGTCATAAATATTGAACTTGATAAAAAAGATGCAGTTGCTCGTCCAAGGTCATCGGATAAATATTATGAAACAGCCATTATTATGAGTAAATAAACTTCTTTTTGTGATTTCTTTGTTTCAATAGTGGTATAATGGTAGGCGGTAAACTTACTTGCGTTTGGAGTAAGCCTGTTTTATTTTCAAAGTGCTGATGATAATTAGGTACGGAAAAGTAGGTAAACACTTTGTTTTATCATAGGATTTGACTTTTTGTTGCTCAAAGGTCCAGTCCAGTATATATATCTGATAATCAGAATTTAATAATGTCAATGGTAATGATTTAGAGACAGAAATTTCTCTTTGCTTACATCGATATTCTCTTATCAAACAACTTTTGTTATAAAGATTATAATAAAAAATGCTGCGAATTTCGCAGCATTTTTTAGATATTTAAACGGATGACCGTTTACTCGTTCAGCGGAGTAACGCTTACATACGATTTGCCTTCGCGTTTTTTGCAGAAGGAAACCGTGCCGTCAACCAGTGCGAAGAGCGTGTGATCCTTGCCGATACCTACGTTCTCGCCCGGATTGTGGACAGTACCTCTCTGGCGAACGATGATGTTGCCAGCTTTAGCGAACTGACCACCGAAAAGTTTGATGCCGAGTCGCTTGCTTTCCGACTCGCGGCCGTTCTTTGAACTACCTACACCTTTTTTGTGTGCCATGTTTCTCTAAATTTAAGGTTATGCGACAATTTCTTCAACGAGAATCTGGCTCAGGAACTGACGGTGTCCGTTCTGCTTCTGATAGCCTGTTCTGCGTTTCTTCTTGAACACGAGGACTTTGTCGTCCTTCAGGTGCTTAAGAATCTTACATTTCACAGAGGCGCCTTCTACTACAGGTGCACCTACCTTGACCTGACCGTCGTTGTCTGCGAGCAGGACCTTGTCGAAACTCACCGACGAATTTTCTTCGCCGGGAAGACGGTGGACATAGAGTTTCCGACCTTTTTCAGCTTTGAATTGCTGACCTGCAATCTCTACTATAACGTACATTGATTAAATTGTATGTGTTTATACATAAATTTCAACGTGCAAATATAAGGATAATTATTGAATAAACAAGGGCAGGCAATTTTTTCTTGCAGACATTTGTTTTGGCACGTTTTTCGGTGTATCTTTGATCGTGTAAACAGTATGTATATCAAATGTATCGTATCTTAATCGTGTCGGAGGACTTCGTCTTGCGCAAGGCCGTGGCTTTTTCCTTGAATGACCTGGATGCGTGTGTGGAGTGCGCGGATACGGTCGGTGCGATGCTTGTGCTTCACCGGGAGTCGCCTTTCGACCTGGTGATCGTTATGGGTACTGCTGCCGAAATGTGCCGGCAGGAAGTGATGGACACGCTGCGGGCGGATAAAACCCAGCGTACGCGGGTCTTCGTGATCTCGTGGCCGCAATCCGAACAGATGGTACGGAGTATGTACCGGATGGGCGTGAACCAATACATGACCTTGCCGGTGAGCCTGCACCGGTTGCGGCGGAAAGTCATCAACGAGCTAATCGATCGGGAAAAATGGAAATGACGTTTTGGTGGTGCATCGGGGCCGTTTTGGTTTCAGGAGCTGTTTTGGCCGGAAGCTGGTGCGTGCAACGGTTTGCAGGTCGTTTTTGCCTCAGGCGGGATGCCGAGCGCCGCGAAAAGTATTTGAACAGCGTGTTGTGGATGCTCTTCTCCGGAACCGAAGAGTGCGCTCACTGTCCCGAGGCGATGTCTTCGCGGGATAGGCGTCTTATCGCCGAGGATATTGCCGACCTGGTGGATTCTACTTACGGGCTCGATCCGGCGCCGTTGCGTCGGATCGTCGAGCGTCAGAGGCTCGATGTTTTCCTGCTGCGTCGTATTCGCCGCAACGGAGGTTACCGCAGGGCTTATTACTTGCATCTGCTTTCCCGAATGCCCGTCGATGAAAAAACAGTTCGGGCAGTGGAACGTTATACGCATAGCAGGAACCGTTATGTCCGCTTCTGTGCGTTGAGCGTGCAGATGATGGCCGATATGTCGGCGCTTTCCTCGAAAATCGACGCCTATTCCCATCGGCTTTCGTATTTCGAACTGTCCGAGGTGCTCCGTATGTTGCGCCAGAATGTGCAGCCTGTCGATTACGAACCGTTGATCCTGTCGCCGAACCGGAATCTGCGGATGCTGGGACTCAGTGTCGTTTGGCGTTTCGGAATCGAAGATGCGGAGGAGATCCTGCTGCGGATCGTTGCCGAAAACCGGCCCGAAGAGTCCGTCGGTGCGATGTACGTTCTTTGTACGCTGCACAGTGTGATTACGCGTCCCGAAGTGGAAAAATTCGTGGGCGGAATGAATCCCGTTCAGCGCAGGGTACTGCTGCGTTATATTGCCCGGCAGGGATACTCCGCGAACGCTTTGCAGGTATTCATTCCTGAAGAGGAGAAGCGATATTATGTGTCGTTGGTCGATTCGTATAAATTGAACGTCGGATAGTATGTGGTTCATTGAGTTAGCTGCGATTTGCGTGACGGTTGCCGTCGTGGTGCGTGTCTGGTGGCTGGTAGTTCAAGTGTTGAGGGCGCGTAACAAGCGTCGTTTGCTGTCCCGTATGTTCGGCGTGGTTTCCGATTCGCCCGATTTTATCGGAATTTCGGCGATTTGCCACGACATAGATTCCGTTTCCCAGGTGGCCGACCTGCTCGATGTGGAGTATGCCAGTTACGAATTGCTGGTGGTGATGGACGCCCGTCTGAAACCGGAGTTGTTTCACGAGATGCTCCGGCATTACCGGATGATGCGGGTGGATTATCATCCGTTCGAAGCCTGTTCTCAGTTGGGTGTACGGGGATTCTACCGCTCCCAGACGCGGGGTGTCAATCGTCTGACGCTGCTCGATCAGATGGAGGCGTTTTCCGCCGTTTCGTCGGATGCGGCCGTGCGAGCCGCGTCGTACGATTATATTTTGCCGATCGGCCGCAACCTGCGCCTCAAACGGGGTGCGATCGACCGTCTGGCGATGGAGTTGGCGGTTCATCCGATCCACTCTATATCGTTCGTGCGGACTGCCGTAGGACCTTCGCTGCGACTTTATGCCCGGGAGTATGTCGGCCGGTTGGGTCGTTTCGACCGGGCCGACGGGTATGAATTGTCCCGCAAGGAGAGGATCACGTTGTACGAACCGTTGTTTTATGAGTTGCGCCCGTCCCGCTATGTCTGGATTTTGACTTTGAACGGAATGGCGCTTTTGGCCGGATGTGCGATTGCGGCGTGGTCGTTCGGGTGGCTGCCGATGACTTTGTTGCTGCTCGATATTCTGTTGCTTTGGGGACTGTTTCTGTGGCTCGGGGCTGTTTCGGCACCTTTTTCCGCCGGGAAGCGGAATGTTGCGCTCGGGGCCGTGTAACGGCTGCCGGGTTTTTTATTGCCGGAAATTTTACGGATCCGGGAATTATATAGTATCTTTATCCTGTCTTACCGATCAAAAATATCATTATGCTTGACAACGAGCTCAAATCATACCTTTTGCCCAATCTTTTCAATGCGGCGGTGCGGGCCGGTGCGGCCATTATGCAGGTTTACAAAAACAAGGAGGATTACGACATCAGCATTAAGAGCGACAAGACTCCGATTACCGTCGCGGACCGCCGGGCACACGAAACGATCAAGACCTATCTGGGACCTACCCGTATCCCGATTCTGAGCGAAGAGGGGCGTGAGATGCGGTACGAGGAGCGCTGCAACTGGGAGTTGTTCTGGTTGGTGGACCCGCTGGACGGAACGGTGGAGTTTATCAAGGGAAACAACGAGTTTACGGTCAATATCGCCCTGATGGAGAATAACCGGAGCGTGGCGTCGGTGGTGTATGTTCCCTATTTGGGCAAGATGTATCTCGCGTGGCGCGGGGGCGGTGCTTTCCTGAAAGAGGGGGTGGCGGCCGATTCCGACGCGGAATACTCGTACGGGCAGATCGTCGAAAGTATGCGGCGCCTGCCTGTAGAGTCGGCGCGGCATGAACATCCCCGGGTCGCCGTGTCCCGGTCGCACAAGTCGCCCGAACTCGCGGAGTATATCGAGGAATTGCGAAAGAGCCATCCCGATCTGGAGGTCGTGGAGCAGGGCAGCTCCTATAAGTTTTGTTTGCTGGCGGAAGGCGCGGTGGATTACTATTTTCGGACTACCTCCACGTATGAATGGGATACTGCGGCGGGGGAGTTGATTCTCTCTGAAGCGGGGGGCGAAACGCTTTCGCTGCCGGATTATCGTCCGTTGCGTTACAACAAGACGGATCTGGTTAATCCCTGGTTTTTCTGTCGCGCCCGTAAAATGCCGGGTTGCAGGTCGGAGGCGGAGATGATGGTCGGGGAGTGTTCTGCGGCGGACTGACCGCATCTCGGCATTGTGGGGTTGAAACCGAGAAAATAGAAACACGGGTAATCAGATTCAGATTACCCGTGTTTTCGGTTTGCGGAGAATTTGTCGCCGATTATTTTTTTGCGGAGCCGTGTACTGCGGCTGCCGCTTCGGGGGTGCAGGCGGCGCAGTTGCCCGAGCATCCGGGCTCCGATGCGCAATCTTCGAGTCCCGCCATCTGTTCGTGGGTCTCCTGAACGGCGCATTTGATACCCAGTTTGCGCATGTTTTCGTTGGTGGAAATTTCGGAGTCGATGTGGTGTCCCTTGAAAATCAGGGTGAGCGACATGGCCAGGACGAAGAGTCCGATGGCCAGAATCGCCAAAAGAATTATGATTAACCAGGTTGGCATGGTAACTGAAATTTAATAGTGGAAATTTGGGTGTTCCGATGCAAATTTATACATTTGTGTTATTAATTGCAAAAATGCTGCCCGGAATGATCCGGGGCGTATGCTGACAGAGTAAATCCGGTATGAAAATCGTTATTGCAGGTGCGGGCGAAATGGGAAGCCATCTGGCGAAAATGCTCAGTGGCAACGGGCACGACATCACGGTCATAGACAGCGATCCGAAGCTGCTGGCCGATGTGGCCAGCCTGGCCGACGTGCTGACGGTCGAGGGCGACTCCACGACCTTTGCCGTGTTGCGGAAGGCTTCGGTGCGAAAGTGCGACCTGTTCATCGCCGTCAATCATGTCGAGAACGACAACGTGGTGGCAGCGGTGCTGGCCAAGCAGCTCGGGGCCAAGAAATCCATCGCCCGGATCGACAACAACGAATACCTGGAGCCCAATAACAAGGAGATTTTTATCAACATGGGTATCGACTACCTGTTCTATCCGGAAAAGGTGGCGGCTCAGGAGGTGATCAATCTGTTGGGGCACACTTCGACGACGGAGTACGTCGATTTTTCGAGCGGACGGCTTTCGCTCGTGGTTTTCCGTCTTGATCCGACCTCGTCGCTCATCGGACGCGAACTTTCGGGTTTCAAGGACGATGCGGCGCAGCTCAGCTATCGGACGGTGGCGATCGCTCGCGGCGGTCAGACCATCATCGCCCGGCAGGATGAAATATTTATGGAGGGCGACATGGTGTATGTCATCGCCCGGCAGGATGCCGTGAAGGAGGTGATGGAGTTCTCGGGACATTCCAACGTGGAGATCAACAACATGATGATCCTCGGCGGTTCGCGCATCGGCATACGCATTGCGACTGAATTGCAGGACGAGGTCAATATCAAGTTGATCGACTACAATGCCGAGAAGGCCTATCGGTTGGCCGAATTGTTGGACAAAACTTTGATTATCAATGAGGATGGCCGCCATATCGAAGCGATGCTCGAGGAGGGGCTGGCCAATATGGACGCTTTTATCGCGGTGACGGGGCGCAGCGAAACCAATATTCTGGCGGCGATGCTCGCCAAACGCATGGGCGTCAAGAAGGTGATCGCCGAGATCGAGAACCTTGATTATATCAATCTGGCCGAGAGTATCGGTATCGATACGATCATTAACAAGAAACTGGTTACGGCGTCGAATATCTTCCGCTTCACGATGTCAACCGACGTGCAGGCGATCAAGTGTCTGACGGGCAGCGAGGCCGAGGTGCTCGAATTCATCGTCAAGCCCAACGCCCCGGCGACGAAGGCTCCGATCAAGGAGTTGAAGCTGCCGCAGGATACGATTATCGGCGGCGTGGTGCGCGGCGACAAGGTTTTCATCGCCGTGGGAAACATGGAGTTGAGCGCCTACGACCGCGTGGTGGTTTTCGCCATGCCGGCGTCGATCTCCAAAATAGGATATTTCTTTAATTAACGATAAGGAGGAGCAGCGCAGGATGTCGATTCGGAACAGTTTGTTACGTACCTATTTCGCCCGCCGGATGAAGGCGATAGATCGTTTTCGGCGACATCCGGACCAAGTGCAGGCCGAGATGTTCCGACAGCTCATTGCGCGGGGGGCCGATACGGAGTTCGGTCGTCGGCACGGTGTTGCCAAGCATCTTACGCTCGAGGCGTTCGCCGCACGGGTCGGAGTGCAGGACTACGAGAGTTTCAAGCCTTATATCGAGCGGATGCTGGCCGGAGAGAAGAATGTCGCAGCCCCGGGGCGGGTGACGCTTTTCGCCCGTTCGTCGGGAACTACGTCCGACCGCAGCAAGTTCATTCCCGTCACGCGGGAGTCCGTGTGGTGGAATCATACGCTCGGTATGCGGGACGTGGCGGCGGTGTATGCTTCGGCCAAGCCGCAGACGAAGATCTTCGACGGCAAGACGCTGACGCTGGGCGGTTCGTATGTCCGGGAGAACGGAGCTCTCATCGGGGATCTGTCGGCTGTGCTGATCAGCCAGACTCCGTTCTGGAGCGGTTGGTTCCGGGCGCCGAAGATGGAGACGGCTCTGATTCCGGATTTCGACCGGAAGATAGAGGGAATCTGCCGGGAGTGTACCCGGGAGAAGATCACGGCCTTTGCCGGCGTGCCTTCGTGGAACCTGGTGCTGATGCGCCGGGTGTTGGAATATACGGGCAAGAGCAACCTGCTCGAAGTGTGGCCCGATCTGGAATTTTTTGCGCACGGGGGCGTGGCTTTTACGCCCTACCGCAAGTCGTTCGCCAAGCTGATCCCGTCGGAGGGGATGACCTATCTGGAAACTTACAACGCTTCGGAGGGGTTTTTCGCGCTGGCCGACGATCTGACGCGGGACGATATGCTGCTGATGCTCGATTACGGGACTTATTACGAATTTCGCAGCGGCGAGCAGATCGTGCCGCTCGAAGGCGTTCGGGTCGGAGAGGTTTATGCGATGATCGTGACCTCGATCAACGGGTTGTGGCGTTATGAGATCGGCGATACGGTGGAGTTTACCTCGACGAATCCCTATCGCATCCGTTTCGCGGGTCGCACGCGTCAGTTCATCAACGTCTTCGGCGAGGAGTTGATCGTGGATAACGCCGAGCGGGCGCTCGCGGCGGCCTGCGAGCAAACTGGTGCGGTGGTCGAAGAGTACTCCGTGGCGCCCTGTTTCATGGGGCTGAATACCCGGGGAGCGCACGAATGGGTGCTGGAGTTTTCGGAGCGGCCCGATACGCCGGAGCATTTTGCCGAAGTGCTGGACCGGGAGCTTCGCAGCGTCAATTCGGATTACGACGCCAAGCGGCAGACGGCGCTCGATCCGCCCCGCATCCATGCCGTGCCGCCGGGAACGACGCTGCGCTGGTTGCAGAAGACGGGCAAGAACAAGCTGCCCCGTATGCGCAACGACCGTACGGTTGTGGAACAGTTACTGAAGATTGAACAATAAATAACGCGACGACACGCGTCGCTTTGCCGGGGGCCGGGGATTGCGGCGGGAGGCGGTTTTCTGCCGTGCCGCCGCAGACGGTGGACTTGCCGGACGACGGGACCGGGAGGGGGCCCCGCCGTGCGGCGTGAAGTGCGTGACGTAGCCAAAACATCCGATTTATGTACATTGCGATAGCCGGAAATATCGGCAGCGGCAAAACCACGCTGACCGAGATGCTGACCGAGCGCTACGGCGCCAAGGCCTATTACGAGCAGAGCGACAATCCCTACATCGGGGATTTCTACAACGATATGAATCGTTGGTCGTTCAACCTGCAAATGTATTTTCTGGGCAGCCGCATTCAGCAGACGATGGATATTCTGCGCAGCGGTCCGGTCGATATTTTTCAGGATCGTACGGTGTACGAGGATGCCTATATTTTCGCCGATAATCTGCATCGCATGGGGCTGATGTCGGGCCGGGACTTCGATACTTATATGAGTATCTTCGGGTTGATTACCAACCTGGTGCCCCGGCCGGATCTGTTGATTTACCTCAAGGCCAGCGTGCCGACGCTCATTTCGCAGATCCGCCGCCGGGGTCGCGCCTACGAAATGAACATCGACGAACAGTACCTGCGGCGGCTCAACGACCGTTACGACGACTGGATCGAACATATCTACCGGGGCGAAGTGCTCGTGATCGATAAGGATCGTGAGGATTTCGTCGCGGATGCTGCGGTGATGGAGAAGATCTGCGCTCGTCTCGACCGAAAGCGGGAAGAGCTCGAAACCGCTAAAAAATAGTCCCTATGTTGCCGGAATCTTTCACGCGGCGGGTTATGGCTGAACTGGGACCGGAGGAGGGGCGTGCGCTGTGTGAGGCGCTCGAAGGCCCGGCGCCGACGTCCGTCCGCCTG
>OLRE01002501.1_pt1 | contig 14861 bp, 8 predicted proteins | sample 1672461 | NCBI WGS metagenome assembly OLRE01 (sample SAMEA3136688, study PRJEB25190) | human gut metagenome | biome: human gut; feature: human-associated habitat; material: faeces | place: Austria | collected 2013
TCCAATATGAACGCTTATGCCGTTCAGATTTGGTGGTGACGCCGTACACGTTTATTTGACCATAAACACCAAAACCACGGGTGAGGGCGGAAGCGTAACTCTTACCGAATATGGCGTGAAACATATGCTTGACACCATCGAGAAACAGATGGAGCGCTTGGAATTATGCGAGGCCTTGGGACTATGGCAATTTTCGGCCTATATCCTGTCCCCGGACGTGAGATTGGTCAGCGAAGCCTCTCACATGTATCTGTCTCTGACCCAAGGCAATAAGTCCAATCTGGAACGTCCCGCTATCAACATTTGGAATGCGCAAGGCAGGAATCCGGCTACCATTGCCGAGATAACCAAATTAAGAAGCTATCTTACGCATCTTGAACATCCACAGTTCGTAAAGAAGGAGGGTATTCCGAATACCTTCTTCAACCAGGAGAACTGGCCTAAGAGAACGACGTGCACTGCGGATCTATCCGGCGAAGAACTCGTGAAGGCCATCAATATTCCCCGCAGTTCCGTACCAGGATTGCCTGTGATCGAGTGTGCGCCGTTCGGGCGAGAGGTTTCTTCATATGACGCGACGAACCGTGGTGATATCCATATAGGTTGCATCCACCATATGCATCACGATGAGGAAATGTCAGTGGAGCTTTCCTCTGATTCGCTTACTTCGCATGTGTTCGTGACGGGTTCCACAGGTAGCGGAAAATCCAATACTGTGTACCGTCTGCTTGACGAGTGCTCTTGCAATTTTTTTGGTCATAGAACCGGCAAAAGGCGAATATCGATATGAATTCGCAGATTGCGCAAAGGTCTACGGAACCAATCCGATGACTGACGATCTGCTGCGGATCAATCCCTTCGAGTTTCCCGAAGGCATACATATCTATGAACATATCGATCGAATCCTTGAAGTGTTCAACGTGTGCTGGCCCATGTATGCTGCCATGCCGGCGGTACTCAAAGAAGCCATAATACGTGCGTACGAAAAGGTGGGCTGGGATATGACTCGGTCCACGAATTCCCTCGGCAGGTATTATCCGACATTCGCGGATGTTTGCAGGGAAGTAGATGCGTATATAGATTCCTCCGATTATTCCGCCGATACGCGTGGCGATTACAAGGGGTCGCTGAAGACCCGACTTGAATCGATGACCAATGGCATCAACAGGCTGTTGTTCTGCAATGGCAGTGTGTCGGATGAGGAATTGTTTGATGGGCGCGTCATTGCCGATTTGAGCCGCGTAGGATCTTCGGAGAACAAAGCTCTCATTATGGGCATTCTTGTCATTAAACTCCAGGAGCGCAGGATGTGCCAACGCGCCGCCTCCAATGAGACGCTCAAACACATCACCGTACTTGAGGAAGCGCATAACCTATTGCGCAACAGTCAGACAATATTTGGCGAGACGGGTGGAGGAATTGCCTCCAAGTCGGTGGAGATGATTTCCAACGCCATTGCCGAGATGCGTACATACGGCGAGGGATTCATTATCGTGGATCAATCTCCAGGATTGCTGGATATGGCCGCGATCCGCAATACCAATACGAAAATCATCATGCGTCTTCCCGACGAGGGCGATCGTCAGTTGGTTGGTAAGGCCGCAGGACTTAACGATGGTCAGATTGCCGAATTGGCCAAATTGCAGCGAGGCGTCGCCGCCGTTTATCAAAACGAATGGATCGAGCCGGTACTGTGCCATATAGGCAAACATGAACGCAAGGAAACGGTGATTGCGGACGGATATGAGTATGCCCCGGAGTCTGAGCCGCTATCTTCCCAAGAACTTGAATGTCTGAACACCTGCCTGATATATCCTCGTCGAATCGATATGCCCGAGGAATCGGATTTCCTGCATATCGTAGAGAAATCCGGTCTTCAGTATTCCATGAAACGCGATATCTTCCTTATGGCGCGCAGTTCGTATTCCGACAGAAAGAACCTGTACTGCAGAATCGCATATGACTACTTCGACATGGAAGACTTCTTTGATGCCAATGAAGTGGCCGATGGCTCCGATATTCTGCAGGAATTGCAGACGTATCTTTCCCAATCATGGATTTTCGAGGATCTGTCTGATTGGGATGGTCTGCTCTCGTCGCAATTATTATTTGCTCAGATGATGGTCTTCGAACGTGGAGAACGACTAAGGAAGCTCCGAACACCGCGGTCCGTTGAGGAAATCGGCGATCTGAGCAGAACCGCATTGTGCAGGCTATGCTTATCTTTGCCTTGTTCCCATTGCTGGCACTGTTTGCCCAACCTTTAGGCAATTATTCATATTGGTATCCTATCATTATCATCGGTATTGCAGGCGCGGCACACCAATCATGGTCTGCTAATATTTACTCTGTAGTAGGCGATATGTTCCCCAAAAGCACCATCGCTACTATCGTAGGTATTGGTGGTATGGCAGGTGGTATAGGTTCATTCTGCATTAATATGGGATCAGGCAGACTGTTTGACTATGCAGCAGAAACGAATATGACTTTTATGGGATTCGAAGGGAAACCTGCCGGCTACTTCATCATATTCTGTGTATGTGCCGTAGCTTATTTAGTTGGTTGGATTATCATGAAAGCATTGGTTCCCAAATACAAACCGGTTGATGCCTAATTAAAGAATTCACCACAGACTACACATCTAAGTAGTCTGTGGTGTGTTTTCCCTAATAAATAGTTTTCAGAAGATGTTGATAGATAGAATTATGATTTAATATTTCAGGGACTCCTGTGATAAAAAGTTGCTTGCGTGCACGCGTTAAAGCGACATTCAGCTTACGGTCAATCTGTACGCCGTCTTCTTCTGTCAGGTTGGGCAGAAACCTTAATTGATAGAGGTGATTCACACAAAAAGAATAAATAATAACATCACGTTCGCTGCCCTGATACCGTTCCACCGTGTCAATGGAAATCCTACTCAGAGCAGGAATAGCCAATGTCTGAAGCTCTTTACGTATCAAAGCAATCTGACTTCGATAAGGAGTAATGACCCCTAACGTTCGATTCGGATCAAATTCCTCTTCATAAGCCAGATACACCTCTCTGGCCAAACCGGCAACAATCCGTGCCTCATATTGGTTTGTCTTTCCGGAAATGCTCTCCAAATCCTGTTCCGAAGGAATAAAACGTACTGGAGCCTCTATGTGTTCCAACTGATGAGGTAGTCCCAAAGCTTCCAATCTTCCAGCATAAAATGCTTTATTGGGAAAAAAAGCCACTCCCGGATGCATACGCCCCTGACGGCAAAGCATATCTATCGCTTTAGGAGATTCTTCTTTTAAACGAAAACGATAAAGCCGCTCAAACAGAGAATCTTTTAAATTAAAAAGTCCGACTTTCCTCAGTCCCTCATCATGCACTTCAGAATGTCCGCTATTCTGCAAAATAACGGCAGGTAACTGTTTATGATCACCTATCAGAATAAATTTACCGACTGCATTTCTTTCATCGGCAAACTTGGCACACAGAATACCCAACAATTGGGGTTCCAATATTTGGGTAGCCTCATCCACTATGGCTACATCAAAACGTTTTAATTTAAAAAGTTCAGCCTTAGCCGCAATAGAGGCCACGGTTCCAACATACACTCTGCAATCTGTCATACGGGTATTCACCTCCCGCCTGCTGTTACATTCCGCCAATATATTCTCCAACAGATGTCCTCTAAAACGTACATCACAGGAAAGTTCACTTCCCACCCGTATATAATCTATACCGGAGGTTATAGAAGAAAGTGACTGACATATTTCATCCACAGCCCGGTTGGTATAAGCTAGTAACAATATCTGCATAGATGATGTTGCATAAAAATGTTCCACCATTCTACGCAACGCTCTTGAAGTCTTTCCTGTTCCGGGAGGTCCCACCAGAAGAAAGTAATCACGGGCCGCTTGCGCTTTCAACGCCACTCTCTCAAAATCATCACCTGCCTGCGCTATAGCTTCATCAAAAGACGAATCAAAGCAGGGGGGACGTTGTCCCAGCAACAACTCCCGTCTTTCCGTATTCGCATCCAGAAAAGCAGAAAGTCCCAAATACATACTGCGAAATGTAGTATCCATCGTATCATGTTCTACAGCATAACGGCTGTCCGGAGGAAAAACCGAAACATTACGCTGTGTGGCACGTAGCCGAATACGCAATTCTGTATCTGTAATCTGCTCGATGTTACCCTTAAAAACCATTTTATTGGTCACATTATCCGAATCATGATTACGCTCATACAATACAACCACATCTCCTGTACGGAAATTAGGAAGAAACATTTCGTCATATTGCGGAATGGACAAGAGTATATAAGCCTTATGAACCTGTGACGCCTTATTCTCAATGATCTGCAAATCATATAATATTTCCCCTGCCTCACGTTTCTCATCCAGTGTACTCAGCCAAAGAGCTGAAGCCCCTGCACGTCCTTCATAATCCACATCCCCCGATTTGGAGGTATAAAGTTCTTTTGTAATGAAATTATAAAGCGTATAGAAATAGGCCTGCTCCAAAGGTTCCAATGCCGACAGTTTTTCTCGGAAACGTGAGATAGAAGGCTTCAGATACTGTTCCCAGAATCTTCCACGCAACTTTCTTTCATTCATTACCTCCGGATTAATTTGCGCTAACAAATTTCGTGTAAAATCAGAATGATTATGGAATTGTACCCCATACTCGGCAGCAACAATACGGTTGCGCAGATTGATAACCCGCCTTACCTGAGCCCACGATGCTCTGGCAGGGTATAATAAAGGATAACGGGTATAAAGCAAATAGGGATGCATACGCCGCCGGTCCTGTCCCATGCTGTATTCCAGTACCGCCATATATAGCAACATCTGAACCTTGTTGTTTTCCTTGGGTTCCACTTTTCCCTGTATGGAGAATTCATCTGCTTTTCCCGATTTCATTTCGATAAAACTGCTCATATCCCGCTGCATATAGTCCAAACGTCCCTGAATACCCAATGCCTCACAAATATAAGACGGTTCCAGAACAGCATCCTTTTTATCCAAGTTATAACCAGGTTCCAGAAAAGTATGCTGCACGATATCCCGTATATGCTCAAAGTGCATCCGGCAATCCTTGGCAAACTCTTTCTCTTTGGACGGGTCACGAAGTTCGGCACAAGCAGCCAGTTCGATGGGATACTGCCGGAACGCCTTCTTCATACAGTCTATATAGTCCGGTTCCTCCTCACCTGCATGTATCCATTCATCCAGAAAAAGATTGGCTATATTTCCCAGCAGCAAAGGCCGGGCGTTATCAATCGGAACCAACCGGCTTAAAAAGTAATTTGCCGGATGGCTGCCATAATCCTTGTAGCATTCTGCCAGTGAACTGATATCTATTAGATAATCCGGCTCCAATACGATAAAAGAAGGGGTATAAATTCCTTCCCTATCTACAAAAACATCCAAAAGATTAAGCTGGGCATATCGCCAAAGTCCCTTTATAGTTTCTTCAAATTCATGGTTTATACCGGGTTTATTATAAACAACCCGAATAGGTTCATCAGCTATTATATCTACAGGATGTACATACAGATAGGTATCATCGGCATAATCAAAGCATACCCGTATACGACGGATGTATTCCTTCTTTTCTTTTTTCCCTAAAGATGTTATTTCTTGTTTAGGAAGAACCGAGAATAATTTCAAAGGAATATCTTGTGCAAACATCTTCCTATACGCAAAAGCCACTGCACGTAAATCACGTAGAAACTCTTCTTTGGCAGGAAACTTACGATGATTCAAAATATCATTGGAAGTCAAACGAAATGTATGTAACTGGTTCTGCTCTTTTATATCCAGTTCATATTGAGTGGCTACATAATTAATACGGGCGGCCAAATCAGTGGTCTGCAAACTATTCCCTTGTATCCGTTCACGCACCACACGCTCCAATGATTCACGCAATTGTCTGTAACGGCGTTCTAATGGCTGGTTCTCGTCTATATAAAGCCTGTATAATTCTTCGTAATACTCTGCTATTTCTTCATTCATGCCGTAAAGATACACAATTTATCATTTATAGAATACCGGCATAATAATAGGATGGGGTTCCCATTTGCGGGTCATCGGATTAAATTCCCTCTCTGCCCCCGCTTCAATACCGAAACTATCCGATATTTTGAATTCCAAAGTACCTCCGTATGAATTTTGATTCATAAAAAGCTGAGAGGCCGGAGTCATGCCGTATCCATTATACACAGAATATGTGCCGAACATATTAATTTTCATCCTGTCATTAATGCGAAAAGACAATTTTCCCTTACCACCGAAATCATTAAAGCGGACTCCATATACATTGTATTTAGCAGCATATACTCCTCCTGTCACGGTTATAAAATCATTGAGCCGCTGGGTATACATCACCCCGACATTGCGTGCCTCACCTATAGAAGGCAATCCTTGAAATGAATGATAACCACTCAGAATCCCTGTATTATTAATCTGATAAGCACGTCCATCTATATAATCATGGCCGAAAGGATTCCCAGAAAAAGTATAGGGAGATATTTTAGGCATTTCTTCACGAGGAGTTAAATCAAATTTTGGCATCCTCAGCGTATCAGATAAAACGGGAGGTGTCAATGTAGGAGGTTCGTTTATAAAATCCATATTTTTATCAACCTCATTCATCTCATTGATAAATTCATTGATTTTATCTTGTCGGATGATGAGCGTATCCTTGTCATTTTCAGCTTGTGCCAGACCATACAAGGAAAGAATGCAAAAGAATAAGAAAAAGCCAATGCGTTTCATTTGTAAATGTGTTTTTTCAAAATTACAATTTCCGCATTGACTTTTCCCGTTTCATTAAGACTTAATAAGACTTTTTGGCTGTATTCCTCAAAACACTATTGATTTACCATGGGAAGTTCGAACCATTTGGTAGAAATATAATTCTTATTTGAATCTACAGCAATCAATACCTGATCATTATCTCGGTTATAACTGCCATCATAGATAAAAGGAGTAATTTTACTATCAAATTCCCCTATAAAAGAAAGTTTTCCATCCTTAGGGCTATACCACCATACTTTCTTTTTTGCGCCACTGATTTTAGTCAAGTCAACAGACATCGGGTTTCCGGAATAATTGTATACTAACAAATAATCCTTTCCGCGAGTAGCAATGGCTCTATCATAACGATTCCCATTCGTACCGGCAATCACACTTTGATCTGGTACACGTTCAAAATAAGGGAAAGTTAACATCAGATTCTTCAGATATTTCATCTGATTGAAGCCGGGATCCTGCATCGCCTTATACCAAGGTTTCTCTATTCCATCAGCCCCATATCCACCCGGTGTACCCGGTTTCAAGAACTGCATGATATTGTTATGTCCGTACGTATGTCCGCAAGAACCCGCAAAAACAGACCAATACCCATAGCGTCTTACATCACAGTCACGCCAGAGTGGCTGGGCAGGATCATGCAATCCCTGAGGAATACCTTCATAACTGGGTTCTGCATCCAAAACAGGCTTCAATGGAGTCATAGACAAAGCATCTTCTACATAACGCCAATTGTCCTCCTCCAATCCGGTTACAGAAGTATCACCATCTCCTTTTTTCTGACCATAGCGTCTGTGCCCACTTTGGAACATATTCATATCCATCCACTCCTTATTATTCAGATGTGCAGCACTAGATGTACGGCCAAACGGATGAAAAGTCATTATATGATTCTTGTCCACAGCAAGAATGCTGTTTGCCAAGGCTTCCCAAATCTCGGTATTCCGGTCGGCGTATGTATCTCCACCGATTACCCAAATGATATTAGGAGCATCTTTATATCGTTCACCTAAAAATTTACCATACGCCTTGGCCTCTTCGACATTCATCTTTCCGGAGCGTACCAAACCTCCCCAGATACATACCATCGCTATATAAATACCGTTCTGCTCAGCTTTCTGAATAATATAGTCCATGTGGTCCCAATATCCATAAACTCCTTTTCTGTCTATATTCTTAAAGTTAAAGCCATCTATCATGGAATACTGACCATAGAAATTCATAGCAGGGACTCCATTTATAGTCTGTACTTGTACCACATTAAATCCTGCCTGACGACAATGTTCCAGATAATAAGCAACTTCATCCCTGTTCAGTTTCTCGGGCAACAGCCATCCTGTATCCCCCAACCAGAAAAAAGGAGTTCCGTCCGCATTCATCAGATAACGATTTTCTTTACTTACTTTCAGTCGTCCATGGCTCCAAGGTTTATAGATCCCGGACTTTCCTTGGGCTGACGCCGAAGTCAATTCTCCCCCCAACAAAAGGAGAAGAACAAATAATACCAGATTCTTGTTTTTCATTTGCGCATTTATCATATAAATTTCAAAGCCCAAAGTAACTTATTCAAGTAAACAATTCAGGGTAATAACTAGTCTTTTTGAGGGAATCTTTTAGCTTCCTCCGCTTTCAGGTTCAGCAAAACTGATTCAGGAACTTTTATAATAGTACCATGCTTATGTCCTTGCGGAATAGAAATCTGATTGTCTATAGGAGTAAAGGTCTTAAAATCCTTTGTCGCTACGGCTCCAAACCGACCTTCCCGATAAACATCAAAATAAATCAACCATTCATCACCTACTTTCACGGCACACGGTCCCTCGGAATAAGTCGGTGCAAATTTCGTTGACGGACTAGTATAAGGCCCTTCCGCCGATGGTCCGGACACACAGAACAGATCACTGTAACCAGGCTTACGATTGTCTTTTATAATTAATACATAGTCATTTTTATCACGCTTTACTATAAATCCGTCAATAGAATTAAATCCGGGATCATAAAATGCCTTTGCCGGAGCAAACGTTTGGAAATCCTTGGTCGTGGTATAATAGGCACGGTGACTTTTATTAGCTCCCAAACTATCGGCTGCCGTATATCTCTCTACTGGAATGGCAGAGGACCAGGCAACGATGAACTGTCCCTTTTCATCATCATAGAAAACTTCCGGTGCCCACACATTGTTAGTCAAAGAGTCTTTCATCACTTTGATTTCACGTTGTTCGCTCCAATGAATCAAGTCTTTAGAACTGGCATAACCAAATCCTTGTTCCCCATTCCAACTGATGGTCCACACCAAATGAAAGGTTCCATCCGGACCTTGGGTAATGGACGGATCACGCATCATCGAATTGGGAGCATATTTCTGTTCTTCGGTCTGTTTAGTGAAATAATTATAATAAGGGGTCTTGTTTCCTATTTCCGGTTTCAGCCATGAACCTGCAATACTATCCCAATGATAACCGTCATAGCTGTAAAGATAATGTAACCCGTCCAATGCCGGCTCACGATGAGAAGTGAAGATATAGACTTCCTTGTCAGGTTTTGTACAAGTAGTAAAAGCCAATAAGGCAAATACGAAAGAAAAAAATAATTTCATAGCATGCTGTTTTATGATGAATAAACCTTTTCCAACAGGACGAAACAACAAGTATTTTGTACTCTATACTTCTTAAAGTATCAATCCAAATCAATAATAAATATCCATCATATAACAAGATGTATCTCGAGACATAAAATACGAATTATATCCCGAGATAATCCTACATAGAATAATTATAAGAATTACCCTTTAGTCTCCAAATAAACCAGCTGCGTCTGCAAATACTCTTCCAGACCATGTTTACCATCCGCGCCACCGATACCAGATTTACGCCATCCGGCATGGAATCCCTGCATAGCTTCAAAATTCTCACGATTCACATAAGTTTCACCAAATTTCAACGCACGAATCAATTTAAATGCCATATCCAGATTCTGAGTATAAATAGAAGAAGTCAGCCCATATTCACAATCATTAGCCCAAGCAATGGCGTCTTCCACCTCTGTAAACTCAACAACCGGAAGTACCGGTCCAAAAGTTTCTTCCTGAATAATATCCATCTTTTGGGTACAATTAATCAAAATCGTCGGTTCAAAGAAATATCCTTTAGTACCGATACGATGACCACCGCATAGCAACTCAGCTCCCTGCTCAATAGCTTTTTTCACTTTCTCTTCTACTGATTTCAGTGCTTTGGCATCAATCAACGGACCCATATCGAGGTCTGTATACTGATTCGGATCCCCCACTTTCACCTGCTTGAATCCTGCCAACAGTTTCTCAAGGAAAGCCTCTTTTACACTAGAATGTACATACACGCGCTCACAACAATTACATACCTGTCCTGTATTAATAACACGCGAAGCAATAATGGATTTTACAGCTAAATCCAAATCTGCATCCGGCATTACAATACCGGGAGCCTTTCCCCCCAATTCCAAAGAAACCTTCGTCACATTGGCAGAAGCGGCTGCCATGGTTTGTATTCCAGCCTCCACACTTCCGGTTAGACTAACCATACCTACTTTAGGGTTAGCAGCCAGTTCATGTCCTATCACCGAACCACGACCGTTTACTAGATTGAATACACCTTTAGGCAACCCAACTTCATCTACAATCTGTGCGAAAACATATGCATTTTCCGGTGTCAGCTGACTCGGCTTTACCACAATTGTATTCCCCGTCAACAGAGCAGGAGCGGCCTTACGGGCAATCAAGAAAAAAGGAAAATTCCAAGGCAGGATGCCTGTTGTCACCCCAATAGGTTTCTTAAAGACAAATATATTTTCGTGAGGACGGTCACTAGGAATGATTTCCCCTTCATAACGACGGGCCCATCCGGCTATATAATCAAGATAATCAGCCGTAAATAACACCTCTACATTAGCTAATCCTCTTGTTTTTCCACCCTCCCGGATGATAATATCAGTCAATTCCTGTTCCCGCTTGCGGATACCTTGTGCAATCCGAGTTAAATAGCCGGCGCGTTCAATAGAAGTAAGACTTTCCCAAGAAAGCTGTGCCTTCACGGCGGCATTTATAGCTGCGCGTGCATCTTCCGGTGTGCCATCAGGCATTTTAGATATCACTTCTTCCGTAGAAGGGTTCAATACATCAATCCACTTATCGGATTGGTTTTCGATGAATCGTCCATCGATGTACATCTTTAGTTCTTTCATGGTCTTAAATTTAAAATGAGTATCTTATTTCTTTCAATCTGAAATATTCAAGCAGTATTTTACAAATATATCGTTATTTATAAAGCCCCAAAATGTATTTTTGTTCATTAACATGGAAATTTATACACTTTAAGCTTTTTAAGAAACGAACTGATATTTACCGCCCGATTATACAATAAAGGTTGCCCACTCTATATTTCTTTCTCTTTTCCACGCAGATAAACAGAAGGAGACACGCCATAGTGTGTCTTGAAACAACGGCTAAAATAAAGCGGATCACTGATACCTACTTTATAAGAAACTTCGCTCACATTATAATTACCTTCCAACAATAATTCCGCCGCTTTCTTCAGACGAATAATACGGAAATATTCATTAGGAGTATGCCCTGTCAAACCACGAACTTTTTTAGAGAATACAGTACGCCCCAATTTCATCCGGGCAGCAAAGTCTTCCATCGTAAATTCCGAATTTCCCAACTCCTGCTCTATAATAGCTTGCAATTTATCAAGGAACTGTTTATCTTTATCAGAAGTATAAATAGCCGGTCGCTCTATACTGGGATCATTCACATATTTCTCACGTAACTTTTCACGCTGGTCAATCAATTGAACCATCCGTGCCAAAAGCAATTTTAAGCTGAACGGTTTGGTTACATACGCATCCGCCCCACTTTCTACTCCTTCCAATTTATTTTCGGTAGTTCCCATTGCTGTCAGCAGAATGATCGGAATATGACTGGTACTAAATTCATTTTTTAACTTACGGGTTACTTCATACCCATTCATTCCCGGCATTAGGACATCACATATTATCAGATCAGCATCATAAGTCCGTGCACGTTCAAAACCCGCCACACCATCAGCCTCGGCTACCACCTCAAAATAAACAGATATTTCTTTCTTCAAAAATTCACGAATATCAGTATCATCTTCAATGATCAATATCTTTTTCTTGTTTAAAGGAGCCGCCATCTGTTCTTCTTTTACGAGACGGCACGGAATGCCTTCATCTGTATGATCCGTTTCTTCCATTAAGGCTGTAGAGATCAAAAAATCTTTTGACTCATATACAGAACTATCCAATGGCAAAGTGACTGTAAAAACAGAACCCTGTCCTTCATTCTCCGCATATTCAATGCTTCCTTTATGCACATTTACAAGTTCGTGAGTCAAATGCAACCCGATTCCCATACTATCACCAGAGAAACTACTTTGCATAAATCGAGAAAAAAGTTGCCCGCGTTTCTCCAAAGGAATACCAATACCGGTGTCTGACACGGAAATGATCAATTTTTTTGTTTCTTCTTCCACATCTACCGAACAAACTATTTTCCCGCCCTCCGGTGTGTACTTAAATGCATTGGACAGAAGATTATAGACTATCTTATCCAGTTTACCTTTATCAACAAACATAGGATAAGAACTGACAGAAGGAATAAATTTAAATTCCATTTCTTTAGATTCCGCCGTTTCCCTAAAACTCAGAAATATATCGTAAAGAAAAACGATAACATCTGTTTCTTCTAATGAAAGAACCAGTTTATTATTCTGCATTTTTCTGAATTCCAGCAATTGATTGATTAATCTGAGCATCCGCTGCGTGCTTCTATCCATCACTTTTATAGGATAAGCCAATTCTTTAGAACCCCTACCCATAGCCTCTATTTTTTCCAAGGCTCCTTGGATCAACGTCAACGGGGTACGAAACTCATGAGAGATATTGGTAAAAAAGACCAACTTATATTCTGTCAACTGTTTTTCTAATTGAATACGATTCCGCAAGATAGCAAACTTATGGATTAGTCTGAATGTCATATACATTGCCATACAAATCAGCATTATATAAATGGCAAAGGCCCAACCTGTTTTCCAAAAAGGCGGAGTAATAACAATCTGTAATACGGTTTCATCTTCCCCCCATACACCGGAAGCACTGGATGCTTTTACATGTAACTGATAAGTACCCGGCAACAAATTTTTATAAGCTGCAAAATTCAAGGAGGAAGGGACTCCCCAATCTTTATCGTATGGAATTAACTTATAAATATACTTGGCATCATTTGCCATAGAATAGTCAAAAGTAGAGAAATCTATACTGAATGAATTCTGATAATATTTCAATTCTATTCTATTTGTATAACTTAATGCCTCTGTCAAAGGAGAATCAATATCCCCGGGACGAACAGAAATTCCATTTATTTTTAAATCAGTGAGAACCACCGGAGAAACGACATGCTGTGGCATGACTTTTTCAGGATCGACCACAACCAAACCATGATTCGTTCCAAACAGCAAATGTCCGTTTTTCATAACACAGGCACTACTCTCCAAATAGACATTGCCGGGCATTATCGCTGAAAAAAAGAAACTATCAAAAACCTCCGTATCCGGATCAAACCGGGACATTCCATATTCGGTACCCAGCCAGATTTTTCCATCTCTATCCTCCACTATAGACTGGACTACATTATTTACCAACCCGTCATCCTCATCATAATGCCGGAATTCCAACTGATCATAAGTTTGTCCTGACTGGCAGACAGAAAAGCCTTTACCGGTGGTTCCAATCCACATACGACCTTTGCTGTCACAAAAAATATTACGAATTTCATTGCTACGTATTTTCCCATTACCCAAATTATAAACGTAATACTGCCGCGAATCATTCAACAAAGAATCCGGATGGAATACATAAATACCATTATTGGTTCCTACCCACATCCAATGATTCCTATCAGCAGTAATAGTACGAACCTCTTGCTCTCCAAAACTCCCCTTCAAAAAATGACGAAACACAAAATCGTTTTTCTGATAAACAGCCAAATCGAGTCCTCCCCCGAAAGTTCCAATCCACATTCTATCCCGGTAGTCCCTATAGATATCATAAATATGATTATGTGCAAGTGAATTCACATCATCAGCCCGATGCACATACCATCTATCGCCTATACATAATCCATTCCCACGGGTTCCCATCCATACTTGCCCTTTGTCATCCTCTTTGAGAGCAAAGACACTAAGATGATAATAATTTCTTTGCAATAAATTCAAGTGACAGTCATAAGCAAACAATCCCCCCCGACGATTTCCTACCCGCACATCCCCATTCTCCATACACGTAACCATACGTATGGTATTGGAACGATCCACCAATTTCTCATTTTCAGGATAAATATAAGTTGCCCCATCATTTAATACTGACAATAAAGCTATGCCGGAATATTCTGATCCCAACCAGATATTACCGGTTCTGTCGCCCATAGCATATAAAAGAAAATCAGAATTCACCCGATTAAACTCATCCACATGATACGAGTAATGGGTCATCTCCTCCTTTTGAGAATCATAAACAAACAAACCATTACCATAGGTAGAAATCCATATCAGTCCACGTGGAACATCTTGTATGATATGATAACGTTCATCCCCTATCAACTTAACTTTTTCATCAGACATTAATCTAAAAATCCGGACGGCACGTGTCCGGACATCAATATAATGTACAAGACCAGTGCCATTGGAAATCCACAGATTATTCAAATTATCCTTTTCACATTTTCCTAAACGAATATCAAGCGATGAATCATGAATCAATCTTTTCTCAGACATATTAAACACCTCTCCACCCTCAGGAGTAAAAAACACCCAATCGTTCTGTAAACGACAGGACTCATAGGTATTAAAAGCAGAAAGTTTCCACGGCAACCGGGCTGTCAAAAACAAATTCTTACCTGAAGACTTTTCATAAATACCTCCATCAGAGGTTACAAAAAAAATCTTGTGACGAAAAGACATCGCCCCTACAAAAGACAAACTATCTTGAACTACCTGGGTACGCGCCGAAAAGCCG
>OLRE01002505.1_pt1 | contig 14853 bp, 15 predicted proteins | sample 1672461 | NCBI WGS metagenome assembly OLRE01 (sample SAMEA3136688, study PRJEB25190) | human gut metagenome | biome: human gut; feature: human-associated habitat; material: faeces | place: Austria | collected 2013
CCAAGGCCATGGAGCTGGTGGCTTCCTCCAAAATGCGCCGTGCCAAGGAGCGGGTCGAGCACAGCCGACCCTACTTTGAAACGCTGCATAAGACCCTGACCGAGATCGCAGCGGCAGACCCCCGCGCCCGCAACCCGTACCTGCGCCGTGCAGAGATCAAAAAGACCCTGCTCATCGTCATTGCAGGCGACCGCGGCCTAGCCGGCGGGTACAACTCCAACGTGCTCAGGCAGGCACAGCAGGAAGCAGGGGACGTGGTGGTGCTGCCCATCGGCAAGCGCTCGGCGGAATACTTCGTCCACCACGAGGTGCCCCTGTTCACCCAGGAGGTGCTGCTGGCGGCGGACATCACGGTGGGCGAATGCTTCCAGCTGGCCCGCCGGATCACCGAGGGCTACTGCAAAGGCGCGTACGACGCGGTGAAGATCTGCTACACCCGGTTCGACTCCATGATGACCCAGACGGCTTCCACCATGGAGGTGCTGCCCCTGAGCATCGAGCCCACCGAGCAGCAGAAGGCCGAGGCCCGCCGCAGCCAGATTTTGTACAAGCCCAGCAGCGAGGAAGTGTTCCGTGCGATCATCCCGGAGTATGTGGCCGGTATCGTGTATGGCGCTGTGTGTGAGAGCGTGGCCAGTGAGCTGGCCGCCCGCCGCACCGCCATGGACGCCGCCACCAAGAACGCCGGTGAGATGATCGACCATCTCAACCTGTATTACAACCGTGCCCGGCAGGCTGCCATCACGCAGGAGATCACCGAGATCGTGGCCGGTGCGGAGATTTAAAGGCGGCTCGCCCTCTCCGTCATTGCTTACGCAATGCCACCTCTTCCAAAGGGAGAGGCCTTGGCAGTCTGTGCAAAGTTTCCGGTTTCGCCAGAGGCTCGCCCTTTGGGAAAGCTGGACGCGAAGCGGCCTGAGAGGGCGAGGACGCTGACGATTTAGCATTTGCATTATTGAAAGATAAGGAGTTGTAGCCTATGTCCGAAAAACATATCGGCAAGGTGATCCAGGTCATTGGCCCGGTGCTGGACATCCAGTTCAAGGATGGCGAGCTGCCGGAGCTGCTCAACGCCATTGAGATCGACAACCACGGCCAGAAGCTGGTGGTGGAGGTCGCGCAGCTGACCGGCGACAATGTGGCACGCTGCATTGCCATGAGCAGCACCGATGGTCTGGTGCGCGGCACAGATGCCGTGGACACCGGCGAGTCCATCAAGGTGCCCGTGGGCGACCAGTGTCTGGGGCGCGTGTTCAACCTGCTGGGCGAGCCGGTGGATAACAAGCCCGCCCCCACCCCGGATGCTTACTGGCCCATCCACCGTCCCGCTCCCAGCTACGAGGAGCAGCAGTCCACCACCGAGATCCTGGAGACTGGCATCAAGGTCGTGGACCTGATCTGCCCCTATGCCAAGGGCGGCAAGATCGGCCTGTTTGGCGGTGCCGGTGTCGGCAAGACCGTGCTGATTCAGGAGCTGATCTACAACATCGCCACCGAGCACAACGGTTACTCGGTGTTCACCGGCGTCGGCGAGCGTACCCGTGAGGGCAACGACCTGTACGGCGAAATGACCGAGAGCGGCGTCATCAACAAGACCGCGCTGGTCTACGGCCAGATGAACGAGCCTCCCGGAGCCCGTATGCGTGTGGCTCTGTCCGGCCTGACCATGGCAGAGTACTTCCGCGATGTGAAGAATCAGGACGTGCTGCTGTTTATCGACAACATCTTCCGCTTCACCCAGGCCGGTTCCGAGGTGTCGGCTCTGCTGGGCCGTATGCCCTCTGCTGTCGGTTACCAGCCCACCCTGGCCACCGAGATGGGCGCTCTGCAGGAGCGCATCACCTCCACCCGCAAGGGCTCCATCACCTCGGTGCAGGCCGTCTACGTCCCCGCCGATGACCTGACCGACCCGGCCCCCGCCACCACCTTTGCGCATCTGGACGCCACCACTGTGCTGTCCCGTAAGATCGTGGAGCAGGGCATTTACCCCGCTGTGGACCCGCTGGCCTCCACTTCCCGCATTCTGGAAGCAGACATCGTGGGCGAGGAGCACTACCGCGTGGCCCGCAAGGTGCAGTCCATTCTGCAGCGCTATCAGGAGCTGCAGGACATCATCGCCATTCTGGGCATGGACGAACTGGACGAGAACGACAAGCTGACCGTGACCCGTGCCCGCAAGCTGCAGAAGTTCCTGTCCCAGCCCTTTGCCGTGGCTGAGAACTTTACCGGCCTGAAGGGCAAGTATGTGCCGCTGAAGGACACCGTGCGCAGCTTTGCCGCCATCGTGGACGGCGAGGCCGATGACCTGCCGGAGTGGGCATTCTTCAACGTGGGTACGCTGGAAGATGCCCGCCAGAAGGCCGCTGAAAAGATGGCTGAGGAAAAGGGCGGTGCCGTCTGATGAACAAGTTCATGCTGAATATCACGGCCTCCAGCGGTGAGTTCTATCAGGGCGACTGTGAGGACCTCGTGCTGCCCACCGGCGACGGTGTGTATGGCGTGCAGGCCGGGCACAACCCCGTGCTGGTGGCCATCCACATGGGCATCCTGCACTTTGAAGTGAACGGCGAAGCCCGCGACATTCTGGTGGGTGACGGCATTGCCGAGGTGACCCCCGCGTATGTGATGGTGCTGGTGGACAGCGCCGAGCGCCCGGAGGATATCGACAAGAACCGTGCCGAGGCGGCCCGCATCCGTGCGGAAGAGCGCCTGCAGCACCAGAAGAGCATGCATGAATATTATCAGAGCCAGATCGCACTGCAGCGTGCCATGCAGCGTCTGCAGGCTGCATCCAAGTACAAGCGCTGAGACCTGAACCTGCAAAAACACCCGATTTTCTGGGGAATTTTCCCCGGAGAACGGGTGTTTTTTGTTGTGCGGGGCCGGAGGCCTTGACAGATACTGTTCAAAGTGATATGATTTTGATATCACAAAGAAACGCTTCCGACCCTGATAAGGAGGGACTTGTTATGGAAGAGAAAATTTTGAATACCCGCAAAAACGGTATGGCGGTACTGCTGCTCACCCTGTTGGGCTATGTGGCAGCCGTTGCCCTGTTTATTTACAGCATCACCCTGCTGGGTGCAGACCGGATGCTTCTGGGTTTGCCGCTGCTGATCTTGTCCATCGGGTATTGGATCGCAGGCATCTTCCTGTTCTGCGGCCTGAAGGTGCTCAAGCCGCAGGAAGCGCTGGTGCTCACCCTGTTCGGTGATTACATTGGTACCCTGAAGGGACAGGGCTTTTACTGGGTGAACCCCTTCTGCACCGCTGTCAACCCTGCCGCCGGTACCCGCCTGAGCCAGAGCGGTGACGTGAGCAGCAAAGAAAACGGCATGGCTGCCATGTTTGGCCAGAGCGGCCAGAATGCCCAGGTCAGTGCCGAATCCATGAGCAGAAAGATCTCCCTGAAAATGATGACCCTGAACAACTCCCGGCAGAAGATCAACGACTGCCTGGGCAACCCGGTGGAGATCGGCATTGCAGTCATCTGGCGGGTCACCGACACTGCCAAGGCCGTGTTCAACGTAGACAACTACAAGGAATACCTCTCCCTGCAGTGCGACAGCGCCCTGCGCAACGTGGTGCGGGTGTACCCCTATGATGTGGCCCCCAATGTGGACACCACCGGCGACGGTGTGGCCGATGAGGGCAGCCTGCGCGGCTCCTCCGAGGTGGTGGCGGCCCGCATCCGCGACGAGATCCAGAAGAATGTGGCCGAAGCCGGCATCGAGGTGGTGGAAGCCCGCATCACCTATCTGGCCTACGCGCCGGAGATCGCAGCGGTCATGCTGCAGCGCCAGCAGGCCAGTGCCATCATCGATGCCCGCAAGATGATCGTGGACGGTGCCGTGGGCATGGTGGAAATGGCACTGGACCGTCTGAACGAAAACAAGGTGGTAGAGCTGGATGACGAGCGCAAGGCAGCCATGGTGTCCAATCTGCTGGTGGTGCTGTGCGGCAACCGCGACGCCCAGCCCATTGTGAACAGCGGCAGCCTGTACTGATGGCCGAGCCAAAAAAGCAGGTGCCCCTGCGCCTGAACGCCAAACTCTACGATGCCCTTGCTGCCTGGGCAGAGGATGATTTCCGCTCGGTGAACGGACAGATCGAATATCTGCTCACCGAGTGTGTGCGCCAGCGCAAGAAGAACGGGAAATATGTTTCAGATCAGATCGACGTACCGCCGGAACTGGACCTGAAATAAAACAGACGAACCAGCCCCGGCTGTGGAAGGTAGTTTTCCATAGCCGGGGCCGGTTGCGTTTATGTGACAGAAAAACATGAAAAAAACAGGAAAGATGAAATAAAATCTATTGACAGTTGCGGAAGTGTGACGCATAATAAATAAATGAGGTGCTCTAGAATCCCAGAGCGTTTCGGACCAAAGCAAGGAGCAGCGATCCCGTTGAAGAAACAAGAACAAAAAAATAAGACGGTTTTTCATGCTGTAGCAGCATTGCTGGCCGTTCTGGCGGTCGTGCTGGTACTGTACGGCGGGGGCCGCTGGCTGGAGAAACGGGCAGAAAAGCCGGAGACCCGCACCCAGCTGCCCCAGGCCGACCAGGAGACTGTGGAAGTGGACGGCGTGACCTACCGCAAAAAAAGCCGCCTGACCACGATCCTGGTCATGGGCGTGGACCACGACACTCAGGACAGCTACGAGTACCGCAAGGCCGGCCAGGCCGACTTTCTGCGGTTGGTGGTACTGGATGACGCGGACAAGACGGTGCAGCAGCTGCAGATCGACCGCGACACCATGACCTCCGTGACGGTGCTGGGCCTGCTGGGGGACCGCTACGAGCCGGTGACCGAGCAGATCTGTCTGGGTTATGCCTTTGGCGATGGCCGCAAGACCAGCTGCGAGGTGACCGTAGAAGCGGTGGAAAATCTGCTGGGAGGCCAGGAGATCGACCAGTACCTTGCCATGGGGTTGGACGGCATCTCCACCCTCAACGACCTGGCCGGGGGCGTTACCGTGACCCTGGAAGATGATTTCTCCGCCATCGACCCGGCCATGACCAAGGGTGCGACCCTCACGTTGCAGGGCGAGCAGGCCGAGACCTATGTCCGCTCCCGCCGCAGTGTCGGTGTAGGCACCAACGAGGCCCGCATGGCGCGGCAGGAAAGCTACATCCGACAGCTGTCGGTGCAGCTGGATGAAAAACTGCAGAAGGATCAGAACTTTGCCGTGGACGCCTACGACGCCCTGCAGCCCTACCTGACCACCAGCATGGCCAAAGGTCAGCTGGTGAACGAGGCCTGGGCGGCAAAGGACTACACCCGGCTGGACACCATCAAACCGGATGGCACCTATCAGGTCGGGGAGGATGGCTTTATGGAGTTTTATCCGGATGCCGATGCGTTGCAGCAGGCGGTGCTGCAGCTGTTTTACGAAAAAGTTGAATAAGCGTGCCCAAGACACGTTTAGGATAAAGACGTTCTCAAAGCCGAGAGAACTGGTCTGAAAGGGGTATATTCTTATGAAAATGAAAAAGATTGTTTGCGCCATGGTCTCCGCAGCTCTGCTGGTGAGCATGGCTGCCGCTACCGCTTTTGCTGTGGAGTCTGTGCCCAGCAAGACCGGCACCGATGCCGATGCAGGCAAGACCGACGTTTCCGTTTCCGGTTCTGCCAGCAGCGAGGGCCTGAAGGTGGAGGTCAAGACCACGGAGGACTCCAGTAAGGAAGAGACCCAGCTGAAGGGCGAGGGCGTGGAGCAGTACCTGACCACTAAGGCTGTGGATGCAGCTGCGAAGATCCTGGGCACTGAGAAGGACGCCGTGACCGTCAGCGAGATCAAGGAGATCAAGGTCTCCGGCTACAAGACCGGCATGGACAAGATCACCGTCAAGGTCCCCATGGCAGCTCTGCCGGAGAGCGGCACCACCGTTGCCGTGATCATCCGTGTCAAGACCCCCAACGGCAAGATCGTCAACCTGCCCCTGGCCGGTGTGGTCGTGGAGGAGACCGTTGTGGTGAACGGTGTGGCCCGTAAGGTCCGTAAGGTCCAGCTGGAGCTGGATGCCACCACCATGATCAACCTGCAGGCAGGCAAGGCCTACATTGCAGCTGTGACCCGGAAGTAAAAACAGAACGACTTTGTCCTGCGGCGCTCTCTTCCGAAAAAGGGAACGCCGCATTTTTCACGGAGAAAGCCAAGGAAATTTAAAGGAGCAACGAAGTGCAGCGAGATACTTTAACGCAGGAACCTTATCGTTCCGAGGTGCGGCCGCAGCAGGAAGAAGATACCATTGATCTTCTGGAACTGTGCATGGGCCTGCTGGACCACTGGAAGTTTATTGCGGCAGCCGCCGCAGCAGGAGCGGTGCTGGCAGCACTCTATACCTTTTTGCTGGTGACCCCCCTCTACAAGGCCACCTCTACCATCTATGTGGTCAGCCGCAACGACTCGGTGCTGAACCTGTCGGATATTCAGATCGGCAGCGCCCTGACCAGCGACTACATCAAGGTGTTTGAGATGTGGGAGGTGCACGAAAAGGTCATCAGTGCACTGGATCTGGACTATACCTATACCCAGATGGACAACATGCTCAGCGTGACCAATGCCAACGACACCCGTATGCTGGACATTACGGTGACCGATGCAGACCCCGAAGAGGCTGCAGCCATTGCCAATAAGTATGCTGAGGTGGGCGCAAGCTACATTGCGGAGAAGATGAAGACCGACGAGCCCACCATCATGTCCTCGGCCCGGGTACCGGCCAACCCCTTCAGCCCCAGCAAGAGCAAGAACATCCTGCTGGGCTTCCTGGCAGGCTTTGTGCTGTCCTGCGGTGTGGTGGTGCTGCGAGTGCTGCTGGACGATACCTATAAATCCGCTGAGGAGATCCGCAAGTACACCGGCATGGTGGTGCTGGCCTCTGTGCCCCTGGTGGGTGGCACCGAGCCCAAAAAGGGCAGCAACTTCCAGCGCCGCATGAAGCGCCTGAGCAAAGATATTCGCCGCCGTGTGGGCGGTACCGGGAGGAAGGCATGAAACAGCTGAAAATCACAAAATTTCCGGAACTGGACTATGCAGGCAGCGAGGCCTTCAACACCCTGAGCACCAACCTGTCCTTTGCAGGTGAAACGGTCAAAAAGATCATGATCACCAGCTGCCACGCTTCGGAAGGCAAGAGCTACCTGTCCATGAACCTGATGCGGACCCTGGCCCAGCGTGGCATGAAGGTGGCCCTGGTGGACGCCGACCTGCGCCGCAGCGTGGTAAACGCCCAGTACGGTCTGCAGTTTGAGGACGGCCGCAACGACGACAAGGGTCTTTCCCACTTTTTGGCCGGCATGGTGGGCATGGAGGAGGTCATCTACCAGACCGACATCCCCGGTGCCCTGATGGTTCCGGTGGGCCGGGATGTGCCCAACCCCCTGGCTCTGCTGAGCAACCATCACTTCAAGGATCTGCTGGACACCCTGGCCCAGAGGGTGGATTATGTGCTGGTGGACGCCGCCCCTGTGGGCGTGGTCATTGATGCTGCCGAGATCGCAAAATCCTGCGACGGCACCCTGATCGCTGTGCAGTACAACGATGTGCGCCGCCAGGAGCTGCTGGACGTGAAGCAGCAGATCGAGCAGAGCGGCTGCCCCATCCTGGGCACTGTGCTGAACCAGGTGGATTACGACAGCTACCTGAGCCGCAAGTATTATTACCGTACCTACGGCAAATACGGCTACTACAACCGGTACTATAAGCACAAGCATGCGGCTGAAAAGAAATGAGCGGCTTTACGGATTATCACGCGCATTTCGTCTATGGTGTGGACGACGGTGCCCGCACGCGGGAAGAGATGTTTGCCATGCTGGATGCGGCGGCGGCGGATGGGGTCACCCGTCTGTTTGCCACCTCTCACAGCACGCCGGGCATGGAGCCCTTTCCGCGGGACGTGTATCAGCGGCATCTTGATTTTGCACGGGCTTACTGCGCCGAAAAGGGCTACGACCTGATGCTGGAAAGCGGCTCGGAGCTGCTGTATACCCCGGCTGCGGCCTATGCGGCGGCCGAGCACAGCCTGGTCACGCTGGGCGGCACCGACTGGGTGCTGCTGGAGTTCGTGCCCGATGTGGCGGCGGCGGAAGTGGAAACGGCCCTGCGGCAGATCACCGGCAGCGGCTACCGGGTGCTGCTGGCGCACATTGAGCGCTACCCCCGCCTTGCCCGCAGCGGTGCGCTGCCCCGCCTGAAGGAACAGTACGGCATCCGCTGTCAGGTCAATGCGGCCACGGTGCTGGAGGGCGGATTCTTTCAGCGCCGGAAGCTGGACCGCTGGCTGAAGGACGGCCTTGTGGACGCGATCTCCTCGGACGCACATAACTGCACTACCCGGGCCACCCGGATGCAGGCGGCCTATGAGCGGCTGTGCGGCATGCTGGGACAGCCGGATGCGGATGCGCTGACTGGCAGAAACAATGCCTTGCTGCTAACTCCATAAAACAGTCAGAATTGCCATTTTCGGGTCGGATTTCTCGTCAAAGTGCCAAAAGCACGACGAGAGTTTCCGACGGGAATGGCTTTTTGGCTTTTTTTGCCCGAAAGAACTTGCTTAAAGAACGTCTGCGTGATAAAATCATAAGGAATAGGGGAATTTGCTTACATACGTCAGGAGGTGATATGGATGAAAATTCTGGTCGTAGACGACGGACAGCTTGCGATCAATTCTCTGATCCGTATCTTGTGCAGAGTGGCACCGGATTGCGATTATATCAGTGCGATGACGACAGACGATGCTTTGACCTGGCTGCGTCAGGGCCCAATGGACGTTGCCTTTTTGAATTTGGAGATGCCGGGCATGAATGGCCTTGCCCTTGCCCGCATGATCCAGAAGATCCAGCCGCGTTGCAATCTGATCGTGGTGACGGAACACCCTGAGTATGCGCTGGAAGCCCTGCAGATCTTTGTCAGCGGCTTCCTGCTCAAACCGGCTAACGAGGCTGATGTGCGCAATGTGCTGGAAAATCTGCGGTATCCGGCCGAGGATGTGCCTGTGGGCGTCAAAGTGCAGTGCTTTGGCAACTTTGAGGTGTTCGTGGGCGGGCGTCCGCTCTCGTTCAAGCGCAGCAAGAGCAAGGAGCTGCTGGCCTATCTGGTGGACCGCAACGGTGCCACCTGCACCAACGGCGAGATGCTGGCCGTGCTCTGGGAGGACAAGCCCGATACGGCGTCCCTGCACAGCCATCTGCGCAATCTGATCTTTGACCTGAGCCACACGCTGGAGGACGTCGGCGTGCGTGGACTGCTGGTGCGCGGCCGCAGTACGCTGGCCATCGACACCAGCAAGGTGGAGTGCGATTATTACAACTTCCTGCGGGGAGACCGCTCCACCATCAGCAGCTACCGCGGTGAATATATGACCCAGTATTCCTGGGCCGAGGTCACCCGCTCGGCACTGCGCCAGCAGGCAGCAGCCAGCCAGAAAGGCGGCCTGCCCAGCTATTACGTCCCGCCGACCGGCTTCTGAGCCGACAAACTCACAGCAAAAACAAAGCCCCGTGTGTTCCGCATCGTGAACACACGGGGCTTTTGCTTATGAGATGAATTTCCGGGAATTGCCGATTACTTCCGGGTGTGGCTCTCCCAGCCGCTGGAGGCGACCGCCTGCTGGTCCGGGGTGCACCACATGGCCTCCACGCCGTCCAGCGACTCCACCAGCTTCTGGCCCTCTTCCAGCGGCATGCAGAACAGGCCGGTGGTCAGGCAGTCGGCCATGCCGGAGTCCGGGCACAGCACGGTCACGCTGTTGAAATAGGCAGCCGGCCACAGGGTGTCCGGGTCGATCAGGTGGTGATAGCGCTTGCCGTCCACCACAAAGTAGCGCTGGTAGTCGCCGCTGGTCACCAGTGCCATGTCGCTCATGTTGATGGCGGCCCCGAACAGGGAGTCGGTGGTGTACACCTCCGAAGCGTTCCACGGGTTCTCCACGCCGCCGGTCCACTGGCTGCCGTCGGGCTTCTTGCCAATGGCACGCAGGTTGCCGCCCACGCTTACCAGTGCGCTGGTCAGGCCCCGGGCCTGCGCGGCCTGGCACACCATCTCTACAGCGTAGCCCTTGCCCACGCTGCCCACATCCAGCGACATCTCCGGGTCGGCCAGGTACACGGTCTTGGCCTGCTCGTCGATCACCACATTGTTGATGTCGCAGTGCTGGGCTGCGGCTTCCAGCTCCTCCTGAGTGGGCAGGGTGTTGTCGGCCTCGTTCTGGTGGCTCTCGGCGGCCTCGCGGTAGTTGTGCCAGATGTTCAGCACGCTGCCCATGGCCACGTTCAGCTTGCCGTTTGTGGTGTCGTACATCTGGCGGGCCAGCTCCAGCATGGACAGGATGCGGTCATCCACCTGCACGGGGGCTTTGCCGGCGTTGTCGTTGATGGTTTTCACATTCACCACGCCGTCGTAGTCGTTGTAGATGTCGTACAGCTGGTTGTAAGAGATCAGGTCAGCGTGCAGGGCTTCCATCTGCTTGGTGAACTCTTCCTCGCTCTCGCAGTAGGCGATCACCTGGGTGACGGTGTCGAACACATCATAGAAGATGGTGCTGTAGCGGGTCAGCTCCTTCTGGGGCTTGGCGGCACAGCCGGCCAGCACACTCAGACAGAGCGCCGCCGCCAGCAGTCCGGCGGTGAGGCGGTTGAACAGGGTGGTTTTCATCGGGTCTGGTTCTCCTTTGCTGCGGTAAAGGCGGTGTGCTCTTCCTGCAGGTGGGCCAGCAGGTCGCCGAACACCCAGCTGCGGTTGGCGGGGGTCACCACGGCCTTGAGGGGGATGTTTACCTGCGCCTGCTTCATCAGGTCCAGCAGGGTGTCCACGTCCTTGTCCTTGAAGTTGGCCAGCACCAGAGCGGACGGGTAAGCCCCCGGCTCCAGCACCAGCGTGCGGGCGGATCTGGTCTCCACTTCACCCAGCAGCTGCGCCACGGTCTTGCCGGCGTCGGCAGGGGACACGGGCAGGACCTTCATGCCAAGGGCAGGGGCCATGCCGTCCAGCTTGCCGCGGTCGCCGGCGGAAAGGTTCCAGCCCAGCGCCAGCGGCACCCCGGCATTCTGGTTGCGTGCAATATGTGCTTTCATTGAAAATACCTCGTTTCAGAAGTAAACTGCAAAATATATTATAGTATAACACAAAACTGCGGAAAAGAAAATGAGGAAACGACCCCTTTCGGGGGACGGCCGGAAAGCCAGCACGGGCAGCAGAATGTTCCCCGCAAACAAAAAAGCTCTCCCTTTCGGGAGAGCTGGCATCGCGCAGCGATGACTGAGAGGGTTCAAATGGTTCAGTTCATCTTCTTGCCGAAGAACTCGACCTCTTTGCCGATAAACTGCATCAGCTCATCGAACTGGTCGGGGGTCAGGCTCTGGGCGCCGTCGCACTTGGCCTTGGCGGGGTTGTTGTGCACCTCGATCATCAGGCCGTCGGCCCCGGCGGCAACGGCAGCCTTGGCCAGCTCCGGCACCATCCAGGCGTGGCCGCAGGCATGGCTGGGGTCCACCACCACGGGCAGGTGGGTCATCTTGTGCAGCATCACCACACCGGCCAGATCAAGGGTGTTGCGCATGCTGGTCTCAAAGGTGCGGATGCCGCGCTCGCAGAGGATGACATTCTCGTTGCCCTCGGCCATGATGTACTCGGCGCTCATCACGAACTCTTCCAGCGTATTGGCTAGGCCGCGCTTGAGCAGCACCGGCTTGTTCTGGCGGCCCACGGCCTTGAGCAGCTCAAAGTTCTGCATGTTGCGGGCACCCACCTGGATCAGGTCTACGTTCTCGAACAGGGGCAGGTGCTCGGTGTTCATGATCTCGGTGACGATGGGGGCACCGGTGGCGCGGCGGGCCAGCTTGAGCAGGTCCAGACCCTCGCTGCGCATGCCCTGGAAGGAGTAGGGGGAGGTGCGGGGCTTGAATGCACCGCCGCGCAGCAGAGAAGCACCGGCGGCCTTCACGCGCTGGGCGCAGTAGGTGATCTGCTCTTCACTTTCAATGCTGCAGGGGCCGGCGATGACCGCAAAGTTGCCGCCGCCGATCTTCACGCCGTCCACGTCGATGATGCTGTCGTCCGGGTGGAACTTGCGGTTGGCCTTTTTATAAGGTTCGGACACGCGGCGGCAGGTCTCCACCACGGGGTTGGCCAGCACCCAGCTTTCGGCAATGGCCTTGGTGTCGCCGATGAGGCCCAGAATATGGGTATCGCTGCCCTTGGAGTCGTTGATCTGCAGGCCCATGCCCTCCAGCTCGTGGCAGAACTCGCGCACCTGTACGTCGGGGGCATCCTGTTTCAGTACGATGATCATAGTGGTTTTGTCTCCTTTGCCTTTTCCTATCTGTGCGAAACGGCAGGGGAGACCGGCTCCTTTGCCGCAGCTTACAACGTCAAACTTCAGTTTCCTGAAGTGATGGTGCTATGATAACACTTCAGGAAACTGAAGTCAAGAACTTTTTGAAATTTGTGCAAAAAAGCAGTTTGCAGGGGCATTTTTACAGCTTCTTGCCGGAAACTCTGCCCGGAGGGGCTGTTATTTCAAAGGGGAACGTGGTAAAATGATGGCAAGAGAACCCTCTCCGCCGTAATGACGGAGAAGGCGAGGACGCGCAGCCTTGTACAGCAAAACGGAGAGGGTTTGACCCAAAAAATAAGAGGTTGAGATAAAATGGGAAAAGAAGCAAAAACCAATGCCATGCGCATTCTGGAACGTGAAAAGGTGCCCTATACGGCCCACGAGTACGCCCACGAAGAGGGTGTGGCCGTGGCCGGTGTGGATGTGGCCGGCAGCATGGGCGAGGACCCGGCCTGCGTATACAAGACGCTGGTGACCCAGGGCAGCAGCAAAAACTACTTTGTGTTTGTCATCCCGGTGGCGGCCGAGCTGGACCTGAAAGCCGCTGCCCGCAGCGTGGGCGAAAAGAGCGTGGCCATGATCCATGTAGCCGACATCAACAAGGTCACCGGCTATGTGCGCGGCGGCTGCAGCCCCGTGGGCATGAAGAAGCAGTACAAGACCGTGTTCGACGAGAGCGTCCTCGCACAGGAAAAAGTGTATGTTTCCGGCGGGCGCATCGGCACCCAGGTGTGCTGTGCTCCGGCGGACCTCATCCGCGCCGCCCGGGCCACCACGGCAAAGATCATCTTCTGAACCGAGCAGAAAAGTACGTCTTTTGGGACAAAGACGGTTGGAAGATTTTGCGGAAAATATACTCAAACCATAAGTCATACTTAAAAAGAAAAACGATGGCGAAACTGCACAAAACTTTTGAAAGTTTTTTGGCGCATGGAAACACAAGGGAGAATTTGCCGCAACACCCTTTGCAAAGCCGTTATTTTGCCGTAAACTGTATGTAGCACAGGGACGGTCACCCCATAGAGCGGGCCCCGCACCCTGCAGAAATGTCAGCACAGAAACTGCGGAGGAAGAGATCCATGAAAAAGACGCTGCCGGGTCGCATGGAACGAAACAATATTCGTGCATGTCAGGGGCATCGTGCAGCTTCGTGCAAGGCATGGGAACAGAATACGCAAAAATAAAGGCTGTGGTGCAGGTGTACCACTGCCTTTTTTGTTTGTCAGAAGTGGAAAGAGAGGGTTTGGATTATGGTTCGTAAAGTTGCTGTGATCATGGGTTCCGACAGCGATTGGCCGGTGGTCAAGGGGGCCTGTGCCCAGCTCAAAGCGCTGGACATCCCCTTTGAAGCACACATCCTGTCGGCACACCGCACGCCCGCCGAGGCGGCTGCGTTTGCAAAAAGCGCAAAGGCCAACGGCTTTGGCGTCATCCTGTGCGCGGCCGGCATGGCAGCCCATCTGGCCGGTGCATTTGCCGCCAACACTACGCTGCCGGTGATCGGCATCCCCATGAAGGGCGGTGCCATGGACGGTCTGGATGCCCTGCTGGCCACCGTGCAGATGCCCAGCGGCATCCCGGTGGCCACCGTGGCCCTGAACGGTGCCAAGAACGCCGCCTGGCTGGCCGCCGAGATCCTGGCACTGAGCGATGACGCCCTGGCCGAGAAGCTGGAGGCCGAGCGCATCGCCATGGCGGCACAGATCGCGGCCAAGGAGGAAAAACTGCAGGCGGAGATCGCCGAACTGTAAAGGAGAACCAATGTCTGATTTTGCATATCCGCTGCACGAAGAATGCGGCGTTTTTGGCCTCTACGACCGGGCCGGTACCGAGGACGTGGCCGCAGCTGCCTATTCGGCGCTGTATGCGCTGCAGCACCGCGGTCAGGAGAGCTGCGGCATCGCCGTGAACGACGACGGCGTCATCCAGGGCCACCGGGATCTGGGCCTTGTGAACGAGGTGTTCACCCCGGCGGTGCTGGGCAGCCTGGCCAACCCCAACGCGCACATGGCCACCGGCCATGTGCGCTATGCCACCTCCGGCAGCCGCATCCGGGCCAATGCTCAGCCCATGATCGTGCGGCACGGCCGCGGCACCATGGCCCTGTGCCACAACGGCAACCTGACCAATGCCATTGAGCTGCGACGTCAGCTGGAAAACGAGGGAGCCATCTTCCATGGCTCCTCGGACACCGAGGTCATCTGCTACCTCATCACCCGCAACCGCCTGCGCATGGGCAGCATCGAGACCGCCATCAGCAAGACGATGGATGTGCTGGAGGGTGCTTACAGTCTGGTGATCATGTCGGCCACCAAGCTCATTGCAGTGCGCGACCCCCGCGGCTACCGGCCCCTGTGCATCGGCACGCTGCCCGGCGGCGGCTACGTCTTTGCCAGCGAGAGCTGTGCGCTGGACGCTGTGGGTGCCACCCTGCTGCGGGACGTGGAGCCCGGCGAGATCGTGGTGGCCGACGCCAAGACCGGTGAGCTGCGCAGCATCACCGACCATGTGGGCC
>OLRE01002508.1_pt1 | contig 14849 bp, 15 predicted proteins | sample 1672461 | NCBI WGS metagenome assembly OLRE01 (sample SAMEA3136688, study PRJEB25190) | human gut metagenome | biome: human gut; feature: human-associated habitat; material: faeces | place: Austria | collected 2013
TATGCGGATGTTTTGCTTACGAAGCAACCGGATATGCTTCCGGGAAATCCTGTTATATGGATACAGACAACCTGGGAGGGTGGAAAGCATCCGATCAAGGTGGCACCGTATACCAGAAGTATGCTGGATACGTATCGAAATAATGTCACAGCATGTCTGATTTTATCGACGAGTAAAGAGAAGGGCTCTTTTGATGTGGCAGCTACAGATAAGTTTCTGTATGCGCTTGCACCGTTGCCTTTTGCTACAGGGCTTTTTCCACTGGCACTGGGGGAGGAAATCAATATTGAATTCTTGCCAGCGGTAAAAGATGCTGTAAATATGAGCTTCAGCGAAAGAAACAAGTTGGGTTTTAAGATGGCGATGAAGAAAGATCTCGGATTTTTCTTTGGGCTGGGCAGTGTAGCTTATGCAGTTAGTTTAAGTCTTTCTTCCATGACGAGTGGTGGTGGCGGCATCAAGCTGTCAGAGCTTATGAAATGTAAAGCGCATATGATTCTTCGTCTGCTGCAGGCAAAGCATCGCTGTAAAAAAGAGAACCGACCGTTGCTTCCAAAAGATCTGTTTCATTTGAAAGGCTTTATGGTGGCGGGGACAGATAACCTGTGTTATAAAGACGATCTTGAAGCGCTCTGGGGGATTCGGCCGATGGAATTATTTGCCGGTACGGAACCTTCTATCATGGGTACGGAGACCTGGACAAGAAAAGGAATGTATTTCTTCCCGGATACGGCATTTTACGAATTTATTACCGAGAAGGATATGATGAAAAATCATGAGGATCCCTCTTACATTCCGCCGACGTATCTGATGGATGAAGTACGCCCCGGAGAAAAATATGAGCTTGTATTTACCATTCTGAAAGGTGGAGCGTTTGCCCGTTACCGTTGTGGCGATATGTACCGTTGTGTCGGACTGGAGAATCGGGATGATGAGACAAGGATTCCGCGCTTTGAATATGTAGACCGGGTACCGTGGATCATTGATATTGCCGGATTTACGAGGATTTCGGAAAATGGAATCCGAAGTGTGATCGGCCTTTCGAAGCTTCCAATCACAAATTGGGTTGCAACAAAGGAATACAATGAGCATAATCGTCCATATCTGCATATGTATGTGGAGCTGGAAAGGGACGCCATGCTTAATACGGCTATGAGTGCAACTATTTTAAAGGATTTACTGAGTACATATTTTAAATATATCGACCAGGATTACCGTGATCTTAAAAAGATTTTGGGAATGGATCCTTTACAGGTAACGATCTTTACATGTGGAACTTTTGCGGCCTATGAGAAAAAGACCGGAAAGAAAATACATCAGATGAGTCCTTCGCATTATGATCTGAAGGAACTTCTGGATGTACAGGAGTGTTTGAATAAAGTGAGATAAGTAGAGAAGAAAAGAATGGGATAAGGGGAATTTATGGGAACCTATGGATATATATCGATCATAGCCATGTTGTGCTATGGCTTTATGCTGTTAATGTTTTTGGCGGCAAAGAGAAATAAAATAATAAACAGTTTTCTGGTGGTGCTTTTAGGTCTGCTTTTCTGGACCGGCGGCTCTGCTTTTATGCGTGCACAGTTCTGGCCAGGTTGTGAATTCTGGTTTCAGGTTTCCCTGCTTGGCATCTTATTGCTGCCATATGCATATTGCCGTTTTATACTCGCTTTTGGAGGGCAAAAGAACGGTGCTCCTGGGAAAATATACCTAGCGGTTATGCTGCTTTGCTTTTGGTTGAATGTGCAGTATGGAATCTTCCTCGAATCCCCGAATGTGGTGGATAAAAATGGAATTTCAACATTTGTGTATGAAATCAAACCTGCGATTGTAGTGTTTTTTATTCCGGCAGGAATATTTCTGCTATATCTTTTTAGGGTTCTTGTGCGGATCTGCAATGAAAATCCCAATATAAAGGTGCAGTATGAACCGGTGATGTTGGGTGTTCTCACTTTGTTCCTTGGGAATGCGTTTCTTGGAATTCCGCTTTTTAGTGGTTTCCCAATCGATATTTTAAGTGGTGTAGTAAATGTATTTTTACTGTTTTATGCACTGATTCGCAGACGGCTGTTCAGACTGCAGATGTTGGCATCTACCAGTTTGTGCTATGGTGTGGGATTTTTGTTTTCCATTCTTGTTTTTTTAAATATTGTTCCATCCTTGCAAAAGATTTTTCACATACAGCTGGATAAGAACATGACGGTATACACACTTATTTTTTCTATCGTTTTTCTGGTGATTTATACATTCTTTACATTTTTATGGAGATTTTTGATACGCAGTGTGTTTATCAGAGAGGAAAATCATCAGGCAGAGAAGATCAGAGAATTCAATTCAGCGATTTCAAAAACGCTGGATCTGCAGGAGATTCTGGATAGAACGATTCGTGTAATGAAAGAGTTGATGGATGTCGGAAATATCTATATTTGTATGCAGAATGTGCCTGGAGAGCCGTATCGCGGAGTGGCGAGTGATCAGCCGTTAAGTGATCTGGCGTTTGCTTTGGAAGAAGAAAATCCGATGATCCAGTGGTTGAAGGAACATGAGGAACCGATCGTTTACAAGGATTTTCGTTATTCTGTGGAATATAAGTCCATGTGGGAAGAGGAGAAACATCAGCTGGATAAACATCATACACGCTACTGCGTTGGATTAAAAGATGGCGATAATCTGGTAGGGGTTGTTCTGATCACAGATTCTTCTGCAAAAAAGAGAGTGGTGTATGATGAAGTAGAATTGATCTCCAATATCACTTCCGTGGCATCCATTGCGATTAAAAATGCGAGACTGTATGAGAACGCCTGCCTGGAAGCCAGAACAGATGAGATGACCGGTTTGTTGAACAGGAAATACTTCTATGAAGTGCTCAATGAAGAGTTTGAGAAAAACAAAGAGGCATCACTGGCATTGGCGATCATCAATGTAGATGATTTTAAGTTATATAATCAGCTGTATGGTGTAAAAGAAGGAGATCTTTGCCTGCAGCGTATTGCGGGAATTATCAAAAGCAGTGTAGGAGACAGCGGCTATACGGCCCGCTATGGCGGAAAAGAATTTGCTGTTTTATTGCCGAGATATGACCTTTTCTCTGCCAGAAATCTGGTGGAATCTATTTCGAAACAGATTTTTGTTATGAATAATCGCAGAACAGATATGAAACTGAAGGCAATCACTGTCAGTGCAGGAATCAGTGCTGCACCATATGCTGCAAAAAATGTTAAAGAGCTGATGGAAAATGTGGATCTTGCGGTGTATCATGTGAAACATAGTGGAAAAAATGGCATACAGGTCTTTGATACGATGTTCCGTAACAATAAAAATGAAAACACAACGAACCGCGAACATATTTATCGGGAGTATGAGTCAACGATTTATGCGTTGACGGCAGCTATTGATGCGAAGGATCATTATACTTTTAGCCATTCCACGAATGTGGCTTATTATGCAACAGCACTGGCAACAACACTTGGAATGAACGAGGATATGGTTGAGATCATCCGTCAGGCAGCACTCTTGCATGATGTAGGTAAAATCGGTATTCCGGAATATATATTAAATAAAGCAGAACGTCTGACAGATGAAGAATACGAGACGATCAAAGGGCATGTGGAAGCATCGATCGATATCATTCGTCACCTGCCATCGTTGGATTATGTTATTCCTGCTGTTATCGGTCATCATGAACGCTATGACGGTAAAGGATATCCGCGAAGAATTGCGGGGGAAGATATTCCGTTGACTGCACGTATCCTGTGCGTGGCAGATTCCTTTGATGCCATGACATCCAAGCGCTGTTATAAGAAGGCGTTTCCGTTAGACGTAGCGAGAGAGAAGCTTCTTCAGGATGCAGGCAAACAATTTGATCCAAATCTGGTTGTAAAATTTGTGGAATGTCTGGATAACGGTACGATTTCGCTGGTAAAGGCAGAAACTGATGAAAATATGCCATACTAAAGTTAACGATAGAAGAACAGAAAGGCAAAACGTCCGAACGAGGTAACAAAAGTGCATATAGATAAAAATAAAAACAAAGGTTTTACTTTGGTGGAGCTTGTAATCGTCGTTGCCATTCTTGCAATACTGGTTGGAATTTTGGCGCCTGCTTATTCTAAATATGTCGAAAGAAGTGCAGAGTCAACAGATTTAGAAAATGTACGAACAGCATATGGTGAAGTGATGATTGCTGCAGAGATAGAAGAAGAAAAAGATGTTCTCAAAGTTGTTCCTCTGAAACAAAAAAAGCAGGATGGCAGTCATCAAATACAGTGTCAATTGCCGGAATCTCTCATTCCAATGGCGATCCGGATACCGATCATTGGAAAGGTGATCCTGTTGCCGGTGGGGTATGTGAAGTATCCTACGATCCTGAGACAGGCATATTATTTGACTGGAAAGGTAAAAATGAAGACAGCAGTAAGAAGTACTTTTTTGATATCACCGAGGATTTGCAAAAACCGTTAAATGAGAGCGGGGTACTGGGTGATTTGATCGACCAGAAGAATAATTATTTTGAAATAGATTCAAAATGTCAAAATTCAAGTATGCTGCCAAAGGTACAGAAGAAACTTCAGGCCAACAGTCTTTTGCAAAAAGGAACCTGGGCATATGTGGGAAGCCCATCTAAGGATTCTGAACGATATTTTTACTGGACATCTGTAAATACTAATGAGGTAGGCGCTGATAAGAAGATTCCGGTCATTATCAGTACAGCGGATGGAAAGTATTATGTCTCTGAGTCAACAACGGCTGCTCGAACGGGTAGTGGGCCATCATATGTGGCTATTTCAGGCCACCTGACATAGGCTGACAATAAGAAGATTATAGCGAATGGTCAGAAATATAACACTTTGCAGGAGGCGTATGATGCCTATGAAAAAGAACTTACAGATGGAAAATATAAGCAATATAAAAACACTTTGCAGTAGCTGGAATGAAGATATCATTCATGATAATGAAAAATACACATTAAAACAGATAACAAAACGCAGAAGAAAAAGTGTTTGTAATATTCTCTCTAAGCCCCGGTGGCTGCCGAAAAAGCAGCTGCCGGGGCTCTTTTGTCACTGACAGCATAAGGAAATAGGTGTATAATATGATGAGAAAAAGGCCTTGGACCATCATCATTACAATGCTGCTTTTTCAATCGCCTATAATAGTATCATCAGTTAAAAAATGCAGCAATCCAAAGGATTGGAAAGGAGCTTATGATGATAGAAGATGCGTATCATCGGATTGATTATGAGCTGAATGGCATTGATTATCTGCTCACGAACTGCCGCTATCTGGACTACAAAATTTGTTACATGAATTTCCAGATGCCCTGCTGGTGAACAGAGAAGATGATATCGGTCTGGAGGGGCTCAGAAAGTCGAAGCTCTCCTTCAATCCGATTTATCTGGAAGAAAAATACGAAATCCGACAAAAATAAGGCAGTTTCGAGATGACTTAGTCAGCGGTAAATAAATATAGAATTTTAAGGCACTTAAAAAGTTGAGAGAAGAATAACTTTTTAAGTGCCTTATTTTATGTTGAACAAAATTGCTGGTATTTTTATAGCCCACCTATTGACGTATACTCTAATCAATGAAAGACGGAAACAAAGATATTCATAGAAATGGAGGAACTGGCAATGAAGGGATTTAATACAAGCGATGGATACATGGGATTAGTTGGAGGCAAATATATCTTGTTTGCCAGCGAAGACGATTACTATGAATACATGAATGATTAGGAAATCATTTTAGAGAAAAGCATGTCTGTTTTTGTCACAGAATTTGAGAAATACCCATGGTTAAGTCTGCGGAGTGCAGGTGTATTTTTAGTTAGAAGTTTATTATACTTAGGTTAATAAGTGATCATCAGAGGGAGTAATGATTATGGGAATTTTAGCTTGGATTGGCTGCATTGATCGTCGGATTGATTATATTTGCTGCGATATGCAATCAATAGAGATGAAAAGCGGAAGTTAATTCGTTGAAATGAAGCGTGTTTTAGAGAGAAGAAAGGTGGAACGGATAATGAAAAATGATACTAGAAAGACGGTTAGAGGTTTGCTGATTGCCGGTGTTGTTGTAATGGCAGTTAGTATTATGTGGCCTTCATTGGCAGAGAAATATGGTGCTTCGAAACAGACGGCATCCAATGTATTACAGAGTGAGACTTCATCATCCTATTCATCATCATCTGCGTCGACATCAACATCAGCATCTAAATCGACGGCAGCATCGACATCAACAGCATCAGCGACGTATTCGCATTCAGCCGGCGGAGGCGGCGGTTCTACAGGTTCTTTTGTAAACGGCGCTTCAGGCACGAGTTCAGGTTCTTATTCAAGCTCCGGTTCTTCATCGGGAAGCTCAAGTTATAAGAGGAATTCAGGTTACACGAGCAGTTATGACCGTCAGAAGAAGTATGACCCGTATGATGCTTATGATTATGATGATGCAGATGATTTTGCAGATGACTGGGCGGAAGAATTCGGTGACGGTGATTATGATGATGGATACGATGATGCCTATGATTACTGGGAGGACGAGATGGATGATTAAACATTTGGAGCATATCGGTTAGATGATATAAGAAATTAATTCGATAAAAAGGGGAGAGAAAGAATGTTTTACTTAGTGATTGATTTAGAAATGTGCAGAGTACCAAGAGATTATCGGAACAAAGCTTATCATTATGCCTATGAGACGATTCAGATTGGCGCAGTTCTTTTGAATGAAGAATTCAAGCAGGTTGGGACAATTCGAGAATATGTTCATCCGGAACACGGGGTGATTGATCCATTTATCGAAAAACTGACAGGAATCAAAAACAGTCAGGTCAAGAAAGCACCGTGTATTGGGGAGGCATTAGTACATATGATCGACTGGATTGGGGACAGAGAATACAAAGTCTATGCCTGGAGCGAATCCGACAGAAATCAGCTTTTACATGAAATCACAGCAAAGCAGATTACGGATGAGAGCGTCGATGCTTTTATGATGGAGGATAGATGGGTGGATTATCAAATGGTTTTCAGTCAGAGATTTCAGCTGACTCGGCGTATTAGTCTGGAAGAAGCATTGGGACGAGCAGACATTGATCCGAAAGGTAAGTTTCATGATGGAATGGATGATGCAGTGAATACAGGTCTTTTGGTCGAGAAGCTGGAAATGAATCCGGACTATCAGCTGATTAGTTACGAAATGCCGGAGAAACCGTCGGAACATCTTGGCAGCACACTTGGAGAGTTGTTTGCAGGGTTGAATTTAAAACTGGCATAGAGATAGGTGTATAGAAAATAAATACCAGCTGGAGATGGCTGGTATTTTTATACCCCATCTAGTGACGTATACTCTAATTATAGAATAACCGTGGGAAGGAGAAGATTAAAATGACAAAGATTTATTTCACATTAACAGGGACGAGGCATTATTACGGGTCAGATTTTTTAAAAAGCGACATGAAGATTCAGTTGGAAAAAGAGCCGGATAATAAATATGATCCTGAGGCTATTCAAGTGAAACTTAAAGGTATGGGGAAGATAGGTTATGTTGCCAATAGTCCGTATACAATGATTGGAGAAAGCATGAGTGCCGGAAGAATCTATGACAAGATTGACAATCAGGCCAATGCGAAAGTTGTGATGGTAACTCCGAATGGAACATTATGTAAGCTGAGCAAGAAAAGCCTGGTGAGTTATACAGTGAATGAGAAGGCAGAGAAAGAAGAAGAGGAGTTATCCTTTGTATAAGCAGCGGGCCATTACAAATGATTGAAAAGTCGTTTGTAATGGTCATTTTGTAAGAATAAAGGCCCTATTTGCCTAATTCTTATGGTATACTAATGCTATAGTGTATATTGAGTTTAAGAAGAACCGGATAACATGAGATTGTCAGAAAATCAGAATATGATGTCATTCCGTGCCTGGTGCTGACGAAGGCAGATGATTTGTATCGACATGTACCATTGGGAGAGTCAGATGCATTGCTTCCGGTTTGTTCAGGAAATATGCTGTTTAATTTGTTTGATGAGTATATGGATTTTTGGATGAATAGTCATAGAGAGATGGCAATTAAAAAGCGCACAAATTGCTGAAAATTAGTTTACGTGACAGAGGGTTGTTTTGTACGTACAATTAAATTATAATAAAGTTACAAGGTTTCTCTAAAAAAGAGGAATCGTTATTATCATGCGTAGCTTGACATGAATACATTATTGAGGACGGATATAAACTTAACGGGAATGTATATTATAAATTTATTGTGGATAACAAGTACAAGGTAAAATTCTCAACCCATTGACAAAACGAGGTATTATATTGATGAATTTGAATATATTTGACCGATACTTACTTATCATTAATATCATTGCTTTGGTGATTTACGGTATCAAGGTTTTAGTCTATAAGCATCAGACAAGAGACTGGTTTGAGAAGCTCTGCATGTTCATAGTCTTACTTGGCGGTTCGGCAGGAATTTTGCTCATGATTATTCTTTTTGACAGAAAAGCAGTCAAAGAGAATATGATGTCAAGGGTGTTTACACTTTGCATGTTGGTTATTCAGGCTATTCTATTGCTGATAGTGAAAGGCTATCATGGGGATCAGATTCATATTGATTTCTGGGATTATTTGATGCAGCATAGAATTTTGCTGATCTATCTAGCAGTAGTGAATATACTGACAATCATTGTATTTGGTGTGGATAAGATGAATGCGAAGTCCAATAGGCAGAGAGTGCGAATTGTGACATTGCTGGGATTGGCATTTATCGGTGGTTCGGTAGGTGCGCTGATTGGCATGTATGGATTTCACCATAAGACGAAGAAAGCTTATTTTACAGTTGGGGTGCCGTTGATTTTGCTGATGCAGGTTGTTGTATTGTTTTATGTGATGAATATGGGAATATTTTTTGGGGAGGTGTCATAATGGGAAGATTTGTTAATCCGGATAACAGTGCCTTTCAGGCAGCACTGAATTCCAGAATTTATATAGACAAAACGGGATTGATTGCATGTATGAATAATATATTGGATTCGACAGATGCATATATTTGCAACAGCCGTCCACGTCGGTTTGGAAAATCATATGCTGCAAATATGCTTGCAGCGTATTATAGTAAAGGCGCATCATCAGAAGAGATGTTTTCAAAACTGGATATAGGCAAAACACCAGATTTTAAAAGGCATCTGAATAAGTATGATGTTATCCATATTGATATTCAGTGGTTTTTGACGAATTGCGACGATAAGGATAAACTTGTTGGGTATATTACAAAAATAGTATTGGATGAGTTGAAAGATGTTTATCCTGATATTTTGCCTTCAGAGGTGTTATCCTTACCGGATGCTCTTTCACGTGTAAGAAATAAAACAGGGCAGAAATTTGTCATTATTATTGATGAATGGGATGTGTTGATTCGAGATGAAGCAGCGAATAAGAAAGTACAGGATGACTATATTCGGTTTCTTAGAAGTATGTTTAAAGGAATAGAGCCAACAAAGTATATTCAGTTGGCGTATCTTACAGGTATTTTGCCAATTAAGAAGGAACGAACACAATCTGCACTGAATAATTTTCGTGAGTATTCAATGTTGAATGCAGGACCGTTGGCTTCTTATATTGGTTTTACAGAAAATGAAGTAAAAGAGCTTTGCAGAGTGTACAATAAAGACTTTACGGAAGTGAAACGTTGGTATGATGGCTATCAGTTGGGGGCATATCAGGTTTATAATCCTAATGCAGTCGTAAATACGATGATCGATGGAAATTTTCAAAGCTACTGGTCAGCAACCGCTTCATATGATTCAATTGTACCATTGATCAATATGGATTTTGATGGATTAAAGACATCTATTATTGAAATGTTGTCGGGGGCATCGGTTGATGTGGATGTTGCCTCATTTCAAAATGACATATCGAATATTGTAAATAAAGACGATGTCCTCACATACTTGATTCACATGGGGTATTTGGCATATTCTGCGGACTCCAAAATGGCATTTGTACCGAATGAAGAAATACGGCAGGAACTGCTTCGGGCAACAAGAAGAAAACAATGGAATGAGTTGATGGTTTTTCAGCGGGAATCGGAACGGTTATTGGACGCAACTTTAGATATGGATGAAACATCAGTTGCTGAACAGATAGAAAAGATACATGAAGAGTATGTTTCAGCGATTCAATATAATAATGAAAATTCGCTCAGCAGTGTATTGGCAGTTGCTTATCTCAGTGCAATGCAATATTATTTTAAGCCAGTGAGAGAATTGCCTACGGGCAGAGGATTTGCAGATTTTGTATTTATTCCCAAACCGGAATATAAGAATGATTATCCGGCACTTATTGTAGAATTGAAGTGGAATAAGAGTGCCAAGAGTGCTTTACAGCAGATAAAGGACAAGAAGTATCCAAATGCTATTAAAAATTATACAGGGGCAATTTTGCTTGTAGGAATTAATTATAATAAGGAGAATAAAAAACATGAGTGTATGATAGAAAAGATGCACATTTGATTTTAAAAGGATACAAATTGTTGTATTGTTTTATGTGATGAATATGGGAATGTAACTTATGAAATATACAAATGTAACGGAAGGCGAATTCGTTGGCCGCAATAATCGTTTTACAGCGGAAGTGCTGATTGGGGGAGTACAGGAAACGGTTCATGTGAAAAACACGGGGCGTATGAAGGAACTGCTATTTCCCGGAGCCAGGGTAACGCTGACTTGTTCAGATAATCCGAATAGAAAAACAAAATATGATTTGATCAGTGTGTATAAAGAATCTTTGGGGTGGGTGAATATTGACAGTCAGGCCCCGAATAAAGTCGTTGGTGAGTGGCTGGCAGGGAGAGATTACACTTTTATTAAGCCGGAATATAAATACGGTGATTCCCGCCTGGATTTTTATATGGAGAAGCAGGATGAGAAATATCTGATGGAAGTAAAGGGATGTACACTGGAAATTGACGGTATCGGATATTTCCCGGATGCACCCAGTGAACGGGCAGTCCGGCATTTGCATGAACTGATGCATGCCGTGAAACAGGGGTATCACTGTATACTGGCCTTCGTGATCGCCATGCCAGGGGTGATGGTTGTACGACCGAACATGACAACGCATCCGGCATTTGGACAGGCATTATCAGAAGCGATGGCGGCCGGTGTGGAGGTGTGGTATCTGCCGTGTGAGATAACAGCAGACAGCATACAAATCAAGGGCAGAAAACGAAAATATTACACGGTTCAGGATGGACTTTACCCACATATGGTGATACAATAGAAGCGTGTTTTGGGATGGAGATGAATGAGGAGATATACATATGCAGCCAATATATTTATCAATCCAACAGGAAGAGACCGGTGCACAGATTCGGAAGCTGATGATGAAGAACGGCTACACCGTCAGAGATGTCCAGGGGGCTATGGGATTTGAGAATCCTCAGGCTGTTTACAAATGGATATCCGGCAAGTCTTTGCCGAGTCTCGACAATTTTCTTATATTAAGTCGATTACTGCATGCCAGTATCGAAGATATCCTCGTCGTTGACGGGGATATTGTTATGTCAGCACTTTTTGAGACCATAGAGGACGCCGTCAGTGAATCCGGTGAATTAGCATATGTTATTTCACTGCTAAAAGGGTTTTACTGACGGCGTCTTTAGATTATAATAGAACCATAGAGCGGTCGTGAATGAAGAAAAGCAGTAGGCCGTAATAAGGGGGACTTTTTATGCGAATTGAAAATTTACAGAATGACAACAGAAAATTTATCAAATCCATCGGCAATTTTCATGTGTTGGAGTATATGCAGGATGCCAGTGTATCACCGATGAATGCCATGAATGAATATTTTATGAGCAAGATGAATGTGAGAAGAAGACAGGTTGTCATTGATATTGACAAGAATCATTCAGCCATTATCCAGGCAGGAGCAATGCAGTGGATGGGTGGTCATGTTGAGGCAACGTCCGGCGTCAAGGGAATCGGCGATTTGTTCGGAAAGGCCATCAAAGGGGCCGTGACAAAGGAAACAGCCGTGAAGCCTGAATATGTGGGAGAAGGCTGTCTGGTGCTGGAACCGACGTATAAGTATATTATTCTGGTGGATATGGCAAAATGGGGTGCAACAGGCATGACCATAGAGGACGGCATGTTTCTTGCTTGTGATGCCAATGTGAAGAATAAAGTGGTTGCAAGAAAGAATATCTCATCCGCAGTTCTCGGCGGTGAAGGCCTGTTTAATCTCAGTCTTCAGGGAGATGGTGTGGCTGCACTTGAGAGCAATGTGCCGGAGGAAGAGTTGATCGAAGTTGTTCTGGAAAACGATGAGCTGAAAATTGACGGCAATCTGGCAGTCTGCTGGTCATCGAATCTTGATTTTACAGTGGAGAGAACAACAAAGACGCTGGTTGGCTCGGCTGTCAGCGGCGAAGGCCTTGTGAATGTTTACAGAGGAACAGGCAGGGTCCTGATGTGTCCGGTTGCACCGACATCATCACTTTTTGAGGCAGCGAATACCATGAGTGCAAAGGCAGCAGCCAAGAACAGCAACACATTTGGCAAATAAGCAGACAGTGTGCGTTTGCAGGGCGGCGATTGCCTATGATCAGCAGAAGATGGGAGAAACTACATATGCCAAAGGGAACGAACCAGAAGTTCAAGTTATACAGACTTGCGCAGATTATGATGAAGAAAACGGATGAAGAGCATTATATCACCATGCCGGAGATCAAGGAGGCCCTTGCAGAGTATGATATTACGGCAGACAGAAAGAGTCTTTACAATGACCTGAGGGATTTGGAGATACTGGGCATAGAGGTGGAAGGGGAACCGGATGGCAATCGTTATCGCTATCATGTGGTCAACAGACCCTTTGAATTGCCGGAACTTAAACTTCTGGTGGATGCCATTCAGTCTTCCAAGTTCATCACGGAGAAGAAATCTAACAGTCTGATCAAGAAGCTGGAAACAATGGTCAGTGAGTATGATGCCCAGAAATTGCAGCGTCAGGTCTATGTATCCGGAAGAATCAAGGCCATGAATGAGAGTATTTACTACACCGTGGATGCCATTCATAATGCGATTTCGGAGAACAAGAAGATTCGGTTTCAGTATTTTCAGTGGAATGTGAAGAAGGAACCCCAACTGCGTCATGGCGGGGCCTGGTATCATATCAGTCCCTGGGGATTATCCTGGGATGATGAGAACTATTATCTGGTGGGATTTGATTCTGAGGCAGGTCTGATCAAGCATTTCAGAGTTGACAAGATGCTGAGGATCGCGCTTTCCAATGAGACCCGGGAGGGCAGAGAACATTTTAAGAAACTGGATATGGCTGATTATGCCAGAAAAAGTTTCGGCATGTTTGGTGGTGAAGAGGAAACGGTGAAGCTGCAGGTGAGCAATGGCCTGGCAGGCGTTATCATTGACCGCTTCGGCAAAGATGTTATGATGATTCCTGTGGATGAGGATCATTTCAACGTCAGTGTGGATGTCCGTGTCAGCAGGCAGTTTCTGGGCTGGGTATTTTCACTGGGTGAAAGTGTCAGGATTTTGGGACCGGAAGCTGTGGTTGATCAGATGAAGGCTGAGACACAGCGCCTGATAGGACAGTATGATATAAAATAATAATGCAGTATGCTATAACACAAAAATATAGCAGTAAGCACAGTTAAAAATGTAATATTGTACAGTTAAAAATGTAATATTGCGTCTTGTCATTTGAAACTCTTCATGTTATACTATACACAACATGAAGCGAAGATTGTTTTCATGCAAATATTTGCTGGTAGGAGTACCAACGATAGGCTCTGGAAATATTTTTCGTAGATATGAGAGTGAATAGACAGGGTATAGCATATAGCACTAAGAATATGAATAAGACATGAAAGACAGGTGAGTTTTGCCTGTCTTTTTTTGTGTTATGGAGTGATGAAATGAACAGAAATAAACAGATGCATGCACCGGTGTACGAAGCATTGGAGCGCTTAAAGCGAAGAAGAGTAGTCCCTTTTGATGTGCCGGGACATAAAAGGGGAAGAGGAAATCCGGAATTGGTGGAACTTCTGGGAGAGAAATGTGTCAGCCTGGACGTCAATTCCATGAAGCCGTTGGATAATCTCTGTCATCCGGTATCAGTGATCAAGGAAGCAGAAGAACTTGCAGCAGAGGCTTTTCGTGCAGCCCATGCTTTTTTTATGGTTGGCGGAACAACATCTTCTGTGCAAAGCATGGTACTTTCCTGTTGCAAGGCCGGCGACAAAATTATTTTGCCCAGAAACGTGCATAAGAGTGTGATCAATGCTCTGGTGTTATGTGGTGCGATTCCGGTTTATGTGAATCCGGAAGTGGATAATAAGTTGGGAATATCCCTCGGGATGCAGGTTGCTGAAGTGGAGAAAGCAATCAAAGAGAATCCGGAAGCTGTCGCAGTACTGGTGAACAATCCGACTTATTATGGGATTTGCTCGGATTTGCGTACAATTGTTCAAGTGGCCCATGCACATAAGATGCTTGTATTGGTGGATGAGGCCCACGGTACGCATTTATATTTTGGAGAGAATCTGCCGGTCTGTGCCATGGACGCCGGAGCGGATATGGCATCTGTTTCCATGCATAAATCCGGCGGCAGCCTGACGCAGAGCTCTTTGCTGCTGACAGGAAAGAATGTTAATTGGGAGTATGTCAGTCAGATTATCAATCTGACTCAGACCACCAGTGCTTCCTATTTGCTGATTTCAAGCCTTGATATTTCCAGGAGAAATCTGGCTCTCCGGGGAAAGGAATCTTTTGAGAAAGTAAGCCGTATGGCAGAATATGCCAGAGAGGAAATCAATGCAATCGGTGGTTATTATGCATTT
>OLRE01002517.1_pt1 | contig 14807 bp, 19 predicted proteins | sample 1672461 | NCBI WGS metagenome assembly OLRE01 (sample SAMEA3136688, study PRJEB25190) | human gut metagenome | biome: human gut; feature: human-associated habitat; material: faeces | place: Austria | collected 2013
AGGCAATGAATATAGAAATAAACCAATATTCATATCTCTCTCCTAAAAATAATAAACAAAAGGAACCATTCTAGACGCCAACACTAGAATGGTTTTCTTATTTTCGACATACGCATTACAAAATACATCAACCATACAATCATCTATCTTTTCCACATCATTCATTTCCTTATGTGATAAAATTAAAATATAAGGAAGAAGGTGCTTCTATGTGGAATCGACAACAAGTTAAAGAACAAGCTAAACTCATTATGAAACGAAACTATTGGAAAATGTTTGTGGTAACACTGCTTACAGGAATATTAACTGGTGAAAAAACAACGATTATTGAAAGAGTACAAGACTTTGCATCAAACAACCATTCTTATGATGCCCAACCTATATTCTATTCCTCTAATTTTGAACTTATATTTTATTCATTCATTTCTGTTGCCAGTATTCTTGGGATCCTCTATACAATCTTTATTGGTAATGTTATTATAGTTGGAAACAATAGATATTTTATTAAGAACCATGATGAAAATCCTGAACTTGGTGAAATCTTTAGTGGTTTTAAAGGTAATTATTTAAATGTGGTAAAAATCATGTTTTTAATGGATTTAAAAACCCTACTATGGCTATTCTTATTCATAGTACCTGGAGTTATTAAAGCTTACGAATATTCTATGATTCCATATCTATTGGCAGAAAATCCAAATCTTTCTGCTTCAGAAGCATTCTCTTTGTCCAAACAAATGACAACAGGACAAAAGGCAGACCTCTTCGTTCTAGATTTATCTTTTTTAGGGTGGATTATTCTAGGTGCAATTTGTTGCGGAATTGGACTTCTATTTGTACAACCATATCCAGAAGCAACAAAAGCTGAAGTTTATTTGATTTTAAAACAGAAAATATAGGAGGGATTATATATGTTTGAAAAAGTTGATATTCATAGTCTAAGCTTCAATCCTTTTGATAAGGTTGGAAAAGGCTGGCTACTTATCAGTGCTACAAAAAACGGTAAAACCAACACTATGACCGCTTCCTGGGGAACTCTTGGTCATTTATGGAATAAGAATGTTGCGATTATCTTTATTCGTCCACAAAGATACACAAAAGAATTCGTTGATGAAAGTGAGACGTTCACCCTATCCTTCTTTGATGATAAGCATAAAGAACTATCTTACTTAGGTACAAAATCAGGTAAGGATGAAGATAAGATTTCAAACGTGAACTTCCACATTGAAACGGTTGATGGAAATCCTACATTTAAAGAAGCTAAAGAAGTCTTTATTTGTAAGAAGCTCTATGTTGGAAAACTCGAAAAAGAACATTTCTTATTGCCTGAAATTTACGAAAGAAATTATCCACTTGATGATTTGCACTATGTATATATTGGAGAAATTACAGATGTCTATACAAACAAATAAAATTATTCATATCAATAACGAACACATATTTGGTGCTACTACACTAAAAGATATTACACTTCCTGAAAAGAACAATACCGCACTCCATGTATGTATCGATCCAGAAGCTGTTATGATCAACCGCAAAAGATTAGCTGAAGAATTAAATATGCCTCTAGATCATTGGGCACTTCCTTGGCAAAAGCACACAAACAATATGGCACACGTTACTTCAAATGATAAAGGTAAAGGTGCTTATGATAAAAATACAAGCATTATGAATGTAGATGCCGTATATACGACAGAGCCAAACATTCTAATTGGCGTATTTACCGCGGATTGTTTAGGCATTCTCGTGGTTGATGAAACAACACCATGCATATGCGCCATTCATTCCGGATGGAAAGGAACCACTTTAGAAATCACTAAAAAATGCTTGAGCGAATTAATCGAAAAAAATTTGATTCACCCTGAATCCTGTCACATATATTTTTCTCCAAGCATTCAATTTGATTCTTTAGAAGTAGGTATGGAAGTTGTTGAACAAATGAAACAAATCAGCATTGATACAACACCTTTCATTCGATATATGCCAAATGAAAAAGCCTATATTGATAATCAAGGTATTAACATTGAAATGTGTAAAGAATTAGGTATTCCAGAGAAAAACATTCATTCAAGCAAATATGATACAAAAAAAGAGTTCGATACATGTTTTAGCTATCGTAATGATAAACAAACAGGCGAACACTTTACCTTCGGATACATTAAATAAACCCAAGTCAGCAGCTTGGGTTTTTTTGTCTTTCACGAAGACGATTATCTAAATTGACCTTACGATAGATTTCGGCATGCAGTTCATAAAAATTCATTGATTTCAGCATGTCCTTTTTTTCCTTCGAACAATCCGGTCTGTCTAAGTAGTATAGGAAATGCGAATCTTGACACATATAAATGACTACGGCAAGCCCACAATCGAGGACATACGTTCTGGCATAAACATTTTTTGGATTATGAACTAATTCTCTTGCGAAATCTTCTGGTTCAAGATGGACGACAGTACACATTTCTTATACCTCCTTTGACACTTGCATTATGTATGAATTATGAAGTCTCCTCAATAGTCTAGTTTATATTTTTGGTTTTCCAAGTTTTTATTTACGATTCAAAATATTTTATTTCAATTTGAGTTGGCTACAAAAATTTTAATCTTTAACGCTATTTCTTGTCTCAATTCCATTACATTCATTTTTCTTAATACTTCTTTTTTAGAAACATCGACATCAAGTCGATCCAAATAATAAAAATCCTCACCTTCATAATATCCATACACAATACCGGCAATTCCATTATCTAAAACAATCGGTGTGGGAATCAATTGTTTCTTCTTTTTCATCATTGCCTTCGCAAATTCAACAGGATTTAATCGAACTACCATATCTATCACATACTTTCTTTAGACAATCTCATTATGCACAGAAACAATATTGAATTCATTACCCACTTTCAAATTATTTGTATTCCCACTTTTTATTCTGTTTTCAAAATATTTCGTTTATAATTTAATTGGATTCAAAAGGAAAAAGGTGAAAACATGTCAAAGAAAAAAGAAGAAAGACAACTTCAAATTCGTCAAATTCTTGAAGAAAAAGAAAAAATAAAAGTCGCAGAACTCGCTAAATTACTTTCTGTCACCCCAGAAACACTACGTAAAGATTTAGATGAACTACAAGAAAGAAAAATATTGGTTCGAGAACATGGCTACGCCAAGATTCAAAGTTCTTCTGTCGAAACATTTGTCGAATTAAAAGCACAAAAAAATAAGGAAATGAAAAAAATTGTAGCCCTAGAAGCATTTAGCCGAATCGAAAATGGCATGATCGTATATTTGGATTCGGGAAGCACAATTTTAACGGCCATAAGCGCCTTACGAAACAAAAGCGACATCACCATTGTCACCAATTCTATTCTTGTAGCTTATGAATGTGCCAACATGAATTTAAATATCATTATGGCTGGTGGTTTATTATTCAATATAGGAAAAAGAACCTATGGACATTTCGCAACCGAAATCATCGACCATTTAAACATTGATTTAGCCATCATGGGAACAGATGCTTTCACTGAAAAGAGTCATGGATTTACCACCATTTCTGCCGATGAACTTGGTTTTAAACGCCACGTTATGAATCAATCCGCAAAAAAAATCATGATCAGTGATGCAAGTAAAGTCAATAATAAGGCAGATATTGCGCCTTATGCCTTTTGTAAATTTAATGAGTTTGATGAATTCATCACAAACCATTTAACACCAGAACAATATGATGTTGTAAAAACGGTCAAGAAAGTCACACAGGTGTAGCTTATGTCAAAAAAGAAAGATGAAAGACAATTCAAGATTCGCCAACTTCTACAGGAACATCCAAAAATCAAGATATCCGATTTATCGGATTACTTTCAAACTTCAAGTGAAACCATTCGTAAAGATATTATTGAACTCGAAGATTCTAAAATCATAAAAAAAGAGCATGGCTATGTGCTGCTTTTAGAAGAACCTGATGAAATGCCCATTTCATTAAGAAATCAAGAATATATTGAAGAAAAGAAACAAATCATGAAGCAAACTTGCACCTTTATCAAAGAAGGAATGGTTGTCTATTTAGATGCCGGTAGTACATGTCAAGCTGGTATTTCCTTTCTTCAATCCATTCATAATATTACGATTGTGACAAACTCCATTTTTGTAGCCTACAAATGCGCTAAACTAAATATGCACGTTATTTTGATTGGTGGAAACATTTCCAACAATGCCTATCGCTCTTATGGAAACTTCGCCAGTGAAACTATCGATTATATTCATATTGATGTTGCGATTTTAGGAACCAAAGGATTTAAAGACAACAATGGATTTACTACTTATGAAAATGAATATGAATTAAAGCGACACATTCTTCAACAAAGTGAAAAAATCATTGTGGTAACTGATAAAAATAAATTTAATACACAACCTGAATACACGTACTGTAAATTCAAAGAAGTGGATGTATTTATTTCAAACACATTAACTAAAGAAGAAAAAACTCAAATCCAAGTAATCCCAGAAATAATAGAGGCAGAAGTTTAAACACTTCTGCCTTATGCGTATGGATGATCAATTGTGAGTACTAAATAAATCTTTTTATCCGATTCAATATGTTTTAGAAGCATTTCTTCTATTTCTTCCTGCGTATACTTTTCTTCAAACGGAATCACCAAATCAAACACCAAATTCACATGTGTTGGTCCTGACACAATTCTAAAATCATGAAATCCCCATTTCGGATCAATTTGATGAATGGCTTCTACCACTTTTGCACGATACAACTCTGTTTCTGGATCATTTACCTTTACTGGATCCATATGTAAAACTAAATCAATATTCATATTCTCTTTGACTTCACGCTCTATATTATCAATATGATCATGCGTTTCAAAGATATCTTTAGACGAATCCACTTCTACGTGAGCACTCGCAAAAATCTTATTTGGGCCATAATTATGCAGCATCATATCATGCACACCTAAAATTGCAGGATGTGCCATGATCATATCTACAATATTGTGTACAAGTTCAGGATCCGGTGCTTCTCCAATTAAAGAATTAATCATATCTCTTAATAAACCATAAGCTCCATAAAGGATAATTCCTGAAACTACAATACCCATATATCCATCTAGATTGAAGTGAAGAACTGGAGACAACAATGTCGATACAAGAACAGCTGTTGTTCCACATACATCACTAATTGAATCCAATGCCGTTGCTTCTAATAGACTTGAATCATATGTTTTAGAAAGCTTCTTATTGTATGCATACATCCAAAATTTAACTATGATAGAAATTAAAAGAATAATGACGGATGCAATTCTAAAATCAATACTTCCCGGATGAATCACTTTAGAAATACTTTCTTTTGCGGTTTCAAAACCTAAAACTAAAATCAATATTCCCACAAATAATGATGCGATTGTTTCCGTTCTTTCATGACCAAATGGATGGTCCTTATCTGCTGGCTTATTTGCGAGATGAAAAGATAAAATCGAAATAATATTCGAACCCGCATCTGTTAAGTTATTTACTCCGTCAGCTTGAATAGATACCGAATGTACAATGGTACCAATCACAAACTTAATCACAAATAAAAACAAGTTACTAAATATACCCACAATCCCCGATAATTTACCAATACTCGTTCTCACATTGGCATCTTTTGTATCTTGATAATTCTTTATAAATCTACGCACTAAAAAATTCATTATTTACCACCTTCAGTCTCTAAAGTATAGCTTACCTAAAGACAAAACACAAAACGAAATAGGTAGTACAATATAACTTTCATATTGCAACTTCATATGAAATCGTATACATTTTAGGTAATGGAGGTACATTTTATGATTCAAAAAATTGAGGTCTTAGCTGCCGACGTTGATATGACCCTCAGTTCTAAGGGCAGTCCCTTACCTAAAATCACAATACAAGCTTTAAAAGAACTTCATGATAAAAACGTAAAAATTGGTTTGGCAACTGGAAGAGAAATCACCGAAATGGAAAAAACGAAAGGAATCTTTTGGAATCTAGGCTTCGAGTTTGATTTCGTTATTGGAATGAATGGAGGTATGATCTATGATCGTAACCTGAATAAATCATTTACGATGGACATGTTAAGCGTAAATGAAATGAAGGAAGTCTTAACTTTCTTGATGCCAATCATCGAAGAAAAGAAAGTGTCCGTAAACGTAGAAGGAAATCAACTTCGCAATGTTATGAATATCAGCGATGACTTATTAGATATGGCCAAACGTAAAAATATTCTACTTATCGATAAGACAGGTGATATTGATGGTTTTTGTGAAAAACCTGTTTATAAGTTCTTATTTAGGACAGACCCAGAAACAACGCAACTTATCCGTGATCAAGTAGAAGAACAATATAAAGGGAAATACCAAACTATTGAAACATTCCCAGGAACTATCGAATTGATGTATAGTGGTTTCTCCAAAGGTAGAGGTTTAGAAATGTATTGCGAATGGAATCAGATTCACTTAGAAAATACAATTGCGTTTGGCGATAATGAAAACGATAATTCTTTACTACTCACAAGTGGATGGGGAGTCTGCCTAAAAGACGGCAACCCAAACACGAAGGCATTGGCCGACGATATTACTGACTACAATTGTCTTGATGGCGGTGTAGGACACTACATATTTGATCATATATTAAACAACAAGGATGTGGAATTCTAAAAACCCACACCCTTTTTTAAAAAATATTATATAAAATTCTGTTTGAACCACTCTTTAAATATTGTTCAATTGTACGTTCAACCTTTCGATAAAGCATATTTCACCTCCAAAATGACTTTTCAATATAGTTTTATACATATTTTTATGACTTTTCAATATTTTAAAAAGATAGCCTAAGCCATCTTTAATTCTGTTTTTGCTTTTTTAAGAATCTCATCGAAGTTTTCAGGTGAATCTGTTGGCACCTTACGAACATCAATCTTAATTCCCATTGCTAATAATTCATCAAATGTTTTTACATCATCACTTCCCATAGAAACGGCCTTTGTACAAACTACCTTTCCTTGAGAGTGTGCCATGGAACCTAAGTTCAATTCTTTAATATCAACTCCACCTTTGATGGCTCTTAATGCATCTTGTGATGTTTCAAACAACAACATCGCTTTTACTCCTGGAGGAGCTGCCCGTTCGATCATGCTCTTTCTTAAATCGTCATGAGCTACATTGTCACTAACAACAATGATACGGTTTGGTCCAACTGTCTTTGTCCAAGCTGTTGCTACCTGACCGTGAAGTAAACGTGTATCAATACGTGCTAAGCCATATTTGATATGTCCATCTCCAAGAACTGTTCCTTCTGGAATAGCTCCTTGAGGGGCTGCACTTGCTTCAAAGTACAAGGCTTTACATTGGCTTGTTCACCAAAAATCATAGTTTCTGACTGGAAGATACCATTCGCAAATTTACCATGACTTGCAAGAATAATTCCTACCATATATTATCTTTTCTCCTGTATTCTTACTATTCGTGTACACCAATTTAAAAGAAAGAAAACCCAATCAACATAATGTGGATTGGGTTAACAATACTTAGTTATTAGAATGTAGTAATTTATTTGGAATATACATTAAACCTCGTTTAAACACATCCCAAAAACTTAATGATCGAAGCATTCGATCTGCAGGTACATATTCTCTTATAGCACGCAGTGTTTTTTTGTTGTCTTTTGTAGAGAAAGTAAAGTATGTTTTCTCATTTATGAAAATCACAAATCGAGAAATACTTTTATTAAATAAGACACTCGCTTCTACTCGATCAATTGTATCCCATGGAATTTGAATACAATCTTCAACATTTCTTTCATTATAGAATTCAAACGCTTTATTTCCAACCATGACATTTCCATTTGTACTTAATCCTGCAAAAGATGTTGCCTTAATTGTTAAATCTACTTTTGAATTTAATGATTGTGCCATATGTACCTCCTTAAGCTATTACATAATTCCGATTACACGACCAATAATACCAACTACGAATAATGCGATGATAATTGTGATTGGAGAAACTTTCTTCTTCAATAATTTACAGCATAATAAAGTTAATAATAAAGCTGCAAGACCAGGAATCAATGAATCTAAGTTTTGTTGTAAAGTTGTAACTTTGATTTGATTTAAACCAGTAGCTCCTAATGAAGAATATTGTTCTAATGCACTCTTAATTCCGTCTGCATTTCCTTTAATTTGTGACCAATCAATGTATGCACCTTCAGATTGAGTAACACTTGAAACAACTGGAGTAAACGAAATACTTACCCAACGTTGAACCAATGCACCAATGATAAACATACCTAAGATACTTGCACCTTGAGTGATTTTTCCAAGAAGTCCACCTGACATATCTTTAGCAATTTTAGTACCTACATTGTAACCAAATTCTTGTGTATACCACATGAATGCTAAACGAATTACGTTCCATAATACGAAGAATAAGATAGGTCCTAAAATGTTTCCACTTAATGCTAAAGAAGCTCCTAAAGCACCTAAAATTGGACGCATTGTAAACCAGAACACTGGGTCACCAACACCAGCTAAAGGACCCATCATACCAACTTTAACACCTTGGATTGCTGTATCATCTACATTTTCACCATTTGCTTTTTCTTCTTCCAAAGCAAGTGTAACACCCATTACTGGACTTGATACATAAGGGTGAGTGTTATAGAACTCCATGTGACGTTTTAAAGCAGCAATTTGATCTTCCTTGTTAGAATATAATTTTTTGATTGCAGGAATAATTGAATAGCACCATCCACCATTTTGCATACGTTCATAGTTCCAAGAACCCTGAAGGAATTGATGACGCCACCAAACTTTTTTACGATCTTGTTTAGTTAATGTAATTTTTTCAGCCATTTTCATTTACCTCCTTCAAAATCCTAGTAATCATTCAAGATGTCACCTAATGGATCACCAGAACCAGTATTTGATCCTCCACCATTATTTTTAGCAGCATCTTTCAAACCTAAATAAACGATTGCGATAACAACACCAATAACACCTAAAGCAATTAGTGTGAATTCACTTACACAAGCAAATACGAAACCTAAAGCGAAGAATGGCCAAGTTTCCTTTGTAGCCATCATGTTGATAACCATTGCATAACCAACGGCAGCAACCATTCCTCCACCAACTGTCATACCACCAGATAACCAAGCTGGCATTGCATTTAATACACCAGTTACAACTGAACTAGGTACGAAACATAATGCAGCAGCAGGAATCGCAATACGAACACCTTGTAAACAAATACCTACAATTTGCCAACGTTCAATTGCTCCAAAATCACCTTTTTCAGCAGCAGCATCCATGAAGTGAACAATTGGAATTGCAATTGTACGGCAAATCATAGTTAAGAATAAACCAGCTACTGATAATGGAATAGCTACGGCAATTGCTGTAGAAATAGCAGTTGTAGTATCTGTTGTTCCACCATTTAAACCTAAAACCATAATAATTGCAGAAGCAACTGAAGCTAGTGCAGCATCGGGTGCAACCGCTGCACCAATGTTTGCCCAACCTAAAGCCATCAACTGCAAAGAACCACCTAACATAACGCCTTCTTTTAAGTGACCAGTAACCAAACCAATTAATGTACATGCTACTAATGGTTGGTGGAATTCAAATTGGTCAAGAATTCCTTCCATACCGGCTAAGAAGGCAACAATTATAACTAAAATAATGCTAATCGCTGACATAATAATCTCCCTCTAAATTTACTTTAATTCTGTTTTTGCTTTTTTAAGAATCTCATCGAAGTTTTCAGGTGAATCTGTTGGCACCTTACGAACATCAATCTTAATTCCCATTGCTAATAATTCATCAAATGTTTTTACATCATCACTTCCCATAGAAACGGCCTTTGTACATACAACCTTTCCTTGAGAGTGTGCCATGGAACCTAAGTTCAATTCTTTAATATCCACTCCACCTTTGATGGCTCTTAATGCATCTTGTGGTGTTTCAAACAACAACATTGCTTTTGTGGCTCCAAAACGAGGATCTTTCGCGACCTGGATCATCTTATCGATTGGAACGACATTTGCTTTTACTCCTGGAGGAGCTGCCTGTTCGATCATGCTCTTTCTTAAATCGTCATGAGCTACATTGTCACTAACAACAATGATACGGTTTGGTCCAACTGTCTTTGTCCAAGCTGTTGCTACCTGACCGTGAAGTAAACGTGTATCAATACGTGCTAAGCCATATTTGATATGTCCATCTCCAAGGACTGTTCCTTCTGGAATAGCTCCTTGAGGGGCTGCACTTACTTCCGCTTTCTTTTCTTCTTTTGGTTCTAATTCTTTTGGATTGATCTGTACACCCTCTTGTGCAGTTTGCATTACGTGTGCTGCAATTTCGTGTGCCTTCTCCATTGAGAATCTAGAAGCATACGTTTCAATCAACATAGGCAAATTCAATCCTGTGACAATTGCCCATTTGTCTTCGTGACCATCTAACAAGGCACTTGCCTGATTGAATGGAGTTCCTCCCCATAGGTCAACTAAGAACAATACTTCTTCTTGATTTTCAAAAGAAGCGATCGCATCTTCCATCTTCTTTCGAATGTCTTCAGGTCCTTCACTAGGCATCAAAGTACAAGGCTTTACATTGGCTTGTTCACCAAAAATCATAGCTCCTGACTGGAAGATACCATTCGCAAATTCACCATGACTTGCAAGAATAATTCCTACCATATATTTTCATCCTTTCTTAGAAATTCAATACGCAAAAAAAGACAGACATATACATTTAAACTGAAGATATACAATAAACCAATAAAGATTATATCTTCAATCAAAATAGTAAATGCCTGCCTAACCAGTTACACGCTATTGAATATTCACTTTTTACATCTGGAAATGTACCACTTTCTGAAAGCGTTGTCAACATTTTTCACGAAATAATCGTACTCGATAAAATTCTTTCCAAGTGTAAAGCCAAATACCCCAACTCCGAATCTGGCAAATCTTTATGTAAAACACGGCTCAATTGTTCACATAAAACACGAGCCTGTTCATAAGCAAATGGAAACTTTTCTTTTGTGAACTCTGTAATATCCATCTGCAATTCCTCATCATTATTCAGTCTCAACAACAAAAACTTAATATGATTCATTAAACGAATATATGACAATGAATTCACATCAATACGAATATTTAAATCAGCCTGTAATTTCTTGAAGAATTCACGAATCACACGCATAACTTCCATCGACTCTCCTACTTTATTTACCGATATAGCCGAGTGAATATGCAAAGTGATAAAAGCAATTTCATCTGCATTTATTTCCTCATGCGTATATTTTTCAATAACCTCCTTTGCCTTTAATGCCACCGAATATTCATCCGGAAACATAAGTTGAATATCCATATTAAATGGATTGGATGGGAAATCCTTCTCTTTAATTCTTTTTATCGCAAAATAAATATGATCCGCTAAAGATAATAAAATATCATGTTCTACTTTACCAAATTTCTCTTTTGTTAAAGTAATAATTTCAGATGAAATTTCAATATACATTGGATCAATGTAATCAAAAATATTATTCGACTTCTGTTTCGCCTGATATGACTTTTGCATCTTATACTGCTTTGCATTGCGAGGAACATCCACTTGTTCCCCTTGCTTTTTACCAAAACCAATTCCTTTAGACATCACAATTATTTCTTCATTTTCTTTTAAAACCAAGATTGTATTATGATTCAAAACCTTTAAAATTTCATACATATCCATTATCCCTTTACCCTTAACATCATATCATGACATTGCATTTTTCCATATTTTTTTTCTATTTCTGCACCATCTTTTATTTTCGTAAATACAACTATAATATTCTCATCCAACGCATTGTCTTTGATATACTTTAAATCTGCATTCCACAAAACATCTCCAGCATTAACTTTCTGGTTTGGTTTTACCAACAATTCAAAACCCTTGCCATTTAATTTCGCCGAATCCGTGCCAAAATGAATTAAGATCTGTGTATTATCGTCAATTGTAATACCAAGCGCATGCTTTGTTGGATAAATCATTGAAATAACTCCATCACACGGACGAATCATAATGCCATCACCCATCAATTTATGCGCAAACATAGAATCCGATGCATCTTCTATCGGCATTACTTCCCCATTTACTAAACATTCAAGTTCCAACTGTGTTTTTGTTTCTAAAACAACTTCTTTATCCTCAAAATCATAACTTTCCGGCACATTCAGCATATACTCATCCAGTTTTGTCTTTATATTCGAAGCCTGAGGGCCATAAATAATTTGAATTGCATTTGGCTGACACATAATAGCTGCAGCCCCCGATTTTTTTAACAACCCTTCATTGATTAAAGTATCATCTTTGATTGTCGCTCTTAATCTTGTGATGCAACAATCTAAATCCGTAAAGTTACTTCGTCCACCTAAGCCTTGAACAATCATCTGACTTCTAGGATCAATCAATGATTTATCAAAACTAAAATCATACTTTTTCTTATCAAACACCTTAATGCTTTCGTCTCTTCCAGGCGTTTTTAAATCGTACTTTACAATCAAAAACTTAAACACCCCATAATACACAAAGAAATATACTAAGCCAAGCAAAACTACAATCATCCAATTTGTCTTCGCATTTCCCTGCAAAATCCCAAACAATGTAAAATCAAGCAAACCAGCTGAAAAAGTAAATCCAATCGCAACCTGTAAAGCTTGTGCAACCACAAAACATGTGGCGGCTAATAACACATGAACAACATATAATAATGGCGCCACAAACAAGAAAGAGAATTCAATCGGCTCTGTAATTCCTGTTAATGCACTTGTTAAAGCAGCCGAAAGCAATAAACTCGCCGTCTTTTTCTTTGCTTCTGGATTTGCACATTGATACATAGCTAAAGCCGCACCAGGCAAGCCAAAAATCATAAAAATAAATTCTCCAGAGAAAAATTTAGTTGCATCCACACTAAAATGAGTCACACTTGGATCGGATAATTGCGCAAAGAAAATATTCTGCGCACCGGATATAATTGAACCATTTACCATTTGTACACCGCCTAATGCACTCTGATAAAATGGCATATACCAAACATGATGCAAGCCAAAAGGAACTAAACTACGCTTAATAATTCCATAAATAAATGTACCAAAATAGCCAGAGTCAGATATAAATTGTCCCAAATTATAAACACCCTGCTGTAATGGTGGCCAAATAAAATACATAAGCACCCCTATAAATACATATGTAATAGCACAAATGATTGGAACAAATCGTTCTCCTTCATAAAAAGAAATCACATTTGGTAATTGAATCTGGTAAAAATGATTATGCAAATAACTAACACCAAGTCCAACGACAATTCCTCCAAACACACCCATTTCAAGTGATAACATTCCACATACCGAAGTAATAGATCCATCTAGAATATAATTGAAACTACACCATTAACAATACTTCCATCTAAACAAAGTAACGTATTGATTGTGGCATGCATCACAAAAAAGGCAATAATAGCTGCAAGAGCAGCGACTTCTTTTCTTCGCTTAGACATTCCTAAAGCTATAGAAACCGCAAAAATCAAGGGTAGATTATCAAATAAAACTTTGCCTACTTGTTTCAATAAAATTAAAACACTATATAAAAAGGTTCCTTGCCCTAATACCGATTCTAAATGCAATGCAGCTATCGTTGTTTCATTGGTTAAAGAACTTCCTACACCCAAAAAAATACCAGCTACAGGAAGCACTGCGATAGGTAACATAAAGGATTTTCCCATCCTTTGTAAAAAACTAAACACATGATGTTGTTTCATCGATTAATACCTCTACTGTATTTATGATGATAAATGACATTTGTCAAAAAGTCCATAAAAAAAGGCAATGAAGCTTTCATAAGAAAAAAAGTAGAAATCAGATTTCTACTTGATTAAATATGTTCTTTGATAAAAGAAGAAATTGTTTCTTCTACTTTATCACGTGCTTCTATAGATGCGAAGTCATGTCCTCCATTTGAAACTTTATGGAACTTGGCATTTTGATACCCCTGAGCATAATGTAAACAAGTTTCTTCATCCACTTGATCATCATCATCTGCACGCATCAACATGACAGGACCATTATATCCTTTAGCTTCCGTAAAAGGATCTGGATGTTTTGCCATTTCATTATTAAATGATGCCTTAAAGCATACACTCTCTATATCAATATAATCTTGTCCCATTTGTTGCATAGTCTCTGCCATTTGATCACAACTAAACCACAAGCGAGCACCTGGACATAATAATATCAAACCATGAGGCTGAATTTTAGGCGCACAAGAAGCGGCAATATAGCCACCCATACTATGTCCAGATAAAAACATTTTTTCTGTATCTACATAAGGCTGTTTTGCGACCCACGCAAAGATATCTTCTGCATCAGCATATAAACCATCAAAACTCACATCTTCATAATCGCCATCACTTTCACCATTTCCATGAAAACTAAAGCGAGCACTCCCAATGCCTTGTTTTGCCAAAACACGAGATGTATGTGCATTCATAGATCTATAGCCACTGCAATTGCTGCCAAAGCCATGTAAATGCACCATAAATGGTACTGGTCCATGTGTATTAGGCAAAGTTACAATTCCACGAAGGGTATATCCTGAGCGATTTTTAAATTCAACTTGTAAAATGTTCATAAGTAAATTTTCTCCTTTTACGAAAAGGCAATGAAGCATCCATCTTCATTGCCTAAGTATCCTTCCTTTAAATTATATTGAACTAACACACTCTAACGAGTGTGGGCTTTTTTTTAATATAGCCTAGTTC
>OLRE01002518.1_pt1 | contig 14807 bp, 16 predicted proteins | sample 1672461 | NCBI WGS metagenome assembly OLRE01 (sample SAMEA3136688, study PRJEB25190) | human gut metagenome | biome: human gut; feature: human-associated habitat; material: faeces | place: Austria | collected 2013
TAGAAAACGCCGGCCTCATGGGCATGCCCCTCCCCGAAATCCTCCGAAAAAGCATCGACGTCCTAAAAAGCGAGAAAAACGCATAGAAAAAACCTATCTGTAAAATATTGTTCTGAATATATGACTTATAAATTTGTTTTATATATTTTTAATATATTTCCTATTCCCAAAAGGCCCAGACTGTGCTAAGATAAACACAAAGCATATTTCTTTCAATTATCAAGGTGCGCTGGCACTATCTTGTATCATCTAAACACATTTCAGAAATCTATGCTTTTAACCCTAAAAACATTTAAGAGCAGGAGATTTCGGAATAAGTGTATTCAGGTCTCCTGGGAAAGGAGTACCTATTATGATGGAACTACAAGCTGACAGTGGAGTACAGGAGGAGCAGAGAGCCTGCATTGGAATTGAAGGTCCTGGTGATCAATATCAATGAAGGCTACAACCAAAAGTTGATGGAGAGCTGCCAGATCTTGAAAGAATATGCTCAGTACGTGTCAAAAGTAAGAACATACAAGAAAACGCTGAGCTTAAACGAAGCGGTAGAAAAAGCAGTGGAAGAATGCATTCAGGAAGGAATTCTTCAGGAATTTCTTCTGGCAAACAAAGCAGAGGTGGTTGCAATGAGTATATTTGAATATGACCGGGAATGGGAAGAAGAGATTTTACGAAAAGAAGAATTTGAGGCCGGGAAAGAAATGGGAAAAGAGCTTGGAGAAAAACTTGGGAGAAAACTTGGCAAGGAAGAAGAACGGAAGAATACAGAAAAAGAACGCCACCGCGCAGACTCAGAAAAAATGCGTGCAGACTCAGAAAAAATGCGCGCAGATTCGGAAAAAATACGGGCTGACAATGCAGAAAAGGAACTTTTGCTTCTGAAAGAAAAACTTGCTTTGTTGGAGCGGAAGTAAGGTGTGACATTTGAGTTTATAGAACCAGGGAATGACAGTGGTGAGACTGATGGATTCCCTGGTTCTGTTTTACGGATGTTATTGATAAAAGTGCTGCACGAAACGTAAGAACTGTTTTACGTGGGGCTTGAGGATGCGGTTTTTGCTGTAGACGATGTAAAAGGTACGCATGGCCTTTTCGTGGTTCAGAGGGAACATGAGAATCTGGTGTGTGGCAGCCAGGTCCTGGGCGGAGCAGGCGGATAAAATGGAGATGCCAAGTCCTTCTGCCACAGACTTGCGGATGGCTTCCAGATCGTTCATTCGTGCCACAACATGCAGACTGGTATCCGGAATATTATGGGATTCCAGATAACGGTCAATTTCCTTTTTGGTACCAGATCCGCTTTCCCGCATAATAAACGGCTCATCCAGAAAATCAGAAAAATCCAGAGTACCAAGATCTGCCTTTACCTGATATTTCAGGTAATGCTCATTCACAGGCGTGGCAATTACCAGTTTGTCCGTTCGAAAAGGAATGAAGCAGCAGTCTGGTTCCTCGAAAGTATTTCCCACAAGTGCCAGATCCACGCTTCCGTCCAGCACCCTGGACACGGCCCCCAGGCTGTCCGACTGCCAGGAATGGAAATAGACATCCGGAATCTGACAGGTAAAAGCACTGAGAATCTCCGGAAGCAGATAAGAGGAAGGAATGGTGGAAACTGCTAGATCTACAATCTTTTTATTGATTCCAGTAAATTCTTCTATAATATTGCTGCGCATATTCAGAATGTTGGAAGCACAGTCATAAAGCTGAAGTCCTCTTTGGGTGATGGTCAGCTTCTTGGTGGTGCGGATCAGCAGCCGGGAGTTTAGTTCCTGCTCCAAGGACTGGATGTGTGCACTGATGGTAGGCTGGGTCAGATTCAGCTGCCTGGCCGCTTCGGAAAAGCTTTTATTTTCAACTACAGCCACGAAGGCTTCTAATTGTTTAAATTCCATAGAGTTATGAGTGCGAAGATCTCGCAGTCCTTTCCTAAAATTAAATATCCAGAATTTTCTTTAGCCCATCAATTGCCGTATCCAGTTCTTCCTCTGTATTTTCTGGTCCAAAGGAAAAGCGGATGGTTCCGGCAGGATAGGTGTCAAGCGTTTTGTGGGCGTTAGGGGCGCAGTGCAGCCCAACTCTTGTCATAACACTGTATTCACTATCCAGTCTCCAGGCAACCTGTGCCAAGTCCTGCTCTGGCGTCTGAATGGAAACAACAGCAGTTCGATCCTGCAGATCATTCTTTCCCACAATACGGATATGCTTTCCGGTATCATCAAGTTCCAGCAGTTTTTCCAGAAAATATCCGGTCAGCTTCATTTCCCTCTGGTACAGCTGTGCCATATGAGTTTCAAAATTTTCCTCTCCGTTTTTCAAAAATAAAAGTGCCTGATGCAGTCCATAGATTCCCGGAAGATTGGGCGTTCCGGATTCAAAACGATCCGGCAAAAAATCCGGGATTTCTTCTGTATGGGATACGCTTCCCGTTCCTCCGGAAATCAGCGGTTCCATTAATTCTGCTATTTCCTGTGTAACCAGAAAGCCCCCTGTGCCTTGAGGCCCGCGAAGCCCTTTATGACCGGTAAAAGCCAGGGCATCAATGTGAAATTTCTCCATATCAACAGGCAGAATCCCGGCTGTCTGAGCAGTATCTACAATGAAAAAAAGGTAATGCTTCCGGCAAATTTCCCCAAGTTCTGCCAGGGGCATGCAGGTTCCGCAAACATTGGAAGAATGAAGGGTGACGATGGCTCTGGTGTTGGGGCGGATCAAAGGTTCCACCTGTTCCGGGATCATAGAGCCGTCTTCTCTGCAAGGAATACGATCGAAAGTAATTCCATGGGAGGTCAGCTGCACTACAGGACGCATCACCGCATTGTGTTCCATGGCGGAAACTAGAATGTGATCACCCGGTTTTAGAAGTCCTTTCAGGATAAAATTCAGGCTGGTGGTGATATTGGGGGTAAAGATCACATTTTTACATTTTGGAAAATGAAACAGCTGGGCGAGAAGCTGGCGGGTTTCATAAATGACCTCTTCTGCGGAGTATGCGCTGGAATAGCAGCCGCGGTTTACGTTGGCTCCGTTTAAAGTCAGGTAATCCATCATGGCCTGGGCCACCCCAGGAGCCTTTGGAAAAGAGGTGCTGGCATGATCGAGATATATGCGGTTCATAGTGACGAAATCCTTTCTTGAAAGTTTTTATTTGTATCCTATCATACCATAATCTATCGAAAATATCTATAAATACACAAAATAATCCCACATAATCAATTAGAGTTTTCTGACAAAAAATGTTAAAATAAAGGAAAGAGTTGACACTTGTACAAGGAGGAAAGAGTATGAAAGAAAGTTTGTCAAAGAAAGAGACGCCTATGATCATTGGAGCGGGCGTCATCATTGGAATCATTGCAGTGGCTCTGGTCTATTTCGGAAACCCTGCAAATATGGGTTTCTGTATTGCATGTTTCCTGCGTGATACCACAGGTGCCCTGGGATTTCATTCCGCAGCGGCAGTGCAGTACATACGTCCGGAGATTGTGGGACTGGTTCTTGGTTCCTGCATCCTGGCCCTTGCAACCAAAGAATTCAAGCCAAGAGGCGGCTCTGCACCTGTCACCCGTTTTGTCATTGGAATGTTCGTTATGATCGGATGCCTGATGTTCCTTGGTTGTCCGTTCCGTATGATCCTTCGTCTTGCAGGCGGTGACTGGAACGCCATTTTTGGGCTGATTGGATTTATTGTTGGAATTCTGGCTGGCGTATTTTTCCTGAAAAAAGGATACACTCTGAAACGTTCCTATAAGATGCAGCCGGTTGAGGGTGTCATTTTCCCGGTCGTGGAAATTGGAATTCTGGTACTTCTGATCGCGGCACCTGCATTTATTCATTTCACAGAAGCAGACGGCGGCCCTGGCGCAAAGCATGCGGCAATTGCCATTTCCCTGATTGCAGGACTTGTAGTTGGTGCCCTGGCACAGAGAACCCGTCTTTGCATGGTTGGCGGTATCCGTGATGTAGTTCTGTTTGGAGAATGGAAGCTGCTTCTTGGATTTGTTGCAATTCTGGTAAGTGCCCTGATCGGAAATATGATTCTTGGATATTTCCATCCTGGATTTGCAGGACAGGCAATCGCGCACACAGATGGTCTGTGGAATGCACTTGGAATGGCACTGGCTGGATTTGGCTGCGTGCTTCTTGGCGGCTGCCCACTTCGTCAGCTGGTACTGGCAGGAGAAGGAAATACAGATTCCGCAATTACTGTATTTGGACTGATGGCTGGCGCAGCTGTGGCTCATAACTTTGGGCTTGCTTCTTCTGGCGAAGGCCCTACAGCAAATGGAAAGGCAGCAGTTATAATTGGATTTGTTGTGCTGTTTGTGATCGCGGCAGTTAACTCTGCACGTAAGGCAGAGAGTTAAAAGGCAATAAAGTCCAATATGACCTTGGATCAAAATCCTGTCAACCAATACAGATAAGAGATTATTCAGTTGAAACGCAGCAGAAATTTCATCTTCAAAGAAAGGGGATTTCATTTATGAAAACAGTAGACGCAAGAGGCCTTTCCTGTCCGGAGCCTGTGATCCGCACCAAGAATGCTCTGGCATCCGGGGAAAAGGCATACACCGTAATGGTAGATAACGTAACCGCAAGAGAGAACGTATCCCGTTTTGCCATGCATCAGGGATATCAGGTTTCCTGGAAAGAGGACGGGGAAGATTTCATTCTGACCCTGGAAAAATAATGGAAGACTATATTGCCACATTTTTTTCCCATTTCGGAGCGATGGCATTTAAGAAAAAATGTGACAAAGAAGGCTACCCGGCTGTGATCATGCCGGTGCCGAGAAATTTAAGCTCCTCCTGCGGAACCTGCGTGAAATTCACCGGAACCGCAGAGAAAGCCCGGAACTGGAACTCAGATGAATTAGAACAGCTGGCCCAGGTTCTGGAAAACGGAACCTTTCAGGTAATCTGGCATAGCTAAAAAAAAGAGAAGCAGCGCGCCCTCTATCATCTTTTACAAAGTGATAGAAAGGCAGCGCTGCTTTGTGGTTTATGGGTATATTTGCATATCCATATAAAGTTTGCTAGAATGGAAACCAATGAAACGAAATCAGAAAGAAGGTGTATCTTTGAAAGAAACAGAGAAATCCAACTATGACCAGGTAATCGAGAACTGGCGTCTGAAATTCCTGGAAATGGATCAGGAGAAACTGACCCGGAAGTTTCATCTGGAGGCGGACGAAGAGGCGCTGTATATCGTATATTTTTCCAGGAAGCTTCGGATCGACCGGAAGAGCGGAGTGATTACGGATCAGGGGGTGCATCCGGGCTTTGACACCGTGATGAATATTTACAACACCTTTTATTATGCATCCGAACATCCCGTTGCATCTGGAAATCTGGTGGCCTTCCGCCAGGTAAAAAGAGTGTATCCTTTCGAGGCTGCCTACCGAAGAACTATCATTTCCAAACTGCAGACCATCTTTTCCGGGAAAACACAGGAACTGAAAATGGCATGTGAAGCCCTTGGCGGCACGCCGCTTCCACAGGGAGATGTAGGTTATATGCTGCCTGTTTTCCCGTTTTTAAACATAGCCGTTCTTTTCTGGGATGGGGATGAGGAGTTCGATGCCCAGGCAAACATGCTGTTTGATTCGGAAATCACAGAGTTTATGCATGAAGAAAATGTAGTCTGTGTGGCAGCTGATGCAGTCTATTATCTGACCCTGGCAGCAGGCCTTCCCGGGGAAAAAATTTACGCAGAGTAATAAAATCCATCCAACCTTACAAAATCGTAAGTTTCCCACCGCATTTTGTAACCTGATTCGATGGCAGTGACCTGATTTTTTCACTATACTGTCAGACATAGTAAAGAAAGAGAGGACATAAAACATGCCATTGCTTGAAGTTACAAACCTGAAGAAAATATATACCACCCGCTTCGGCGGCAATAAAGTACAGGCCTTATCCAACGTAAATTTCTCTGTGGAAAAAGGAGAATTCGTTGCCATCATGGGAGAGAGCGGTTCCGGAAAAACCACCCTTCTGAATATTCTTGCGACTCTGGATAAGCCAACCTCCGGAGAGATTCTTCTGGACGGAAAAAGCCTGGTGCACATTTCCGACAAGGAGGTTTCCGCATTCCGAAGAAAAAATCTGGGATTTGTATTCCAGGATTTTAATCTTCTGGATACCTTTAGTTTAAGAGACAACATTTACCTTCCGCTGGTGCTTGCCGGGGAAGATTACCGGGAAATGGCACAGAAAATCCGCCCCATTGCCCAGGCCCTTCACATTACCGAGCTTCTGGAAAAATATCCCTATGAGGTATCTGGCGGTCAGAAGCAGCGCTGCGCAGTGGCAAGAGCACTGATCACAAACCCACGGCTGGTGCTGGCAGATGAGCCGACAGGCGCCCTGGATTCCAAGGCAGCCAATGCTCTTCTGAATGTATTCGGAGAAGTAAATAGGCAGGGACAGACTATTCTTATGGTTACGCACAGCGCACAGGCAGCAAGCCGGGCTTCCAGAGTCCTTTTCATCAAGGACGGTGAGGTATTCCATCAGATTTACCGAGGGGAAAAAACAAAAGAAGAAATGTACCAGATGATTTCCGATACTCTTACCATATTGATGACAGGCGGTGAATATCATGCGTAACGGACTTTTTGCAAAGCTGGCACTGGTAAACATAAAGAAAAACCACCAGACCTATGTGCCTTACATTCTGGCGAGCCTGTTCGATGTGGCAATGCTGTATATGATGCTGTTTATCAACAATAATGCAGGAATGAAAAGGATCCGCCATAGTGGGGATGTGCTGATGATCACCAGCATGGGTGTGGGAATTATCATTATTTTTTCCTTTATTTTTCTTCTGTACAGCAACAGCTTTTTAATGAAGCGAAGACAGAAGGAACTGGGACTTTACAATATTCTGGGTCTGGAAAAAAGGCACATCAGTATTGTGATGAGTATGGAAACCGTGATTACTTCTTTGATCAGTTTAGCAGGAGGAATTCTTGTAGGAATTCTGGGAAGCAAGCTTGTCCTTTTGCTGCTTCTGAAGCTGATTCGGCTGCCGGCTGCGTTTGGATTTGAAATAGGCATTCAGGCAATCATCACTTGTCTGGAAGTGTATGGCGTTATATTTGCAGTGATTCTTTTGGTAAACATACGGAAAGTATATAAGGCAAAGCCAATTGAACTTCTTAAGGCAGAAAATGCAGGAGAGCGGGAACCAAAAGCAAAGTGGCTGATGGCCCTGATTGGATTTATCTGTCTGTTTGCAGGATATTATATTGCAGTTACCACGGAATCCCCTTTGTCTGCCCTGGCACTGTTTTTTGTTGCCGTCTTGCTGGTTATGGCAGGAACCTATCTGCTTTTTACAGCAGGAAGCATTGTAATTCTGAAAATCATGCGCTGGAACAAGAAATTTTACTATAAGGCAAAGAATTTTACTGCCATTTCCGGTATGCTTTACCGAATGAAGCAAAATGCGGTGGGACTTGCAAGTATCTGTATTTTAAGTACCGGCGTGCTTTTGATGGTATCCACTACGGTATGCCTGAATTCCGGAATTGATGACATTATTAATCTGCGCTGTCCATCAGATGTGAGCGTGATGTACAAAGCGGATTCAAAGGAACAGCTGGAAAATATCAGAGCGAAGCTTTTGCAGGAAATTGAGGATCAGGCTTCTTACGAAAAATTAAATACGGAAATTAATTTTTCCAGCACTCTGGTTAAAGATGGGAGCGGCAACTGGAGATTTGAAAAATCAGATGGGAGTACCTTTTCCGAACTTCAAAACCAGCTGGAGACCCTTACCGTTGTTCCCCAGGAGGAATATTCCAGAATTACCGGTGAAGAAATTTCTCTTGAACCCGGTGAAGTCCTTGCTTACAGGGATGGAAAAGCAGGTGAAGATGCTCTGGAAATTCATGACAGCGTTTACCAGGTAAAAGAATGGCTGAAGGATTATGAATATGTGGGAGATAATTTTTCTTCCATGGATTCCATTAAGCTGATTGTAAATGATGAAGATTTCCAGAAGCTATATGAGGAACAGGCCGAGGCTTATGGAGGCGTTTCTTCTATGGCATCCATGGAGATGGATGTTTATCTTAATGGAACAGAAGAGGAAAAAGAGGCTGATGCGTCGAAAATTCGTGACCTTGCCATGGAATTTTTTGATGGACAGAAGGAGGCGGGAAATCTCCCGGAAGAAAGCTATTGTATGACCTCTGTGCGGTACGAACTGTATGAAAGCTTCTACAGCTTGTTTGGCGGAATTTTGTTTCTTGGAATTTTCCTTGGCCTTTTGTTCTTAATGGGTGCAGCCATGATCATTTACTACAAGCAGGTTTCCGAGGGCTATGAGGATAAAGACCGTTTTGAAATCATGCAGAAGGTGGGTATGACCCACAAAGAGGTGAAATCCTCCATTCACAGACAGATCCTTATGGTATTTTTCCTTCCGCTTGGAATGGCGGCTCTTCATATTGCTATGGCATTTCCTATGGTAAAAAGACTGTTGGCGCTGTTCAGCATGACCAATATTGGTCTGTTTGCAGGATGCACGGTGATCACCATTCTGGTATTTGCTGTGATCTATGGAATTATTTACGGGCTTACAGCCAGAACCTATTATAAAATCGTAGAAAGAAGATAAGGGCAGGGTTGTATTTACCAGTGTAAAGTGTTACAATGAGATGGCCTGGGAGGCAAAAGAATGCTTCCCAGGCTATTTATGCGAAAAAGCCTGACTGGTATTTCTAAAAAAGCAGACAGGCAGAAGAAACCGGAGGAAATCTCTCATGAAAAAAGAGAGCTTTAAGCAGGGAATTACAGATGGAATCCCCATTGCCCTGGGGTATCTGGCAGTTTCCTTCACGTTTGGCATGATGGCGGTGCAGGGCGGACTTACCATCTGGCAGGCAGTTCTGATTTCCCTGACCAATCTTACGTCAGCGGGACAGTTTGCGGGACTGGACATTATTATAGCAGGAGGATCTCTGTGGGAGATGGCACTGACTCAGCTGATCATCAATTTGAGATACTGCTTGATGTCCTTCTCTCTTTCCCAGAAGCTGCGCAGGGATGAGCCCTGGGGACACCGCTATGGAGTGGCTTTTGGCGTGACAGACGAAATTTTTGGTGTCAGTGCCAGCAAGCCTGGCAAGGTCAGTGCTTTTTACAATTATGGCGTGATGAGCGTGGCTATTCCAGGCTGGACATTTGGCACCCTGCTTGGAGCGGTTTCCGGCAGTCTTCTGCCTGATTTTATTATGAGCGCACTTAGCGTGGCAATTTACGGAATGTTCCTGGCTGTGATCATTCCTCCTTCCAAGAAAAACAAAGCGGTGTTTCTGGTAGTGCTTGGAGCCATGGCAGTGAGTGCACTGTTCGCCTGGGTTCCGGTTTTATCAAAGGTATCATCCGGATTTGTGATCATTATCACTACCATTCTGGTTGCCGGAATTGCGGCTGTGCTTTGCCCGGTTGCAGAAGAAAACGAGAAGGAGGAAGCTCATGAAGCCTAATGTTTATATTTATATACTGGTTATGGCGGGAGTGACATACCTGATTCGTATGCTTCCCCTGGCATTGGCGAAGAAGGAGATTACCAATCCTTTTGTAAAATCTTTTCTGTTTTATGTGCCTTATGCCTGCCTTGCAGCGATGACCTTCCCGGCCATTTTGTCAGCAACGGCAAGTGTGGTCTCTGCTGTAGCCGGATTTATCGTAGCGCTGATCGCAGCCTACAGAGAAAAAAGCCTGCTGACCGTAGCCCTTTGGGCTTGCGCTGCAGTATTTATTGTAGAAAGAATAATGGCCTTTGCGGCGTAAGCATTTTGCAGTGCTTACGGTTCGCAAGGGCCATTTCTTTTCCGTATTTATTCTCCAAGAAATCCTAAATCAATTTCTCCGTCAAATACAGTAGTTGCCGGACCGGTCATGTAAACCTGATCGTCGCTTTCATCCCAGAAAATATTCAGGTCGCCTCCAAGAAGCTTCACAGTAACCGGCTGATTCCTGTCAACCAGTCCGTTTAAAATAGAAGAAACCGCAACTGCACAGGCTCCTGTACCGCAGGCAAGTGTTTCGCCGGAACCGCGCTCCCACACCCTCATCTGGACAGTGTGACGGTCGATTACCCTGACAAACTCTGTATTCACACGGTCCGGGAAGTTCACATGAGATTCAAAAGACGGTCCGATTTTCTCAATATCCAGTCCGTCTACATCATCCATGTAGACAATGGCATGAGGATTTCCCATGGAAACAGCTGTGAAACGGTAGGTCTGTCCGTTCACTTCGATCGGTGCATCGATCACCTGCTCATCCTCTGAAACAACAGGAATGAGAGATGCCTGAAGAATTGGTGCCCCCATATTTACCTTTACCATGCTGACCTTGCCGTCGCGGATGGAAAGATCCAGATATTTCACGCCGCTTTTGGTGGCAACGCTGATGCTGGTCTTGTTTACAATGCCGTAATCGTAGGCATATTTGGCAACGCAGCGGATTCCGTTTCCGCACATGGCACCCTGGGAACCATCCAGGTTATACATATCCATCTCACAGTCTGCAATGTCAGAGGGCTTGATCAGGATCAGCCCGTCAGAGCCAATGCCGAAATGGCGGTCACTTACAAACTTCGCCACCGCTGACGGGTCTTTCACAGTTTCTTTGAAGCAGTTCACATATACATAATCGTTTCCGATACCATGCATTTTTGTAAATTTCATAATAATTACCTCCTTGTATCCGGCGGGTAAACGCCTTGTTTTTATACTCCTCATCACGTGTCTCTATCTTATCATACCACAAGTCTGTTATGAAAAAGTGAATTTTTCCAAATTTTCTCAGAAAACAGGAAGCAAAAAAAATAAGGAATCTTATGGAAAGTCTTGCATTTTTCACAAAAGCTGATAAAATGGGGGAAAGATAGATGAATGAATATGCGGGAACTATGCATAATTATTCCTGCATACAATTAAGAGGAGGAAAAAATATGAAAAAATTAACAGCTTTAGCACTTGGCACTGTAATGGCAGTTTCCATGACAGCTGGCGTATCCGCTGCAACTGTCGAGTCCAAGGATGACCTTAAGAACGCTACCATCGGCGTACAGCTTGGAACCACCGGTGATATTGAAGCAAGTGAATATGAGAAAGACGGCGCAACTGTTAAGCGTTACAGCAAAGGAAGCGAAGCAATCCAGGCACTTCTGGCAGGACAGATCGACTGTGTGATCATCGATTCCCAGCCAGCTCAGAAATTCGTTGAGAACGCAGACGGACTGAAAATCTTAGACGAGCCATTCGTAGAAGAAGAGTATGCAATCTGCCTGAAGAAAGGCAATGACGAGCTTCTTGACAAGATCAACGGAGCTTTAGAGGAACTCAAAGAAGACGGAACCGTTGATGATATCATGAATAACTACATCGGTGACAACATTGGTGAGACACCATATGAGTCCCCGGAAGATGTTGACCGTTCCAATGGAACACTGATAATGGCTACAAACGCTGAGTTCGAGCCATATGAATACCGTGAGGGTGACACCATTGTAGGTATTGATGCGGATATCGCACAGGCAATCTGCGACAAGCTTGGATATGAGCTTGAGATCGACGACATGGAATTCGATGCAATCCTTGCAGCTGTACAGTCCGGAAAAGCTGACTTCGGTGCTGCCGGAATGACTGTTACAGAGGACCGTCTGGAGAGCGTTGATTTCACAGACACCTATGCAAACGCAAGCCAGGTTATCATTGTAAAAGCTGACTGATAGAAGAAATACAGTATAAGCTGCCCTGATCATGAGTCACCCTGAACGGCAATCCGCGAAGAACTGCCCCGGGGTGGCTCATCTGGTGTTATTGAATGCTGTGAATTCTGTTAAAGTAAAAAGGAAAAAAATATGTTTGAAAAATTTGGACACGATTTTTATATCAATTTTATAAAAGATGACAGATATACTTGGCTTCTGGATGGTCTGAAAAACACCATGATCATCACTGTATTTGCCCTTCTCATTGGTATCTGCATCGGTTTTCTTGTTGCGATCATCCGTTCCTCCCATGACAAATCCGGGAACTTCAAGATTGCAAATGCGATCTGCAAGGTTTATCTGACTGTCATCCGCGGTACCCCGACCGTCATCCAGCTGCTGATCATGAACTTCGTTGTGTTCGGATCTGTCAGCGTCAATGAAATCCTGGTAGGAAGCCTGGCGTTTGGTATCAACTCCGGTGCATACGTTGCGGAAATCGTCCGTTCCGGAATCATGTCCATTGACCAGGGACAGACAGAGGCAGGACGAAGCCTTGGACTTAATTTTACCCAGACTATGCGTCTGATCATTATTCCGCAGGCGTTCAAGAACGTGCTTCCTGCACTGGTAAATGAGTTTATCGTGTTGATCAAGGAGACATCCATCATCGGCTACATCGGAATGATGGACCTGACCAAGGGTGCTATGCTGATCCAGAGCCGTACCTACAATGCATTTATGCCTCTTCTGGCAGCGGCTGCAATCTACCTGATCGTGGTCATGGTACTGACCTTCTTTATGAATAAACTGGAGAGGAGACTGAGAACCAGTGAGCGTTGATAAGAGTAAAGTTTTGATCCAGGTACAGGATCTGAAAAAAGCGTTTGGATCCAATCAGGTTCTGGATGGAATTTCCACAGATATCTGTCAGGGCGAGGTTGTTGCCATTATCGGACCTTCCGGTTCCGGAAAATCCACCTTCCTTCGTTCCCTGAATCTTCTGGAAGTGCCCACAGGCGGCAAAATCCTGTTTGAGGGAACGGACATTACTGATCCCAAGGTTGACATTAACCGTCACCGCCAGAAAATCGGAATGGTTTTCCAGCAGTTTAACCTGTTTCCACACAAAACTGTAAAGCAGAACATTATGATGGCACCGGTTGCCCTGAAGCTGATGACCAAAGAAGAGGCATCTAAGCGTGCTGATGAACTTCTTGCCCGCGTAGGACTTCCGGACAAGGCAAATGCTTACCCGGATATGCTTTCCGGCGGACAGAAACAGCGTATTGCCATTGCAAGATCCCTTGCCATGAACCCGGATGTGATGTTGTTTGACGAGCCAACTTCTGCGCTGGACCCGGAGATGGTAGGCGAGGTTCTGGAGCTGATGAAAGAGCTTGCCAAAAGCGGCATGACCATGGTGGTGGTTACTCACGAGATGGGATTTGCCCGTGAGGTAGCAACAAGGGTTCTGTTCATTGACGATGGAAAAATTCAGGAGCAGAATTCCCCTAAGGAATTTTTCGAAAATCCAAAGAACCCGCGTCTGAAGGAATTTTTATCCAAGGTTCTTTAAATAAACAATAAAAAACGGCAGCCATGCATTCCCTTATGAAATGGGAAGATGTGTGACTGCCGTAATTTTATTCAGGCATTTTTCTTCATTTCTTTGTAACAGTATTTGATGATCTCTTTACGTGTTACGATTCCGATAAAATGATCCTGGTCATCGATAACCGGAACAAAGTTCTGGTTGATGGCCCGGTCCAGAAGATCCTCCATATCACAGTCAACATGAACCGGCTTGTAGGTGGCTCTTCGCTGGATCGCCATAACCGGGATGTCCTCAGCACTCTTCATATCTGTAATGTTCAGATTCTTCATGCCCCAGAGAAGGTCGCCCTCGGAAATGGTTCCTACATATTTGCCCTCCGGATTCAGAATAGGAATACAGGAGAACTTGCGGTGCTCCATTTTCTCTATGGTCTGACGCAGGGTTTCATTCTCGAAAATGTAGGCAACATCATTTTTCGGTGTTAGGAAAAAAAGTATATTCAATTTTAATCCCTCGTTTCGTTGATGGATTTACAGAAGCGGAATTCCGTTCTTTGCAGCTTCCTCCTGTATTTCCTTAGGCCACAGGGAAACATGTACCTCACCGATGTGAGCCTTGCGCAGGAAGAACATACAGATACGGGACTGTCCGATACCGCCGCCGATGGTGTATGGAAGCTCCTTGTTCAGAATGGCTTTCTGGAATGGAAGCTCTCTTCTGTCATCGCATCCGGCTTCTGTAAGCTGTTTGTCAAGTGCTGTTTCGTCTACACGGATACCCATGGAGGAAAGCTCAAGGGCAATGTCCAGTACCGGATAGTATACCAGAATATCACCGTTTAATTCCCAGTCATCGTAGTCCGGGGCACGTCCGTCGTGGCGCTCCCCATTGGACAGCATCTTGCCGACCTGCATAAGGAAAACGGCACCTTTTTCTTTGACGATCTTGTATTCTCTTTCCTTAGGAGTAAGGTCCGGATACATGTCTACAAGCTCTTCTGTGGAAACGAATGCAATCTCTCTTGGAAGGATCTCTTCTATGTAATCATACTGTACAGCCATGTATTTCTCGGTCTTTCTAAGAACGCTGTAGATGGAGCGGACAGTATTGATCAGTGTTTCCACGTTTCTTTCTTCCTTGGAGATGATCTTCTCCCAGTCCCACTGGTCCACATAGATGGAGTGGATGTTGTCTACGTCCTCGTCGCGGCGGATGGCAACCATATCGGTATATAAGCCCTCGCCCTGGGCGAAGCCGTATTTCTTCAGTGCGTATCTTTTCCATTTCGCAAGGGAGTGGACGATCTCGGCATTGCCTTCCATATTCTTGATATCGAAGCTTACCGGGCGTTCCACGCCATTTAAGTTGTCATTGAGGCCGGAGCTTGGGTCTACAAATATAGGTGCGGAGACACGCAGAAGGTTCAGCTTCTGGGCAAGTGTCTGCTGGAAAAAGTCTTTGACAGTTTTAATTGCTACCTGAGTATCATGAAGATTAAGGTCTGCATGATAGCCCA